>Ga0325414_1002665_pt1 | contig 18209 bp, 14 predicted proteins | sample PopdelMetagenome_8_FD_206183 | JGI IMG/M metagenome (GOLD analysis project Ga0325414, IMG submission 206183) | Populus deltoides microbial communities from Bellville, Georgia, United States - Leaf-PdKOR-R3 | ecosystem: Host-associated > Plants > Phyllosphere > Phylloplane/Leaf | place: USA... | reverse complement strand
CCAATTGATATTTCAATCCAAATTGACAGTGTTAAGGAGGAAGAGTTGGAAACATACGGTGGGGAGCCCATAAGTAAAGGTCTTAATTACCATTCTTAGTTAAGGAGAATACCAAGCCTCGAAGTGCCATACAGAAATTAACCACTAATCAAATAATTCAGAAGACATATTTTATATACGTACCATGCCGTAAGTGTAACGGGTCAAGGTTATTTTTTTCATAGAAGCAGTGGATGTGGATAGAGAAGAACTAACTAGACATGTAATAGGGAATTTGATTGATTTAGTGGTCTTGTAAAGGTTACTGTGGAATCAGAAATCACTATGCATGCTATAACTGAAACACCAAACCCGAAAACCATGAGGTTATTTTAGTGTATACTAAAAGCACCCATAATTTTATTTACTATAGGAGCTAGATTATCTTAAAGGGTTTGGGAATCCAAGACCTAGAATCATCTGAGAACTTAAAAGGGAAACTCATACATGGGCTATTTCTTCAAATACTAGGCTGAGAAAAATAGCCAATTAGATGATGCAATCCAAAGGTTAGTTTAAGATTTTAGAGAGGTTTTGAAATAACAAAAAAGAGTATCCCTCCAACTAGGACTCATGATTATGTTATAATTTTGAATGGGGTACATCTTCTAATCAGCGTGAGGGTATAAAAATACTTGTTTTACTAGAAAATATAAGTTAAAATACAATTAAAGAATTTTTAGAAGCATGAGTAATACAATCTAGTTAAAGCCCATCATTTTCTTCTCTAGGTTTGTTGTTAAGGAAAATGGATGGTTCTTAAAAAATATGCATAGACTATTGTGATATAAAAAAAATAGATCTTTATAGATAAATTTCGCATTCATTTGGTAGATGATTACTGGATGAGACGTATGAATAGAAGGTGTTTTCTAAGCTCATTCTAAGATCTGGTTACCATTAGATCATAATAAAGGTGGAAGATATACTTAAGATAGCTTTCAAGTTATAAGTTCTTGATGATGCCTTTCAGATTAACTAATTCTCCATTAATGTTTCAAGGCTTAATGAATAAGATATTCAAACTTATCTCTGGAAATTTATATTGGTTTTTTTATGATATTCTAGTATACAACTGAAGTATGAAGGAACACATATTTCGTTTAAGAGAGGTGATGCAAGTACTATAAAGATAACAATTATTTGCCAAGACGATGAAGTTCAAATTCATATACAGAGAGGTAGAGTACCTGAACCATATAGTCATTAGTGAACGTGTCAAGATTGATCTAAGAAACTTTTAGGTAATAATCTATTGACCAACCCCTAATAGCCTTAAATCTTCTTCTTCTTTTTTTTTGATTCTTAGGTTTGACTGGGTATCTTAAAAAAATCATCAAATGATATGGGGCAATTGTAAGCTTTTAACAAAACTACTCAAGAAAAGTGGATTCTATTGGGATTCCAAGGCAAGTTTGTAGTTCAACCACTTAAAATGAATAGTAGTTCAACCTCCTATCTAAGCACTACTAAATTTTACAAAGTAATTTATAATATAATGTAATGCTTCTAGAATTGGAATTAAAGTTGTGTTGATGTGAGAAGGTTCATAGTCTATCTCAACAAAGCTTTGAAAGGTAAAGAAATACTTTAATCCACCTATAAAAATGAATTTCTTACTATTTTCATGGCAGTTTAAAGGTGACAACTATATTTGTTAGGCCAATATTTCAACTTCAAGACTAATTAGTGGAGTCTTAAGTTTTTGCTGGAATAGAAGATAGATACTTTGCATAAATGGATTTCTAAACTAAGGTATGATTTTATTGTGGAGTATAAAACTAGAATAAAGAATAAAGTGGTTGATGCCTTATTGAGGAAGGATGAAGAAAAACCTGAGGGAGAATTATCAATTATAGTTGTGTCTATTATACAATGGATGAAAAAGTTAAAGGGAACCTTGTTGATGATGAAATACATGAGACTTTTAATGATATGGAAAGGGGAACTTTATCCACTCGAAGTTTCTAATTGTAGAATAGGTTAGTGATATGTAAAGAGAAAATTAATACCTATAAGACATGTCCCTTTAAGCAAGCAATATTGTAGTATATACATGACAATCCTTCAACAAATCATTCAAGATATGAGAAGACCTTTCAGCAAGCTAAGAGGGATTCATGAAAATAGAGGTTAGAGATTATATTAAGCAATATGATATCTATCAAATGACTAAGGTTGAAAGTACTAGGCCATCAAGGCTCTTGTAACATTTTTTTATTCTTGAAAGGGCATAGTCTTCAATTTTCATGGATTTTATAGAGGGTTTACCCTCTAACCAATACATATTCATCTTAATAGTGGTGGATTATATGACAAATTGTGCTTACTTTATAGCCCTAACCATCCGTATATAGCATCTAAAGTGGCCTAATTTCACTCAACATATGTTGTTACTTGAGAATATTATGACATATAGGGATCCAACTTTTACTAGAAAATTTTGATATAATTATTCAAAGTGTAAGGAGTAATTAAATTATTTAAATCTTTATCACCCTCAATATGATGGTTAGACTGGATAGTTAATAGAATCCTTGTAGGGTATTTACGATGTTTCGCATGTGATAATTCTAAAAACTAGTCAAAGTGATTGCTCTTTTTAGAATAGTGGTACAACAATAATTAACATTATTGCACTAAAATGACTTTTTTTCAAGTAATGTAAGGTTATTCCTCACAGATTGACGCAACACATATCTAAAATTACATTAAATCAAATAATAGAAAAGAACCTTATATATCAAGAACAATTATTATAGATAATCAAGAAAAATCTTAACAAAGCATAAAGTAGACAAAAAATTACAAGATCACAAATGCAAAGAAAAGTAATTCCAAGTGAGGGATTGGGTTTACCTTAATCTCTAACAGTATCAATAATTGAGTATGAAATAAAGAAGGAATTAGAAGCTAACTTTTAAATATCATGGGTTACTTAGAATTTTAAAAAGAACTAGAAAGGTTATTTGTTAATTAGAGCTATCAAAAGATTATTAAGTCCACCATATTTTTTATATAATATTATTAAAGAAAAGTTTAAGAAAAATAGGAAAACTCATTTATAAACTCCCTCTTCACTAGAAAGGTAAGCCAAAACCAGGTAAGGTTTTGGATATGCATGAATGGAGTACTTGTCATAGCCATAAAATAGAACTTTTAACTTAGGGGGAGGGATAGAACAAGAAATATGTGGTTTGGGTATTGTGACAATGGCTATAAGAGACCTACTCTCACCTTGAGAGCAAGAGTTTTTTTTTATCTATAAGGAGTGCAACGATGCTTGTATAAAGACATCTACCATAGGTGTTGTTTAAATATTAAACGATGGAGTTATGGTACAAAAAAGAAGGAAACGAGTGAGGATTTAGATGTGGAGTAAATAAAAAGGTTAAGGGTGAAAAGTCTATTTGCATACTCAAAAACTCATAGGCCATCAGATGTTAACTTGTAGCCCAAAGGCCAACTAGCTAATATACACCCAAGTAACATTTTTTTTTTAATCTAAATTAGATTAGACTATTTGAATTCAAATTAAATACTAAAAGCAAACCATGGAACAATCGGTTATAACACCAACATCTAAACCTAAATTAAATTATAAATCAATCAACTCTATTAAGCATAAAAATCATAATCAATAATTTGGATGTATTGCACTAAAAGGCCCATACTATCTTCAATCGATCCAAAAATTCATTTTTCTTCTTATTTATAATTATACAATTAATTTAATAAAGCTTAGTAGAATTTCTTCGACAATCATTGTTGAATCAGATTCTTACAAACTCTGTTGGGTAGCTACAATGCTAATATTTGTAAACACAACCATTAAACCATTTATGAATTAAGCGGGATAATTTTTATTATTTTGATAAAATTAAATAGTTTTTCTGACATTGATCAATACATTATATTATCATATTATTATGCTAAATGAAAGAGTAAATGTGATGTGAAAGTGTTTGTGAAAGGAAATAAATAGTTTATCAAATAACATTGGGTGGACATATAAGATTTAACATGGTTTGATAAAACTCTCACTACATTCAAATATAAGAATAAACCTTTTTATTATGAAAGAAAATTAGTACAAGAAAAAAAAATTACCTTGAGTTTAATTTCTAAAATCTCTTGTACATCACTTTCATAAACCCAGATAAAACATCTCAATCATAATGCCTTGGTGATCATAAGTTAACACAATGGATCATATCTTATGCCAGATTCTTTTCATTTATTTATAAGGATTCAAACACTTATTAAACAAGAAAGGAACAAACTTGGTGACCAAGTTAAAAAGCATGGCCATTAAAACCACTCCTCTTTTTCTTAGCCACCACTATATTTACTTGGCCATTATTCAAATAAATATGAGTCATAAACCCAACAATCTTAATGTTAGTGAATATTCTTATCACTATAAAGCTTTTTAAGCTATATATGCTCGAAAAAAATCATAAAACGGAAAAACCACCAGGCTTCAACTTTACCAGCTACATAAGATCACAAATACCATAAAGTGAAAAAAAACATTGGCCTTGAACTTTATCAGCTACACTTCACCTGAATTAGAAATTTTTGTCTAGAATTCTAGCTTATTCATAAAACTTGGCCATTGCACATGTATAAACAAACAAAACCGATTTTACTATTGACTTGCTAAGAAGTACCTTGATCCACTTTCTATTTTAGCAAGATTTTGCCCTCATGCTTGTCTAAATTCTAGAATTTCATCTTGTACGGAATCATCAAGAGGTACTTTCTACTCTACCCAAACTATTTTAGGCAATCATTAAGTATGACAACTAGACAAGAAAACACTTTTCTCTCTTTTAGAATGAATATAATAAGAAGAGTTACCTTGGAGATTGTGAGGATATCTCCACCTTCATCAAAACACCCTTTCCTTGGCCTGGATTTACTTGTCGATATTAAATTCTCTACCAGTAAAATCATTTTCTACAAGGCAAGAAATAAAAGGAAAAAACTTCTTCCTAACCCTACTTACCATTCTTTCCTCTTAAACCTTTCACATCGAAGTATTACTTACTCATTGAACCGAACTAAAATCATTAGCTCTAATACTACTTGTTGGGTAAAGCGATCTTGAAACACGTGTAAAAGAAAACAAACAAACAAAGTTAAAGAAAAACATCAACACACATTAGTGGACATACAAATTTAACATGGTTTTGTAAAGCTCTACCTGCATTAACAACCCAAGAGTAACCCTTCTTTACTATGAGAGAAAATTAGTACAAGAAAAAATACGAGTTTAATTTTCGAACACAGTCTTAAGATTGTTTGTAAATCTACTCTCATAAACCCAAAAATAAATAAATAAATAAAACTCTAGGCTCATGTACCTTGATGATCCCGAGTCAACACCATTGACCATACTTTATCCCTCATGTTTTTCATCTATTTATAAGTACCAAGATATTTGTTGAATAAGGAATGAGCAAACTTGACAACCAAGTTTAAAAAATTTGAAGGCTACTACTTTCTTCTTTGACCACCCATTTACTTGGCCACTACTCTAATACATAGATATAAACAAACCAACTATTTGCATCATGGCGTAGGAGTATGCCCACGCCAAATACACTAAAATGCTCTCATGACCAATACCAATAAGGGCATGCTTGGGAACATGTATAATGGTTTACAGGCCTAATTAAAATCTCAGCTGCATTGCTAGGCTTGGGTCTAGGGTTTTTCTGAACTTAAACTTTGGGCCAAGTTTGTCAAATGGAATCAGGCCTTATGTTTGCTTTGGTTCCTCAATTAACTAAATCATTCCTTTTTAATTATGTTTCAAGAAGAGGTGTTCTACATGCTTCAAATGGGTCAAAATTCTTTGCACCGCCAGCTGCATGAAACAGTCTTATGTGAAGGTCTAATAATACTTCATTTTTTAAGAAAAACTGAACCCGAATGATACTTCATTTTTTATTTATTTTTCTCAAAACAGAAGTTAATTGATCAAACTTACACATCACAAATCTTAAATTTATGGATTTAATTAATCAAAGATAAGATATTTAACTAAAATATTGTACATAATATAAAGTTAACCAAGTATCATTTGACATTATAATGGATTCTAATTTTTAAAGTGTATTTCAGTTTTTTTTGAAAAAATATTAAATTAGTATATTGTTTTTGGTGTTTTTTAATAATTTTGATGTGCTAATATAAAATATTTTTCAATTAAAAAATATTTTTCAATTAAAGATTATGAAAATAAACTAAAGATTATGAAAATAATATTATTTTAATTTATTTTCAATTAAAAAATATTTTTCAAAAATACCATACACCACCAAACACACTCTAAACTTAAAGGAAAACCATTTTGAACTATTAATTGGATGGTGCTTAATTTGAGGTTTGTCCACATATAATCACACGTCACAAACGACAAACCAACATTAGTTTTATTTGTTAGCAAATGCTGAAGTTTTGCTTTATCATAATTTTTTATTTTTATTTAGAATCTGATGTATCACAATTGCAACGGATTGCCAACTATTTTCTCTTTGGTAATGACATTTTAGACTTCCAAGGGATACAACTTGAAAATGTTATCATAAGTTGCCAAGAAAAATAGGAAAAAGTAGAATATTCAATAGGAAAATATGTAATATGTTAAGTAAGGCATATATATATTATTGTTAAGTGTAAACTATTATTGAGCTAACTAGAAATTAAATAAATTAAAAAGAATGATGTTCTCTAAAGAAAATGAGGCAATAACTGTCGAGGAAGCAGTTCTACGTACTAGCTAGCTAGATCAAACAATATATCAAGCTATGGGGGAATTGAAGGCAACAATGGATGGAAGGATGCAAATGGAACAAGAGGTGGGTTTAGTTACATTGAGTCTGTAGAAACACAAATTTTCTACCAATCAAATTTCTTCATGTGTTATTTTATTCTTTAAAAAAATGATAAAATAAAATTGAAATAAATGACATGGAAAATAAATAAGCCTTTATATATTTCTTAGCCAATGAAAAGTTGACACTTGAGATGAGATATTCAAGATATCTTGTCATAAATGCAAGATTCCATCAGATATCTTGTTATAAATGCAAGATCTCGTCAATAAATATCAACCAATAAAATTATGCCATGTGGCATTGGAAAAGGACCTGAGAGCCCATACAGATCTCTATAAATACAAGGCCTCAACCTAAAAAGAGGAGGATTCCTGTAGATATAAATTTTCTTCAAGACAAGCTGTTGAAGCAAGGAAGCTCTCTCTCTCTCTCTCTTCAAGCAAGGAAGCTCTCTCTCAAAGAGTTCCCAAGCCTCCTTCATCTACGCTTGAAGTCTACAAAGAATGAAACTCTGTTGGATCAAGCCAAAATGCCCCATAAGAGTTCTTCAACAACACTTTGAAGACAAATCAAGGTACTCTTCAAAGCATCAAATTACAACATCTCACTTCGCAATACACGCCCAAATTCACGTTCTTGCAAAGCACAAATCTTGGGTTGATTACTCAAATAAATCAAGTCACCAAACATTAAATCCAAGGGAAGAATCAAAGGATTATCATATTCTTTTGAAAGAATATATTAGATAGAGATTGTACCCATTCATATATTTAATAAAATCATATATTTGTACACGTGTGCTTGTTTAATTTCAGGTGCTCAAAATTGTGTCTACAAATTTCTGGCAACTCCACTGGGGAAATCTCTACCTCTCATCTCTTCCCTTCAAGAAAGAATTTTCAACAAACTCTTGATGGCAACTAGGACGAACATGATCACCATTGTCGCTTCGGAAAGCAACAAGGCTATTTATTCAAGTTGTCGGCATACCATTGAACATTCTTCAACTCCGCCATTAAAAACAAAATTCATTGTCGAGTTGTATGAACAAACCAAGCCGACTCTCAAGATAACATCAACTTCGAATACAAGAGGGGCACAAGATCTCGCCTCAAAGATAAAGCCACAAGCAACTCCACAACAAAAGTCAAGTGGGGCTAGCGAAATTCTCTTCAGCACTCAAGGCGACTTCGACAATTCATCTATGGAAACTTCTCCATATCAATCACCAAGTAAGGCTTTGGGTTTCTGCACTATGTCAGTGATGACGACCGGGACAACATCTTTGGAGGATCAAGTGGCTAGCTTGACAAAACTCGTCGAGGGGCTCTCGACTTCACTCAAGGTAAAAGACCACAAGATAGCAAAGTTGATGAACAAACTTGAGAGTTTGAACGAAGGAGGCCAAACCTCGACTACCAAGGCTTTTCAAGTAGATCAACTAGATGTCATTGAGGAGCCTGCAATTGGAGCTGTGAAGAATGTACGTGGTATTACTGATGGCATTTTCACCACAAATCAACTGAAAGAACTCATCAAGGAAGCCATCACAGACCAGGTGGAAAGCTTAATTCAACCCTCGTATTCGTATGCGAAGTCGTACACCTAAAGAATCGACCTGTTAAAGATGCCTCTAAGTTACCAACCACCAAAGTTTCAACAATTCTATGGCAAGGGAAATCCTCGGCAACACGTAGCTCACTTTATGGAGACTTGCAACAATGCTGGGACTAATGGTGATCTCATGGTAAAACAGTTTGTTCATTCCTTGAAAGGTAATGCCTTTGACTGGTATACTGACTTGATACTTGGGAGTAGTTGGAGCGCGAGTTTCTTAACCGCTTTTATAGCACCTATCGTGTGGTTAGCATGATTGAACTCATTAATGCACATCAATGGAAGGAAGAGCCTGTCATCGACTAAATTCATCGGTGGAGAAACCTTAGTCTCAACTGTAGAGATCGGCTCACCGAAACTTCTGCGCTAGACATGTGTATGCAAGGGATGCATTGGGGACTACTCTATATTCTACAAGGCATCAAACCAAAGTCTTTTGAAGAATTGGCTTCTCATGTACACGATATGGAACTTAGCATTGCGGTGGCTGAAAGTTTGTTATTACCTATGCAAGAGCCTAAAAGAAATAAGCCTGAAGGTCGTAGATTCGGAAAGAGCACTTTAAAGGTCGAAGGAAAGCAATCTTTAGCAGTTAACTCGGCTGCTGTAAGGGTACCAACTGCAGTTAAGAGGAATGATCATGCAACGCCAACTACTTTTCAAAAAGATGAAAGAAAAAAACCATCCTTGAAAGAGCGACAAGAAAAAGTGTATCCATTCCTCGACTTAGACATATCTAGGATACTGGATGATCTGCTTGACGAAAATATCATTGAGTTGCCGGAGGTGAAACACCCTGAAGAAGCGAACCAAGTAGATAATCTGAATTATTGCAAATATCATCGCTTAATCAGTCATCCTTTAGAGAAGTGTTTTGTGTTGAAAGACAAGATCATAAGGCTACACGAGAATAGAGATATAGTTTTTTATGATGAAATAGTAGCCTCTAATATCACAACCACGATCAATTTAGGACCACGTCAATCACTCCCTACAATAAGTTTCGGCTCCTTTGAACCTATAGAGCTTGACATCATTTTGCCTTCAAGCTTCACTGCATCCTCAAGTCAAAATCCATATATAACCCTCGCACCTCAAGTTAACAACTTGAAGCCTGAATCGTTTGAAAATTATGATAATGAAGGATGGACTTTAGTCACACGTAGAAGAGGAAGGAGGAAGTGCATGCAAATGACAAAGCCAACTAGAATGAGAATCTCAATGGTGAGGAAACTGATTAATGAGCCGATACTCTGAAAGATTCAATGAAAGTCCATACCAGCCAGAAATGAGGGGTTTTCAGCTCAAATTCTAAGAAAGCCTGTTACACTGAATGAGTACATGCCAACAGAGATGAAAAGAATTGAAAATGTACTTGTTGCTTGCTATCATATTGATGAAGAGAAAACTCCTATTGAATCTGTCATGAAGAAAAGTCATGACGACTCTTCAAACTTATCTCACGGTATATGCACAACAAAGATATCCTTCAACGATGAAGACTTGTTGCTTGGATCAAAACTCCATAACTAACCTCTTTTCATTAAAGGATATGTTGATGAAAAGATAGTGAATCGCATCTTGGTGGATGATGGCTCGGCGGTCAATATACTACCTCTTAAGACTATGAAAGAGCTAGGGATTCCTATGGATGAACTCTTCCCAAGTCATCTGATGATTCAAGTTTTAATCAAGGAGGGCAAAATGCCATAGGAAAGATAAGACTTGCGATGCAAATTGAAGATATGGAATCCAATGCACTTTCCATGTCATAGATACCAAAACTACCTACAATATGTTGCTCAGGCGACCATGGATGTATGAAAATGGTATCATCTCCTCGACACTCCACCAATGTTTTAAGTATTGTCGAGATGGACACGTAAGAAAGATAGTGGAGGACACCGATCCCTTCACCATAACTAAAGCTCACTTTGCAGACGCAAAATTCTATTTCAAGTTAAATGTGATGGAAAAACTGCAATCCCCACCTGACCATCTAGTAGAGGGAAGAATTGACTCAAAAAGCTCAAAAGGGCATAAGTCATATGCAAATGAAGAGGTGTCTTAGTCAGCGAGGAATAAAGGAAAAAAAAAGGTGGTAGAAAACTTTGTTGACAATAAGCTACCACGTAAAGCCACAATACTCCGATATATCTCAGTATCAGTAAGAAAAGAGGGTCAATCTTCTTTTGCAAAGGATGAAGAGAAGGTCAACAAGGGGCTTGAAAACTTGACCTTGCCAGCTACTAATCTCGCCTTAAACAAGGTCTCAAAACCTTTATTAAAAGGGTTTGTTCATCAAACTGAGTCGGTGGTGATAAATCCTAAAGGACTCCCTGATAAACAGGCGAATGGCTTTGATCCCAATGCTTATAAGCTTTTAGCTAGGGCTGGTTATAGTCGTGAGGACATCAATGAGTTAGCAAAGGATGGTGATACGACTTAACTTGAAGATAAACAAGTTTCTGCAAGGACTAGAAAGGCATGGAGAGAGAAGAAAACTTCTGGCAAAACTTTAAGGGCTAGTCTTGGTTACGAGTCTTCCATACCACTGCATTTTCAGATTAATAAAGAAGCCTCGCGATACATAAGTGCGGAAGAAGTGAAGGAAAAACAACGAAGTCAGTCGGCACCTTTTAGAGCTTCAGTCTAGGATCGTCTTGGTGGAACTACAAGTTGTGCTCTTGTTTTTGCCAGGATTGGAACCCAAAATAATGAAAGGACACTAAAACGCACATCTGCCTTTGCAAGACTTGGACAATCCATGTCAAAAGATGGCAAGCATGCATTCGATCATCAATCAAATTTGATGGGTGATTCAAAGGTTCCTCGTAGCAAAATACCTTCACACATGAAGAGACAATACGAATGGGTGGTGAGCGTTGAGGAGACATTGAAAGGAAAAACACCCATAATAGTGACAACAAACCCCTCTAATGAAGAAAAAAAAGATGAAATAATGTGTCTCACTTCAAATCACATCACCAATGAAGAAGATGATAATAATAAGTTTGTCATCAAATAAGATGTTAAGGAAGCTCCACCTTCCCCTGAATCAGAAAATAAGCCTACAATGGATGAACTTAAAAAGGTTAACTTAGGAACTGTTGAAAACCCACGACCAACCTTCATCAATGCAAATTTATCACCTGAAGAGGAAGCAAATTACATGGAGCTTTTGATGGAGTATCGAGATATCTTTGATTGGTCCTATGATGAAATGCTAGGTTTAGACCCAAGGGTTGCTGTCCATCAACTAGCAGTAAAATATGGGACCAGACCTGTAAAACAAACTCAGCGTCGCTTTCATCCTGAACTCATATCACAGATTGAGGTTGAAATCAATAAACTTATCCAAGCAGGTTCATTCGTGAGGTCAAGTATCCTACATAGATTTCAAATATTATGCCAGTAAAAAAGAAGAATTGCTAAATACGTGTTTGTGTGGATTTTCGAGACCTTAACAATGCTTGTCCCAAAGATAACTTTCCACTTCCAGTTATCGAGATCATGGTCGATGCTACCACGGATCATAGGAGATTAACCTTCATGGATGGTTCATCTGGCTATAATCAAATTCGAATGGCACCCGCAGATAAGGAGAAGACGGCTTTCCGGACTCCGAAAGGGATATATTGCTATAAAGGTATGCCTTTTGGCTTAAAGAATGCAGGTGCCACTTATCAAAGGGCGATGCAGAAGATTTTTGATGATATGCTTCACCAACATGTGGAATGCTATGTTGACGACCTCATGGTGAAATCAAAAGAAAAGAAAAATCATTTGCAAGATCTTCGCCTAGTATTTGAACGGTTACGTCGATTCCAGTTAAAAATGAACCCACTAAAATGCGCATTTGGTGTGTCCTCAGGCAAATTCCTAGGTTTATAGTTCGACATCGAGGAATTGAGATTGACCAGTCTAAGATTGAGGCCATTCTAAAAATGCCGGAGCCAAGAAACATCCATGAATTGAAGAGTCTCCAAGGAAAGTTGGCCTATATACGAAGATTTATTTCTAACTTAACGGGTCGATGTCAACCATTCACCCACTTAATGAAGAAGGATATGTCATTCTACTGGGATGAAGCTTGTACTAATGCCTTCAACAAGATAAAAAAATACTTGTTGAATCCGTTTGTCCTTCAAGCACCGGTACCGGGATGCCCATTTATCCTCTATATTATGGCTCAAATACGTTCCTTGAGGGTGTTGTTAGCACAACAAAATGATGAAGGCAAGGAAAGTGCTCTCTTCTACCTTAGTACGACGTTAAATGAGGTTGAATTGAATTATTCTCCAATAGAGAGACATGTCTAGCATTAATGTTTGCAATAAAGAAGTTAAGACATTACCTCCAAACGCATTTAGTAAGATTAATCTCCTGAGCTGACCCTCTCAAGTACATCATCTCAAGACCAATACTATCAGGAAGATTGGCAAAATAGGCTTTATTGCTTCAAGAATTTGAAATTGTATACGTCTCACAAAAGGCTATCAAAGGTAGGGGTGATCATTTTCGGTTCGGTTCGGTTTTTATCAAAAAAAGTAACCAAATCGAAATTTTTTTTTGAAAAAAAACCGAAACCGGGTCAAACCGACCGGTTTCGGTTCGGTTCGGTTCGGTTTTTTAGGGCAAAAATCGTTTCAAACCGGTTTGGCTCGGTTTTTCCGGTTTTGGCTTGGTTTTCTCGGTTTTGGCTCGGTTTTTTCCGGTTTTGGCTCGGTTTTTTTCGGTTTGGCTCGGTTTTTTTGGTTTGGCTCGGTTTTTCCGATTTGGCTCAGTTTTGGCTCGGTTTGGCTCGATTTTTTTCTGGTTTTTTTCGGTTTCGGTTCGGTTCTGTTTTTTTGGTTTTTTGTTTATAAAACCGAAACTGAACCGGCCGGTTTTTTGAAAAATTTAATCGGTTTTTTTTCGATTCGGTTTTTTTGGTTATTTTTTTTCTGGTTTTCTCGGTTTAATCGGTTTTCCAGTTTTTTTGCTCACCCCTAATCAAAGGGCAAGCACTAGCTGATTTTCTCGCTGATCATCCTATTCCTGATGAATGGAAGTTCTCTGAAGACATGTCTGATAAGGACATTTTGTTTGTTGAAATGTCAGAACCATGGAAAATGTTCTTTGATGGCGCAACACGACAAGATGGAGTCGGGGCTGGGGTTATATTCATCACACCGGAATGAGAGGTCTTGCCTTTCTCCTTTTCACTTACCGAATGTTGTTCTAATAACATGGCCGAATATCAAGCCTTGATTCTTGGGTTGGAAATGACAGTGAATATAAAGATGTCTTGCCTTAAAGTTTTTGGGGATTCTCAATTAGTCATCAGACAACTCCTCTCACTATATGAAGTCAAGAAGCCAGAATTCATCCAATATCACAAGTATGCACTTAAACTGATAACATCACTTGATTGTGTCACTTTAGAACATGTACCACGGAAAGAGAATAAGCAAACCGATGCCTTAGCAAATCTGGCGTCAATATTAGCATCATGTAGTGAGGAAATAAAAGTCCCTGTATATTAAAAATGGGTTGTTCCACCACTAATTCATGACATAGAAGAGAAAGAACAAGTAGGTGTAGTTTTTGTCTACGAGATTGAAAGAGAAGACTGGCATTGGTCGCTTATCAATTATTTGAGGCATGGAAAGCTACTTAAAGACCTATGCCATAAGACAGAGGTGAGGCAAAGAGCTTCTTGCTTCATATACTTCCAAGGCACTCTTTATTGACGCTTTTTTGACATAGTTTTTTTGCGCTGTCTCAGAGAAGAAGAAGCAACAAAAGCACTAGAAGAAACTCACTCAGGGATCTGTGAAGCACACCAATCAGGCCCTAAACTTCATTTTCGGATCAAAAGAATGGGATATTACTGGCCAACAATGGTGAAGGATTGCATAGACTATGCTAGAAAATGTCAAAATTGCCAATTGCATGCTAATTTGATATACCAGCCACCCGAGCCTTTACACCCAACAGTTGCCTCTTGGCCCTTTGATGGTTGGGGACTTGACATGGTAGGACCATTGTCGAAAAGCTCTAGGGGGCATCTTTACATATTGGCTGCAACAGATTACTTCTCCAAGTGGGCAGAAGCTGCAGCATTAAAAAAGGTCAAGAAAGAGACAGTTGTAAACTTCATTCAAACAAACATCATTTACCGTTATGGGGTACCAAGATACATCATAACCGATAATGGAAAGGAGTTCTACAATACAGTCATGAACAAGTTGTGTGCACAGTTCAGTTTCAAACAACATAACTCTTCTATGTACAATGCTCTAGCTAATGGTTTGGCATAAGCCTTTAACAAGACTTTATGCAACATTCTCAAGAAGGTGGTGAATCGCTCGAAGAAGGACTGGCATGATAGAATTGGGGAGGCACTATGGGCTTATCGTACTACATTCCGAACACCGACTCAAGCTACTCCATATTCCTTGGTACACGGGGTTGAAGCTGTTCTTCCACTAGAAAGTCAAATTCCATCTTTAAGAATCGCAATCCAAGAAGGACTTTCCAATGAAGACAATGTTCGTCTACGCCTTGAAGAGCTTGAAGCTTTAGATGAAAAACATCTTGAGGCACAACAACGATTAGAATGTTATCAAGCACGACTTTGTAGGGCTTTCAAGAAGAAGGTGCGACCACGCTCATTCCAAGAAGGAGATCTTGTCTTGGCAGTACGACGCCCAATAATAATGTCAAAACGCATGGGCAGTAAATTTCTCTCCAAATGGGATGGCCCTTATGTGGTTCAAGAACTCTACACCAATGGAGATTACAAAATTATCGATGAGAATGGATTAAGGATTGGGCCTATCAACGGCAAATTCTTGAAAAGATACTATGCTTGAATCTGATGTAACTCCTGGCTCGCACGAGCTAAAACTGTGAAAGGCACAAAAAAAACAAACAAACAAAATTGAACCATGTTATGACTTGATCCTTTATCCACAAAGATACGTAGGCAACTTGGAATTCATTCTGAGTACAGTCACGCAAAAAAAAAACAAAAACAAAAACTCTTTGACAAAAAAAAAATGCTTTGAACTACGTTGTGACTTGATCTTTTATCCATAAAGGTACATAGGCAACTTAGAATTTATTCTAAGTACAATCACACCATCTTTTAAAGCTATTCGAACCAATATGATTGTTCACATGAAAAAGAGGGATAAATAAACCTCAAAACATAATCATAACATGGAAGTTCAGGTAACAAGATACAAGCAAATAGACTTTATTAATAGAAAAAAGAATTCTATTACATAAAGTATGTAGTCTCAGCAGAAAATCCACTACAAGATTTCACAGTTTTATCAATGGAAACATTCTGTCGGTGTGTGATTAGAAATTCTGTCGGAAAAATTTAGTCTAAGAAAATGTTTTTTTTACCCTTTTTTAAGATATTTGCTTTATTATTTTCTATGATTTGCTTTTTATGGAATTAGTCTCGTGTTCATGATTAGAGTTACTAGTTTCAAGGTTAACGTGGGCTAACTTTTGTTTTTTTGGTCCTTTTTTTATATTAATTATTTCAATTTCATCATTCAACATTTAATTTATTTGAAATTGTTCTTCCTACCTTTTTTACTTTCCTTTCCTTTGAATTGGATTAACTCAATCATATGTTCATATGATCACGTGGTTTGCAGATTAAATTGAGTTAACTATGATTTTTTTTCTATGAGGTTAATCCGATGTTTAGGACAAGAGTCATCCATTAGTTTCAAAGGTTAATACAAATTGAATTTTTTTAGGACCTTTTTTAAAATTGAATTATTTTAATTTCATCTTTTAGTATTTGATTTATTGAAAATTGCTCTTTATACGTTTTGTTTTCATTTCTTTTTTATTGGGTTATCCTAGTCAATTTTTTTTTTCACAATTTCATCCTCTATGGGTTTTTTTCATATCAAATTTGATCTTTATTTTTTACTGCTATCTTTTTTTCTTTGGCAAGTTTTCTAAATGAATATTTTTTTTCATGATTTTATGATTTTCATGGTCCCCGGTGTGCAGATTAACCCGAGTTAAATCATATTTTTTTTCCATTGTTTGTTAAATTACATTTGTTTTTTTCCTCCTTCAGTAAGTTGTTCGATGAATGAGTTTCATGATATTATTCAAATTGCATATGAATGCGTTCACCCTAGTATTATGGTTGGGTAAGAGATTTTGCATTTTGACCCAGGTGGGCTCGAATAAAGTTTTTTTTACCTTTTTAAAATATTTTTTTCTTTAATTTTCATCTTTCAATATTTTATTTGTTAGAGATTAAGCTTTATTTTTTTTTTAGAGTTATCATGTTTTCAATTGATTTATTAGGAATTGGTGTTTGAAATTTTTTTTCTTGTGCTTTTTTCTATGAGATTATGTCAATCATATATCTATGGTCACAAAGTTTTTAGATTAACCTGGTTTAACTAGAGTTTCTTTGTTGTTGTTTTTTTTAATTTAATTTTGTTTTTCATCATTGAGTTGTTTTATAATCCGGGTTGGTTTGGATTGAGTTATTTTAATTTTTTTTATTGTTATTTTAATTTATTTATTGTTATTGTATTTTTTTAATTATATTATTTAAATTATCGAACTAGTAAATCAGGCCTCAAATTTTATTTTATTTTAGTACTTTTTATGTTGAAAATTTTTTGTCCAGACGCGTAGGCTATATAAATCTAGTTTGGTTCTAAATAAAACTCGCCAGTAAGGCAGCAGAATAATCTGACTTGTGCATATCTGTTTTTGGATCCACTACGGGCTAAAATTGAATCTGCTCAAATCCAATTTGTCTTTTTGGGTAGAGCATAGAAAATTTGAAACTTTTCAAGTCGCAACGGTACTTCTTTCCTTAAAGAGCCCTAAATTGTACCGTTGCAAACTCATTTATGCACTGGTACTTTCTTCACATCTATAAAATCCAATCTTCAAATTCTTCAAGATCTCCCCTCTTTCTCTCTCTCAACTGGATTTGTACCTTTTGTCATAAATCCTGTTTCTTCAACCTTTTCTTCTTTTTTGGCACCTAAGTATCTCTTTTGTCAAACAAGAGGAGCCGTTTTTTCAGTGCTACAGAGCCGACTGGCCTATGGAGAACATACTCAATTCAGCGGAGAATATACAAGAAACGCCTTTTAAGAGTCTAATGCAATCCAAACCCACCATGTTGGATTGCATAACGCCAAGAAAGGAAGATCAAGAGATGGATCAAGAATCTGAGAATTCAGGCAATGATTTGCGCAGAAGTAGCGCCCCATATCATCTCCAAGTTCCCAAGGCATTTAAGTTCCCTGAAAGGTATAGAAGCCCAACTGATCTTATGATCTCACCCATTACAAAAGGCCTTCTTGCAAGAAACAGAAAGGGTGGTGCTCTCTTGCCACCAAGTTTGAATCAGACCAAGGTATGACCAAATTCCTTAATTGGTTTCTTGATTAGATTTTTAATCAGGGGATAATATAAACTTTGTCATATTAGATACCAATTCTGTTATATTTTGTTCCATAAAGTTGTTTGTTTTCTTCTTATTTTTTATTGTGGGTGCATGAATTAAATCTTTTATTTTGTCGTCATAGCAGGTGCAAGATGTAGAAGTTCAGGGCGGCGGCTTTCAAAATTGAGATATCAATGTTGGCAGACAAAAAGCTATATCAGATAGATGGATTGGTTTCTTGTAATCAGATGGGTTCTTGAACTTCA
>Ga0325414_1002661_pt1 | contig 18229 bp, 21 predicted proteins | sample PopdelMetagenome_8_FD_206183 | JGI IMG/M metagenome (GOLD analysis project Ga0325414, IMG submission 206183) | Populus deltoides microbial communities from Bellville, Georgia, United States - Leaf-PdKOR-R3 | ecosystem: Host-associated > Plants > Phyllosphere > Phylloplane/Leaf | place: USA... | reverse complement strand
CACACACACACACACACACACACACACTTCCATTTACGTCCGTACAACTGCACCTTTATATATAACATTGCATCAAGAAGAGCATGTGCATGGAATGAATATACAAAGCAAGAGAAACAAGCAAATTGGTATTTCCTCGTCAACCAAAAAAGATATGGAAAAGTCTTCACTACTCAAGCTGGCCTTTTAGTCCTCCTTTTCACCATTGCAGCTTGTTAGTTTCTCTCTCGAATCATACATTTGCTTCATACTTTCTTTACATTTCTCTTTTTTTTCAGAAAAAAGTTAGTATATTTTGAAATTAATTGTGAAAATATTGTGGTTGTCAGGTTCACATTTGGCAGCTGCAAGGTTTCATGTATACAATTTGAGATGCCATAAGGCTTCAGACTGTGTATAGGCGAAAAATGCCCTGTTTGTGCAGATTGCTAATGTTCGTCAGCCAATGGGTGTCAATGCAAGGGTTTATCCTCTTCGGAGAACACCATGCTTGCACCTTGATGAGCTCAAGCAGCAAACTCAAGGCATTGAGGGCGGGGACACAGTGGTTATGTTGGATGTAATAAACTACACATTCGTTCAATGAAGTCCTTGTTGTTGAGATCAGGATTTCAAGAGAATGATGATAATAAAGATGGACAGTGTTTCTTGAAGACAAAATTTTTATCTTGAATGATCATATATATATTTCGAAGTAATCAAGAAAATATTATTGCGACCTTGAGATCCATGAGTTCACCACAAATTAATTACCAGTCAAAAAATACTGAGGGTGCTAATTTTTCTTATTTATATTAATAAGTCTCGTTTCACCATCCAATTTAATTGGTCTAAGCAACCGTTTCATTAATGTTGCAAGGTTTGCTGTTGTTAATTGTTGCTGGTGCCGAAGCTTTAACCTTGGTTCAATGGTGTGAAATATATAACACAGAACAGTACCAATCTTTGAGCAAAGTTTGTCGTGCGCTAAAGTGTTCAAAGAAAGAGATAAAGTGATGATATTTTTGCACAATGAGAGATTTTCAACAGTGACTTGTAGCGAACTTATTTCCAAGTTAAGTTGTAGAGTTTTAATTTAATTTCCTAGTTAAGTATTTTGGTTTATATTTTTTTTTTCAAATTTGATTTTCTCAAAGAGAGAGAGTTGAGCACATGTATTCACTAGCTTGTCAACATAGCAAAAGGGAGCTTGGAAAAAATGGATTTCTCATTAATCATTAGTGGCACTGAAAAAACGCATAAGAATACAAACTATAAGGAGTTCTCTTAAGCAGCTTGGAAAAATGGATTCTCAATGATCAGTACTAGCTTGTTTTTCTTGCCAGGCATGCTGCAATTGAAAAATACATACGAACACAAACTGCATGGAATTTTTTCACAATTCGACACAAGCCATCCAGAATTAAACTGGGTTATGGCATTTGAGCAGTGTTCTTTTTCTGCAGCCTACTTTGGATCCTTGGGAATAGTAAGTCATTCAGTTGTCTTTCAGCACTATATTCTGAGGTTGCCTGCAGAAACAACGGAGTTGAGAGAAAGAAGTATGTCATGGGTAAAGGAAGGCCAAATCTGAAGTGAACCAGAAACAATAGCAAGACTAGAAAACTAAATGCAGCTGATCAACAGGTATTGGCATCAGCAGAAACAATTGCTTACAGAAGCACATACCCTTGAATTGAACGCAAACCGCAATGTTTGGATTTGCGTTCCAGAACAAACTCTCAAATCAAATCCAAGAGAATCTACATCAATAATCGTTGCCTCCTGCAATATAATAAGAAAACTGATTATTTATAAAATGAAAGTAAGCAACAGAAAAATGGATTATTGTTTGACGGCAACAGCAAAATCAATTATTGTTTGATGCTTCAGGTAATCTAAGTCCAGCGACACAAACTAAATATCAAAATCTAAAATATTTTCAAGAGCTTCGGAGTTGTCCGAGGTTTTCTTTTGTTTTTTTTTTAAAGAAAAAAAAGCATGAAAATTGCATGGTTATGTTTCACAATGGGTTGCCTAACTAAACATTCAGACAGGAGCAAGAAAGGCAATAGTTCAACAAACAATTATAAACTTCGAGTTGAAAGACAATTTTCACACGGTGTAGTTCAACATTTACTGATGAACTGAACTTATGTGTATTACCTCCACTTGGATACCCTTGCATCTCCAACAAAGAGATTTAAAGGCCTGCGTAATCTTTTCACCACCAGCTTTCAGACGAGATATGATTTTGGCTGCCGAAAGTGCAATCGCATCAGGTTGTGCTTTCCTAAAGTCTTCTACTTCAACTGTAGTCTTTACAGAACAAGAGAAGGAGAATCAGTTCCTTGTGACAACTTCTTTCTCATATGTTACCAATTTATGTCCACAAAAAAAAATGAGAACATACTTGGTGTCCATGAGCTGAAATCAGCTGAATTTTAATCATCTCCAGCTTGTAAAATGAAGTTCCACTACTTGGAACCTCATCCTTTTCCAATTCCTCCCGCCACAATGAAATATCTTCAGATGATCCTGACTTATGTTCATGACCATTTATCACACCAGGTTCTTCTAGCTTGCCTTCCATGCTTTGCCCAACCTGATTTGTACCAGCATGATGAGACTGATTGCCAGACATATGTCTCTGGATGTCAGATTGCTCTTCCATGAAGGCGGGTCTAATAAGGCCCTGGATAGCTACACCAGCAGGAGGCTGCTCCATCCAGTCTATAGGATCATCTGAAGCAACCTACGACACCCAAATAAGAAATAACATAGAAATGTAAGAACTCAGCTAAGGCCGCAAATCATGGGAATTCCATAATTTCATGATGATGACTAAAAAAAATACACTTTGCAAGTAAGAAAGAAACTATTGATGATCTTTACACCGATACAAAACAAAAGGAATTTACATATTCTTCCTAAGCGTGTATCAGGTCAAAAATTCACAAGGGACAAGCACCTGAGCCAGCTTTTTGGCAAAATACATTGGATGAGAAGAGCTCATAGTCTCTAATTTTGCCCAGTCTCCAAGTGCCTCATCATCATCATCTTCCTCATCATCATCGTCATCAAGAACAGCCACCAAATCCTACAAACAAGACAAAGAAATGTGTTGCGGAAAACAAAATTCAAACACTTCTACGTTTTAAAGCTAAAACCCAACAGCAAGAATGGACTGAAAAGAAAAGAGAAACCAAACCTCATCATAGTCGTCGTCATCCTCATTGGCCCCATCTTCAACATCACTATCTTCCTCTTCTATTTCCTCAACCCCAAAATCAATTTCTGATGTACCCAATGACTCCATCTCACTGAGCATTTCCGTGGCATCAAAACCTATAATGGCTTGCTGCATTTTGCATAAACCTCGTAAACTCAAGAAGTTCGCAAGAAAATAAGGGGCATTTGAATTCCCCCCTTCATTAAACATTGCAATGTGTCAACCCTTTTCTTTTCCCCTCTGATAAAAAATTTAGAATGCCAAAAGATATGTGAGAAAATGTCATTTTGTTTTCAAAATCCAAAGAGAAGGTTTTCTTCATAATCTGAACACCAACTTGGCACGTCAATGTAGTAAACGGACACAATATTGCTAATATCCACCACTTGTCAGTTACAAGGCCAAGCAATAAAAATAATATGCCACATTTTGTCACAAAAAAGTTTTCCTACATAATCTTAGCATCAACTTGAGATATTAAAGCAATTCACAGGATATCCGGCCAAAAAATACATTCCATACCACAAAATTATTTTCTGTAGTAAGTGTTTGCAAAATGTCTTCATCATTCTTCACTTGAAAGTATATATCTGCAACGTATTAGAAAAAATTAGCACTTCAATGTGCAACAACACTTCTGCACTTGGATTAAAGTTCGCGTGCAAGACAATGTTGAATTTCACGGGCTTGACTTACTCCCATGTTCATCAGTCACATAAGGCAAGTCTGGCCAGATAATGTTCTCATGAATATCATCATTGATCACACCAGTCAACATTAATGTTGCTTTGCTTTTCGCCTGACATAACATACTACAGGCAACATTAGCTCTGCAAACTAGCATAAAATAACAATCAATATACATGAAGACTTGTGATATAGTGAAAGTCGTAACAGCTTGATTTTATGAGGACTGAATGCATTTCTCATCCGCTCTGGATTCGTAACAAATATATAATCCTTTGCAAGAAAACCTATACATGATTTCTTTTTCTTTTTCTTTTTTATTCCTTTCCAACTCAATCTCCTAGTCTGCTTTTTCTTTAAGCAGGTGGTACTGATCTTAGAAATTAGCTTTATATGAAGGATAATTGCTTGATGTAAGATGTAATATAAAAATGTTCAGAAGGCAATCAAGGGGGTAACTTTCCCCAGTTAATCTCTTATAATTATTAGGCTAGTATCAAACTAACCTTCTTAGATGGGCGATATTGAAAAGTTCATTTCAGCATGGTCTAGTTATCAGCATTATCACCATTGCTTAAGCATCAATCATGAGACCATAAAATTTGCAGATTTTCAATTTTGAACTCAATATGCAACCATCATTTATATAGATCATAAATTCTCAACAAAGAGCTCTATCTTGATGGTTTGGATGTTGTTCATATGTGAAGGGTCATACACTCAAGTGATATTGTTATTTTCCGTAGTGCTGACATGGGGTTAGACTTGTGTCACCAGAAAAATGAACTAGGAGCAGCAGAAGTCATTCTACATCGAAGTGATGGCTAGAAAATGTAAACTGATACCTCAACAATAGTCCTACATGTTTCTTGAGGTGTAAGCATAGCATCACTACTTGTTTCTGATGTTGACTCTGCAATCCCCTCAGATGGATGGTATTGCAGTTTACCATTCTGCTTCGAAGAATCCAAGTTTGAATCTAAATTCTCTGCAGACGCTTGAATCTTACTCTTTAAATGACTGCTCCTTCTTAAGAAAGAAACGCCATTTAGTCTTCGAAATTTATTCCTGCATTGATATCAAAAACTACTTGTCCTTAATATCAGCTAGTGCTTATACAAGGTTTCAAAGAATTTGACGAAATAAAAACAAAAATATGAACCATATGCATGCAAAATTAAGAACAAAAATTGTCACTCTTATGATAGAAAATGGTAATGGAGGATTTAGGAGCTCTGATCTTTTGTCAAAATAAGGCTATTTGAGCTTCCAAGTAAATTGGAAGGAAGTTGATTGTTTTATATAATTTCTAACAATGAAAATGTTGTGTTCCTTTTAACATCCTTCACCTTTCAAGTTTAAATACTATTACTTGCGAAATCACCTCTTCAACGCACACTTTCTGATATGTAACCAAACCATAATGCTGAGCAAATTGTATTATGATGTGTAGATGGAGAATGCCAGCTCAAATCAACATTTGAGAAAAACAGGCTCCATGAGTTTGAGCACAGGATTGAGTGACACCAGGCCCAAATAAAATCTACTCAGTTTTGGAGCTGATCTCCATGATATATGAAGACCCTCGAATTCACGCCTTGATCAAAACCAACCCATCAGATCATGCCATCTCTAACTACTCTATAAACTGTCCATCAGCCACTTCATGACCAGCATTTACTCCTGAATTCCACCAAAAGGATGACAATTCACACCTTCTCCCGCCATCTTAGACATATATAACCCCCATCAACACACACAAAGTTCAAGTTTTTCAAGCCATTTTTAACATAGAATCATTTACTCCCATCTCCCAAAGTTTTTTTCTTTTTCATACCATTACCCCTTCATTATAGCTTGTACATGATGGTAACATAAGCATCAAAAAATCCCACCTTTGATTTCCTTTCTTTATGCAGAGCCACATCCATGCTAAGCTTAACCAGTACAAGACCAGGTTCATCACTTACTTTTCTACCCCAAAACTCCCAATTTACTTCAAATTAAGAACCCAAGGAGGTGGAAAAGAAAAAGGTGCATTTCCACTGATCCTAAAAACCCACTTTTATTTTTCTTGACACGCAGTAAAAATTTAGACTTTAAACAGTATCCAGCACAATAAAACATAGAATCAATAACAAAAATACTTCAACACAGTACAATGGCAGGCCTTAGTGTAATTTATTCAGCAAAATCCCCACATTACAAGCTCTAAAGAAACAGAAAGAACAAAAAGGAAATCTAAACCGATTGTCATATCAATAATCAGAGATTACTATCAAAATCCTTGCTCCAATAGTAAAAATGAAACCAAAACAAAGAATGAAGCTATTACAGAATGCAAGTGATAATGATAGTACAACTGGATAACACACACTCTATAATGGAATCTCTGATCTATGACATGTTGCTAAGATATTCGCATTTTAAGCTCTTACTTGAAAACAAATGAAAGCTCGTGAAAATTTGATATTTAGTTACCAAAGAATGACAGAGCTGCTGCGGGGCAAGGAGGGGCAGAAGTTTGCAGCAGGAGTGGTGGAGGCGGGGAATCGGACGGCTGTGGTGGTTTCAATCATCATTGCCATGGCCATCATCATTTCTTTCTTCTGTTTGCTTGCTGTTTTTTTTAAGGCTAGGGAGCTTAGCTTGGAAATATCCGTGTAAGGAAGAGGAAGCTGCTTTTGAGGATGACTGGATTAGGATTGTAGGTTGGGATTCTGTGCAAATGCTCATATACTTGCATCTCCTCCTATTGGACACGTGGTGCATCACCTTTGGTTTTGTACTGAGTTACTAAACGTGGCCTGTTCCAATGCTCGGCTTACATGTTTCCCATATTAATTTGAATTAATTAAAATTATATTGTTTGAAAAAGAAAAAAAGATTCAAGTTATTTAAGTCATATTAAATTTATTTTTATTTTTATTTTTATTTTTATTTTTATTTTAACCTAATTTAATTCAAATTCAAAATTTAATCGATAATAATTTTATATATTTCAACAACTCTTATTATATTAATTAATTTCATTTATTATGGTTACTTTTCAAGTTAGTTTTGACTTACTAAAATTAAATTCTTCAAATCACATTATAAACAAATCATTTATAATTATGCTATTATATTTATAAAAAAACTATATTTTTTACATTTTTTATGATTTGAATCTTATATGATAAAGTAAACTCATTTATTAAGTTAATTTTTAAAAAACAATAAATTTACTTATCATTTAATCAAATATATAAACAATATAAATAATTCATATTAGGAGTTAGGACCATAAAATTAGGGCTAATAAAATCCAGTTTATGTTATCAACATGGGAAATAACTTGTGTTGATCATATCAAATGAAGGCTTTCGCATCAAATCAGCACAAAGAGGAAGCTCTAGAGCTGGTTGTAGGGAATCCTTTCTCTGGATGGAACGCACCGTTTTGTTGCGTGCAAATAAGGAAATATGAAATATCTATCCATTTGTCTATCTATCCATCTTGTGTTTGGCTGCTAGAAAGAAATAAAAAGCGAGAAATAAGAGGGAAAAGAAAAGAAAATCAACATAACAAGTGTTCCAGTCTGACACTCACACTCTCTCCATTACAGCTTCTCCTTCTTCAACTTCTGCCCGGTAACTTCCTCTCTCTCTGATTTTAATTCTTTTTGTTTGCTGAGAAAGTCTAAAATTTGAAAACAAACAAACACATTACATTTGTAACTGTGCTCATGGGTTTGTTTCATATAGTTAGTGTTAGAAATTTCAGAACTTTACTACATAAACCTTAACTAGAACAAAAATGGTATCTGGGTCTGGAAGAACTAGTTGTGTTATGAGCTAATCAGTTCATTTTTTTGTGTTTAAAGCAGGATGCTTTGTTTAAGATATTCGTTGCCACTAATTCCAAATAGATTTCAGTCCTTTGATACTACCAGGAATACCAAAAGCTGTGTTGTGGTAAAGCTTTTTTTTTCTTCTTTGAACTGAATTGTTTACGATGGGAAATGGTGTTTTTGTGTTATTTAGTAATTATTTGGATTTGTTGATGAATTTTATAGGTTTGTGCTGCTAAAGGTCCACGACCAAGATATCCGCGAGTTTGGAAAACAAAAAGGAGAATTGGGACTATCTCAAAATCAGTAAAGCTTGTTGATTGTGTAGGTTTTTTTTTCTTGTTTTTTGGTACTCCTTGTGTTTGATTTGGGACAAATTGTCTTTTTGTTGGACAAGGATTTGGAATTTCAGGCATTGTTTTCAAGGTTGAGAAACATGTTAGAATGTCGTTTTGAAGCACTAAGGAATTAGTGGAATGGGACTATGTTTTGCAATATCGAGATGCCAATTGATTTTGGGTTGTGGTTATGTAGATAAAGGGATTGTCTAATGTCAAGGAGGAAGTGTACGGGGCTCTTGATTCCTTTGTTGCTTGGGAATTGGAGTTCCCACTAATTGCAGTTAAGAAAGCATTAAGAGCTCTGGAGGAGCAACAAGAATGGAAGAGGATAATTCAGGTATTGCCGTATTGGGGACCAATTTTTTCTTTCTTTTTGTTCACATTTCCTTCTGTGGCTATCTATGGGAATGGGTATCTTGGTTTATCGGCTAAAGAAAATATTGGATTGTAGGTCACCAAGTGGATGTTAAGCAAAGGGCAAGGAAGGACAATGGGAACTTATTTCACATTAATGAATGCTTTAGCTGAGGATGGAAGACTTGATGAAGTTGAAGAGCTTTGGACAAAATTATTTTCACAGTACTTGGAAGGCACGCCTCGAATGATGTTTGATAAAATGATTTCTATATATTACAAAAGGGACATGCATGACCAGATATTTGAGGTATTGTTGCATGCCATCTTCCTTTTTCCTGCAACTTTTAGTTTTTTTTGTAGAATTAATGACTAGGTTTTATAGAGCAGAAAGTCTCTATGTGTCGTGTTCTGTTACAGTGAAGACATGGAAGTTGATTTTATGACACCCCACAGACATCGTATGTATTGTGTATAGTGATATCTATCAATTAATCAGATCATAAATCTATTCATAACACCAGGATTCAGTGATGTACTCTCACTGAGCAGTAGCCCAAAGATTCTACAGGTTGACTAGGATCAAGTCTTATAATCCGGTCCTATCTCATTCTATCTAATCCAGTAATGTTATAGTAGTGATGCCACAGTTTTAGAGATAAACTGAACTATTGCAATACAAGCATTTTGACTTCTCATGGTTGAATTAAGTTGCTTGCCAGTGTCTGTGGATATATTCTTGTATCCCATAGGTTTCAACCTGATGATTGGATGGTTTTGGGAATAGTGTGTCAGTTAGCCACATTATGCCAGATTCTATGCTAATGACTAGTACAATCCTCTCTTGTGAGGCACATGATTAGCAGTAACTTTTCAGATTAATATTTGAATTAATCCCTCCATTTATGTTTTGTTCTCCTTATTGTTTCAATTAGAAAATTTCAATCAACATGATCTTTTAATGACCCTGAATATGATGCGGATGATGGATATCCTTGTCTTGCTTTTGGAAACAATGTTATATGGCAGTAACCAGATAGTAGTTCATATTGGAATACCTGAATTACTTTGGTATATTAATTTGATCTCTCATTCTTGCAGATATTTGCTGATATGGAGGAGCTAGGTCTCCGCCCAAGTGTTTCAATTGTCAACATGGTGGGAAATGTCTTCCAGAGATTGGGTATGATGGACAAGTATGAAAAATTAAAGAAAAAATATCCACCACCGAAATGGATTTACCGATACATCAAAGGGAAGCGTGTCAGGGTTCGAGCAAAGAATGACAATGAAGCTGGTGATGTTAACAGTGTTGCAAGTGGGGATGAGGAGGCTTCCCATGATGATGAATTAGATGGCATTAATGATGTTGCAAGTGGGGATGAGGAGGCTTCCCATGACAATAAATTGGATGGCATCAATGATGTTGCAAGTGAGGATGAGGAGGCTTTCCATGATGAGAGTGAAGTAGGCATTCGCATAGATGCGAATGAAGTCGACGTGGAAACCAATTTAAGTTCCAATGATTTTAGTGTTGAAGCTAACAGTTCTCTCTCTGAGTGTCAAAATCAGGATCGATTGCATTGGGAGCATAATCAACCTTCAGGTGTCAGCAATTCCAGTTAGATTCATTTGAACAACTGACGGTCGCGATACTGAAAGAACAGACGGTAGTGCTGCTCAAAGACTTCAGGGCCATAATCCAAGAAACATGTCCAAGCCCATCAGATAACCCGTTCCTGGATGGTTGCAATTCAAGGTCCTGGCATATGCCATTGCCAGTGTGTTTCTTGTATGGATCAATCAGAATGGCTAGTGTGCAAGTTACTCTCCTGGAACCGAAGTTACTCCGGGAACGTGGAAGGAGAGAAAGGGTAGTGATAGAGGAAGATGAAATGATTCTACACGTCAAAATATGGAAGCATCTTCAAAATAGAATGGATTCCCTGTATTCTAGTTGCATAACAGTCAGTGAAAATGCAAAGAATATTGATATTCACTTGCCCCGTTCTCTTTTTTTCTTTTCATCGTCTTATTGCCATCAAAGGGCACTCTGCAAGTCATTTAGTGACTAATACAACCACCTAACTCCTTTCAATAAGACCAACTAAAAGGGTAAATTTCAAGAATTTGTGCTTTGAGAAGTGGGAATTTTTTTATATATCCAACCGATAGGTAAATCTTCAAACTTCAAAGACCAGTGTGTTTAATTAGTATTCCGAGATAAAAATGACAAATACATATAAAACATGTTTAATTAAAAAACACATCTCTAGACTATTTTTAAAATGATTACTTCTATTTTCAAAACAAAAATTACGTAGAAACATGTTCCTTCAGAAATCGTTGTTTGTGTTTTTTTTCTTCCAAGAGAGCAACTACCCTTCGATCCTAAGCATATTTTCTATCCATCTTGAGATGGTAACTAAAAGATAAGTAGGGTTAAGATTTGCATGCCCAAGAGAGGGAGCACACTGATATTCCCAAAGTGGAGTTGAGCAACCAGCTAGAAATTACCACCTCTAATTGTCACATACAATGACATCCTCGGCCCAGATATTGTTTTTCCATACAAGCACAAAATATGATCACCGAAGAAACAAAAAAACTTAAATGGGCTAAAATCAGTCTGTAACTCAGTGTGTGGTATCAAAAATATGGAAGCATTCTGTCGCCAAGCTAGAAGGGAGACAGATACCATCACTACCGCAGTTGCTCAAGTTATTCCACGATATAATTTATAAGAGAAAAAAAATGGTTAATTTTATTCATTGACAATCAAAACAACATATTTCATTCCTCATCTGAACCTGAACCTTCTGAGCTCGAGTCTTTTTTATGCACTTTGCCATTGGCAGCAGGGCCCTTCTTCTTCGTATCCTTTTTGTCTTCCTCATCTTCACTGTACTCACTCTCATAATCATCATCGTATTCTTCTTCATCCTCCTCTTCCTCTTCAATTCCATCCTCCGCATTGGGTCCCTCTTCAGTTACCAAACCGCCCCGAGACCCAGCCCGTGTTCGTTTCAGAATTTTAACCTTCAAATTCGTCTTCATGTCACAGCCAATCCAAGAGTCGCACAAGCAGTAACATGTCAAATTGTAGTTCCCCTCTGCTGGGGCAGGGAACTTGCCCATCACTAACCTAGAGCCGCTCCGCACCTTCTGAACTGCTTCTCTAACTGCTGCACTAGTCTCTTTAACACTAGCTCCTGAACCCTCCATTGTATCTTCAATTGCCTTGGAAGCAGCAATTATAGCTGAAGCTTCATCCATAAAATTTACCTTCTGGGAAAACCAAACATTATTTGAGACAGGGTCAGCAAGCAGAAACCAGAAATTTTCTTCCTTGTGAAATGGGAAGTTGGGTGCATGGGGAAGTGCACCCACTAGACCATTAGCACGTTTGAGTGTTATCCAAGCTTGTATGGTAACAATGTCACCCTCTTGTATGCCCTCTTCACCTTCGGTCTCACATCTAACCTCGACTGTTACAGAAGGCATCATTCCCAATACCATCTCAACATCTTGTACTTTATCAGAGGAAAATCCAGCTACTTGCTCAAGCAACTCTGCACGTTCTTGGAGAGTCATGTCACGGAAATCCTCAAATGTTCTCACCTTCTGCAATCAGAAAGCAAAACTCATAAGCAAGAAGAAAACAGGAGACCAATAACTAAAGAAAATAAAAGATTATTGTCAATTTGAAGGGAGAAAATTCTTCATCTGGACCAGACAGAAATGATATTTGTCTAGGAACCAAAAAATGATGTCAGTGCATCAAGCATATATTTGTTATTAAACCACACAAACAGAAATAGATAAGTATGAAACTAATGCTTCATAGGCTGTATACTAATTTAGTTTCTGAACTCATGGGCAGCAAGAAAATGAAGTGTTCACATTCACAGCTCGCAAAAGGCTATTGAATTATTGTATTCCAAAATGACATAATTTTTCCACCTACCTTGCGTGCTATCTTCTTGACAACAGACTCACTAAAATGAGGCAGCTGCAAAAAGGGTGCACCTTCAGTGGATCCACCTGTTGCCTTCCTCGCAGTGAGAGGAACAGCCTGTATCACAGTTAACCAATGAATCATGTCAATCATCAATTATCAGTAGAATAGAAGAAAGCATGTTGAATCATCCAGCACAGGTTACCATCATATGGCAGTGGTTAGCAAAGATGGGAACCGGAGAATACAAACTATTCATGATTCCTTGCAAATATGTATACAGCAGAGCGAAAAAGCAATCAGGTTTTCAAATAGATGAGAGAAGACAGCCAAACAGGTTTCCCAAGTCAAGCGTAACTAGATTCCAAAACCTCACTACTTAAATCCTGAAATGAGCATAAAACAGAAGAAACACAATAGGGACAGCCAAATTGAAGATAGCAGGGACTAGTGCACTGACAATACAACCATCAAAATTTATGTATTACTGGAAACTGAAAAAATAATTATGCAACCATGTATGTAAAAATATTCAGAGAGGATGGAGAACATTTGCATCAAAAGAAGAATAGAGAATTTGAGGAAATCAACAATGCGTGATGAGAAATAGCAGGCTCTACCACTGACAAGTTTTCATTTCTATGAATACCAGACATAAAAGAACTAAAATCACTGTTGTGGAAACCATTAAAGTCTAATAACTAGTGAAATGTAGATTATCGACTTTTTATCTGTGATATTTGTAAAAAGTTTCTCTAGGCTTCAATTATCTATAACCATAACCAGTAAATAGGGTAAAATCAACACCTGAATAATGCATTGAGAGAGCTCAACAACCCCGGTTGTAGGTCTCAGCCATCCAAGCCCCTGAGAAGTGCGTGGTATGACTGCCATCTGAATAGAGAGAAAAGAATTAGTATTTCAGTAGGTAAAGAATTAGACTTTAGTAATTTACTTATTGAATGGCTTACAGCATGAAAAGAAACACTTATCGGTGGAAAATGACAGCAGAATGACACATAAGCTACTGCATTTGAAAAGGTAACAAAGAGTGAAAGAGAAGCAAATGACTCCACTTCATCTCTTCTACTTTGGCCAATGTAACTTCACAAGGTAATAACACCTTTCTTAGCAACTTGTCATTTCAGTAGGAGACAAATAAACATCACCAAGTAATATAAGTGATGTTAATATAATCATCCTTCAAGGAGTCATCCTTAAAGGACACCAGACCAGCATCCTTGGATATAATCACAGAAACTGTGTTTCTGATATTTCTCATCTACTTTTCACGTGCATTTCTCGTACAACTGTATCTAAGTAATTCAACAAAAATGTAATCCCTCAGACACACACATACAGTCGACTATCTATTTATTACTCTATATGACATTGAGAAGTGTGCTTAACTTCAACCGTGATGCATGGAAGACAAATATCTTACTGGGAAACATTCATTACCTATAAAAAAACAAGTACCAAAGAAGGCAGGCCCATTCAAGTTCCATTAGAGACAAATTTTCCAATGACAACTTCACAAATATGCCAAGATTGTGGTTCAAATGGTTTCCAAATTACAATGAAAGCTTTATTCTGCTTTGTGTGGAACCACTCGGCAGTCTGCACTTAATACCACTTCTTGCCTTGTGCAAAGCAAAGGTTTTGAGCTACGTAAGACATGCAAATGGTTTATGTATCACATTTATTAATGACCCAACAGAATAATCCTTCATTTTTCAGTTTCAAAATCAACTTGAAGAATGAACACAGAATGTAAGACCACCTTCATCAATTCTTCAAGAAGACGAGGTGCGAGTTCTAGAACACGTCTGAAATCTCCCAACAAAGTTGGTGGCAAGTCTGCTGATTTGCGTGTTAACTGGGCCTGAATTAACAGCTCTGTCTGAACAGAAATGAAGATTAATAACTGTATTAACTTCATAAGAATTCAGTGCTAGGATTGCTCATTGTTGCACAATCTAACAATCAAGCTACCTTAACTAATGCAGGATGCTGCTTCCAAAACTTAGCCTGCTCTTGCTTGATGTTCTTGAGGTCCAGATTCAATTCACTCCTGACAGACATAAACAGCTTATGAAGAGGTTCATCATCAGTCCTGCGAACTGGAGATTCCATATATTCAGCAGCCTTAATGAAGACTTCCATTACTTTGCTGCATAGTCAAGTCATAACATGACATGATAAGCAACCATGATACACAAAGATGTAGAGCTACAAAAGATCATATTAGGAAGGAAAAAGATGTGTGTCTAAAGATTTACAAATACAAGGGAATCAGAACTGGATTCTCCAAAATAAGGGAAATAAAAAAAAATGCAATAATTATGTATTTTGGCATGGTTATAATGAAAATAGCAAAATATTTACTGAAATTGTACTCTGCAATAAAAGTATTTATTATGCCCTTCACACCATCTTGAAGTCTGCCCAACATCTATTTCTACAGATAAGGGTAAAATGCATTGGATGCTCCAGAAAGAGGAGAAATTTCCCAAACATTTGACAAAAGCGACACTTGGACATCATAATCTAGCAGAGATTATGATTATTTTCTTATTTCTAGATAAAATAAATTTGAAAGTAACAACTGATTCTAGCACTTAGGATTCCAACTTCAGAGAAGGCATTAAAATTGGTAAGCTGGGGCAACTTTGCGATACCAACTGTGCTTACATAGAATTGCTGGTGAAATGCCATACTAAGGCAATAACTTCTACTTAATACACTTTACACGGAATTGAACCACCACTAAATTGGCACCATGTTGGTAGGAATCAGTCCATTTTACTCCAATAAGGTCATGGTTTGGAATACTATTTTCACAAGTAAAATTCAGAGGAAAAAAAAAGAGTATGTGCTCTTGCTTACAGAAGAAAAGTTGCTCGTACAATTCCAAATAATTACTTAGTCTGTATTTAATAATTACCTTGGGGCCAAAGACGGTTTCATGAAGTAATAGTATGCAGAGAGAGTTTGGTGCATGACATAATTTCCAGTATATTTGGCCGACCTTGAAAGATATATTACAGCTATCACCAATGGCAAGAGTATACATATCCCAACAATCCAAAGTAGAAGTATTCCGCCAGATGCCCCATCAATATCAAGCAAAAATTGAGGAAGAGCTATGCCCATTTGGAAACCCTGGAAGAATTTTTTATGAACATTAGTTTCAAAAAATGAATTATTTCAAGAAAAACATTTGTAGGCAAATATGTGTTATTTCTTACAGACGCAGCAGAACATCACCTGTCTACCATCAGGATGACCATATTTCTCATAATTCTCACGCGATATTGGATCAGTCAAAGCTTGATAAGCTTTCGTAATGAACTCTACAAAATACTTGTTGGCCTCTGGAAAGGTAAAAGAAATGAGAAGAATACAGTTAGTATACCGACGCTGCTCTTCAAAACCCGTCTTCCATGACAGTTCAAAGATAAAACAAATACAACCGAAAAATCTAAAACACCATCAACCTGGATCAGGATTTTTATCAGGATGGTACTGAATAGAGAGTCTCCTATAATTCTTCTTTATTTCCGAATCCAAAGCACCAGGCTCCAGTCCCAGAATAGCATACGGATCGAAAACTTGAATCTAATCAAAACAACCAAAAACAAAACCCCCATCAAATCCAACATACAAAACCCCAATATCACTAAAACCTCAACAAAAAACATATAACCAACACCTTCTCATTTCCAAACAATTACCTCACGACTCATATTCTTAATGTAATAAACCAAAAATATCATGACAGCCCAAACCAATATCAACGTCAAGTTACTATAGGTCGAAAAGTTCGAAATCTGCCAAAAAAACAAACAGCAATTACAACACAATAACCCTAAAATGAACAAGAAAACACAACTTTACTAACTCACTGACTGACTCACCCTTTTAAATATAGATTTCCGATACTTGCCAGACCGCACACACTCAGAGCAGTTACAGTGAATACTCTTACTCTTCTTCGAGGCGGCTCGGCATAGCTTCATAACTGTGTATGGCACTAAAGGTATTGCCATTATCGTTAAGATAAAAATCGGAAACAATGCACTGTTCTCTTCCGATGCCGCCATGATTAATTAATTAATTCCCTTCTTGTGAACCCTGAATTTACAGATATTCAGTTCATCAAAAATAATCAAATCAAAATTAATTAAAAAAATAAAGTTCTAATTAATCAAAATTGATTCAAATCTTGGAGGAATTGATGAGAAGGAGAGATTTTTTCTGGTACCGGAAAATCGGAGAGAAGGAGAGATCGGCGATCGGATTTGTCCGTGCGATCGGGGAGGTAGGGATTTTTTGGGTTTGGGTTTTTATGATTTTTGTGAGATCCGAGAAGAGACGTAACGGAAAGGTTTTTGGAGCGTGGTTTTACCATTTTATCCATTGAGAAATTTTAGTTTTGGGAGTAAGTTATAATTTAGTCCTTGTAGTTTAATAAAGTTGATTGATTGGTACTTGTAGTCTTAGGATTAAAATTTTCATAATTCAGTTCTACTGGTAGTTTTATACTTTTTTTATTTTTAAAAAAACATAATGATGAAAATAGTGTTAGGTAAAGGGGGGATTTTTTCTATTAAAGAAAGTATTTTTTAAGAAAAAAATATTAAATTGAGGATGTTCCAAATCAAATAAAGAATTATTTTATTGTTTTTGATATAGGAGAGAATAATTAAATAGTTTTGAGGAATATCTTGTGAAATTTTGCGGAAATTCACTCTGTCTATATTTTGCCCTTTTTCCATGTTTTTTTCTATTTTTTTCTCCAAATTCTCACATTCACAAAAATGCTCTTGCATTTTGAAATTAAATAAAATAATTCAAAAGTGAGCTCAATATTTGTTTTTGATAGCAAGGGTCAAATAGAAAAGTTTTCAAAAATTTAGGTTAGTATCGAGAAGTCCTTGAACTTGGGAACTGAAAATATAAGTGAAAATGTAGCTTATCCTTTGTAATGCACACATGGTGTCTTGGATGGTGAGTGGAGAGTTTTTGTTTTTGGTAATAATGTTGATGTTTTTTTTATTGTTTTTTTTAGTTTAATATTAGTGTTTGAGTTAATTTATATATATCTCGAGTAATATCATGAATTCTAAAATTAATAATTATATAAGCCTCAAGTGAAAGTTGATGTTTTTTAATTACATTATTGATTTGATTTCCATGTATTATACAGATTTTATTCAAAAATTAATATATGCAAATATAAGACCAAAGTTTAATATAAATACGAATCTAATTATTAAAATACCAACTCAGGCATCCTAGTGTGATTTAGAGAAAGTTCGGTACTACGTATCTTTTGCTTTATGTCTATATATGGATAAAAAATCATCTGGTGAGTTAAATAATTTTTATTTTATGTAACAGCTACATATATAATTATATTTTAAACTTAAATTTTATTAAAGCTAAAATAATATATTTTTTATTTATAAATAAATGTTTTTTATTTATTTTTCTTATAATAATTTTAATTAAACACGTATTTTTTAAATTTATTTTTTAAAATTATAATTGTAAAAGTTACTTTAATACCAAATTAACTCTTATATAAGTGATGAAATAGCAAGTGATTGTTTGTTTGGTACAATATATATTTCTTCTATATTAATTTAATTTGAGGCAGTGGAAAGTATTTTATCCTCCAGGTATTTCCCATTAAATAAAAGAAATATGTTGACTTATAATTATAATATAATATTTGAATATTTGATGGTTAACACATAGTGCAAAAATAAATATCCATTCAACGTAAATATTAAAATTTATCATTACTTTGAGACGTGGCTGGATGTAAATAATCATAA
>Ga0325414_1002660_pt1 | contig 18231 bp, 16 predicted proteins | sample PopdelMetagenome_8_FD_206183 | JGI IMG/M metagenome (GOLD analysis project Ga0325414, IMG submission 206183) | Populus deltoides microbial communities from Bellville, Georgia, United States - Leaf-PdKOR-R3 | ecosystem: Host-associated > Plants > Phyllosphere > Phylloplane/Leaf | place: USA... | reverse complement strand
AGTTAGAATGAGTTTGTGATAGTGCTTACATGTGTTCTGAACCACGTGGCAAACTGCTCATCTTGTAATTGAAAGATCTGGGATTCGGTCAGCTGTGAGTTATTGGAGAGCAAATATTGTCGATGTTACCTGCAAGTGATAATGATTGTATGATATTATCACCTTCGAGACCCTCACGCCAGGCAACTTCCTTCTCCCTTTGCCTCTTGCTTCCTCGGCGTGGCCGCTGCATGCAGAATTCATTACTGCATGCAGCAGCTAATTAATTAGCCCATGGTTTGGGTCAGGCCAATTATGGCCCAGCCCAAGTGGCTGGGTCTGGCCAGGCCCCCATTTAAAAAAAAATCCAAAAAAATTTCAAAAATCATTTTAAAAAAATTTGTGATTTTTCTCGCATTTTTTTCTACCAATTATGCATAATATCGGGTTGTATATTTACACTGTAAAATACAAATCCAGTTTTAAAATACCTGGTTTTCTCTAAAATATTTCAAAAAGAAATAATAATAAAAAAATATTTCAAAACATTTTCAAAAAGAAAAAAATGTTTTGTTGTATATGGTCAAATCCTAAAATTTTTCCAAGCATATTTTTCATTAAAAAAAACAAAAATTGCATCTTTTTTCATGTTTAAAAAAAATCCAAAAATGGATATCGTAACCAGTTTATAATTATCCATTAGGATTTGGCCAACATGTCAAAAATATTTTCTAATCTTTTTTTAGGATCCCGATGTAGACTTTAATATTTGTGGGATGTAAAATTACACGATAAAATACACCCTCAAGTATTAAAGATACAAGGTGTAAATAAATGCGATGCTAAAAATTCAGACTTTAGAACGGTTAGGATTTAACCCGATAAGGTAGAGACTCTCTCATGAAGAGAGATTTGTCTTAAACCTTAGAAAAGACCAATGAATAGAAATCCAACTTAGAAAAAAAACAACAAACAACAATGCAGCTTACCTTAGGTAGGGTGCACTGGGGGTGATGCGTCTTCCCCTTGCACAACCAGTCCCTTATCCAGAATCTCGCAGACCATAAGTTCCTAGTAACCATAATACTAGGTGGCGACTCCTAAACATTAATCATAATTTTATAATTAAATCCAAAAAACTTTCCCAACACACAACACCTCACACCAGGAGGCACAACAAAAGCCTCCGCCGTTGCTAGACGACGTCGCGCCGGCGCTCACGCTCCCCGCGACAGGATGGCGACTCCACTGTGGATCACCTTGTCTAGTCGGACTAAGCTTTGCTTGTTTGATTGTTTGCCTTTTTGTTGGTCTTTAATTTTAGCTCGTATTTGTACTGCTTTAGCATGCATTTTAATTTTGCGAATAAACCTAATTCTAGGTTAGGTGGGGAGTAGCGGTCTGCCTCATGACTTTCAGTCGGGGTTCAGATTCGTGAAACATCCAACTATGAGCTGAGTGTTTACTCGGTAATGGCGGTCACACTGTGCCCTAATCATTCCTTGTAAACCCCTATACTGCCTTTACGCGAGGTGGTCACTGGGCAGTTCATAGACCCTTTTAAGACCAGGTAGAAAGCCTACCCATCATGTAATGACCTAGAACCTTTCTTTAGAGCATGAACTCCCTACATATTCATTTTGCCTGGGTTTTTGCCATTCATACCCAATGTGCATGTACATACATTTGCATCCACACACGTACATCCATCCATTGTAAATAACATACATACTTGCATTAGGTTGAAATATAGGTCCCCAAAGAGCCTACAACACCCAACTCCGAGCAAGAAACATGGAAGGTAAAGAGCGTGCTCACCATGACACCCATTTCCAAGAAGAGCTAGAGTCTTTGAAAGCAAGCGTGGCTCGCCTCACTAGCTTACTTGAGCCAACATTTAGAAATGCCTCTGGTGAAAGTCCTTCCAACCAGCCAGCTATTTTTGTTTAGCTCCGACAATGGCTCAACTCGAAGAAACAATGAGTGAACATCGTCAAAAACCTCCACACAATCCAGCATTTGTGCACTCAATGCCATCGGCACCAGCCCCTGCAGTCATAAATCCATTTGCCAATGAGTCCCACAAGACCAAGTCATCCAATGACATTGATCAAGATAAGATGACAACGCTGGAAGCCCGAATCAGAGCCATTAAAGGGGTAGACTTATATGATCCAGTACAGGCAGCAGGAATGTGTCTGGTTCCAAATGTGGTTGTCCCAAAAAAGTTTTGTGTTCCTGAATTCATCAAATATACTGGAACACAATGCCCCATGACTCATCTCAAATCCTATTGCAATAAAATGGAAAAAGTAGCACACGATGAAAAACTAATTATACACTTTTTCCAAGATAGCTTAAGTGGGGCGGCATTGACCTGGTATATAAGATTGGACAACATAAAGATCTAAAAATGGAAAGACTTGGTGGATGCTTTTGTCAAGCAATACAAGTACAATATGGACATTGGATGCTTTTGTCAAGCAATACAAGTACAATATGGACATTGCTCCTGATAGAACCAGTTTGTCCAATCTAGAGAAAAAGGACAAGGAAAGCATAAGGGAATATGCTCAAAGATGGAAAGATCTAGCTGCTCAGGTGCATCCCCCATTTTTTGACAAAGAGATGGTCACTCTATTTGCCAACACGCTTAAAGACCCACACTACGAGCATGCAATTGGTAGTTCAGCACAACAATTTACTGACGCTGTGGCGGTAGCTGAGCGCATAGAGAAGGAGTAAAGAGTGGTAGAATCTCTGCACTTGTGGAGAAAAAGGGTTTTGAAGGTAAAAAGAAAGAGGTTGACCATATTGAGGGTAGGAAGAAACCATTCCAAAAATACCACACTCCATCCCCTTCACCCTAAATTTCTAACATCAATCTCAACCCTACATTCCCCACAAGAAAACCTAAGGCTCAAACCAAACACCAAAAAGTCCAAGAACAACTACCTCCATTACCATTGCCCTTAAATGAGATGTATCAAAAGCAACTGAGCATCAGGCATTTTTTTCTACCAATTATGCATAATATCGAGTTGTATATTTACACTGTAAAATACAAATTCGGTATTAAAATACCTGGTTTTCTCTGAAATATTTCAAAAAGAAATAATCAAAAAAGATATTTCAAAACATTTTCAAAAAGAAAAATATATTTTGTTGCATACGGCCTATGGTTCGACCCCGGTCTTGCCAAGTTATTTATTACTTCGACACTCCTACACTTGGGAGAAGATATCAATTCTTTGGTCGTGTCACCAACCGTTGGCTCAAAGTGTGCATCGAGAGTTGTCAAATCTGGAGGAAAAGGCTGTCTGAGTTGGCCTATTTAGGTCGGCGCCGGCGCCGTCTCGTTGTCATTCAGCTTGAACAGTTCACGTGGTGTTGTAGAGAAATTGCAGGTGATCATTTGCGTGTAAGATTTGTCAAATTTTATGGACGTTAGATGCTTTAAATGCACCTACAAAGTAGGTGATATGAGCAGCTTTTCAGGGTTAAAGAAGAAAACAATGAACAGTAACCGAACGACGCGTTGTCTGGTTCTCTTTTTTTAAAAACAAATCATCAAAACGACGTCGTTTAAGGTTAAATTAGGGGTTTCACCGAAGTTCAATGCAGTCCTCCAGCTTTCAATTTTTTTCAATAGAACCCCTAATTGACCCTAAACATTTGATTTAATGTAATTAAGCCCTTGATGAATTACTGTTTGAGCCCCGAATTTACGTGCCTTTTGCAATATGGTCCTTGGTCTTGGATTTATTCAATTGAACCCCTAATTGACCATTAAACTTTCAATTTCACCCCCGGTTTTTATCAATTGAGCCCCTATAGTTTGACGCCTTTTGCAGATTGGTCCTTGGCCTCGAATTTTGTCAATTTGACCCTTAATTTACCCCAAAACTTCAATTTTCTTGCGATTTCACCCCTGATTTCAATTAATTAACTTGGTAAAAATTAAATATGGTCTCATAAAATTCCAATCTTCTCAATTAAACCCAAATTAGGCTCCCAAACTTAATTTTTCACCAATTAAGCCCTAAATAAAACTAATTTGACCTATTTAAAGTATAATTAAGTCCTTGCACTTAATTATATCCTTCAATAGGACTCAAATTAATTCTTAAACATAATTAAAATTTAATTTGGCCCATGATTAAATCAAATTGGCCTATTAAAAATTTAATTATGTACTTGGACTTAATTTTTATCCAAATTCATCCAATAATCATTTAATTTGACCTTCAATTTGCATGTTTTCTCCATTTTTTGGCATAATGGAGCACAATTAGACCTGGAATTTCCTCTGAAATTGCAGCTTGATTCCCCAGCTTGTTTTCTCCACGTTCCCACCCTTTATTTTCTTTTTTTTTAATTTTTATTTTGAAAAAAAAGTGATTTTTAGAGAATAACCCAGAATTGGATTATGACAACTGTCATGATGCCGCACACGTACGCCCTCCACCCCCCCTCAATAGCTAATTATAAGTGTTTTTTTTTTTTTTATGGAAGGGGAAAAGACATCATTATATTGTTTTAGTAGATAATGCTAGTGAGTCTACATATACAGTAATTTCCCAACTAGTTTTAGCTTTTGTTAATGTTAAAAATATCATATTTAAAAAAATATTATGAAAAAATATTTTAAAAAATATATATAAAAACAAAAAATAAAAAACTAAACCAACAAACCTATATTATTTATAAAAAAAAAACTTATATTTGCTTTTATATTCCTATTAAACCAAATTATCTAGAAAACATAACAAACCATAAAAGATTAGTATTCCAAAAGAAAAAAAGGGGAAAAATGATGGATAAATAAGGTCAAGCCAGACACGCGTACCTAAGTGGCCCAACACTTGGGCCTTAAAAACCCAAAAGCATGGGCCTAAGACAGGCCCACGCACTTTGGCAATTTTGTAAAGGGCAAACTAGTTATTATCCATTCTTATACTTTTTTAAAAAAAAAATAAGGGAGACAACATGTTGTCTGCCTATCCAAAATCTAGCACCACTATAATGGTCAAAACAATAGGGTTAAGGAACTTTTGTGTGATATTTTTACTTGTTTTCACAAAAAAAAAAAAAACCTAACAAACATTCAAATAACCTAAAAAAACCAATTTATCAAGAAAAAAAGAGCTAAAATGGCTAAAAAAACATAAATCAAACTGAGAAACAGGTTTCTCTCTCAACCTCGATCTTTTTTTCTAGGCAAAATAAAGGTTTAAAACAACCACCTTTAAACTCCCCTCACATAATAGAAATCATTGACACCAAGAACATTGAGTTTCGTCATCAAAAAGTTGTCAAACTGATGATTTTCTCTCTCCTAAATGTTTTCAAGTAACTTTCACTCTCTTTAAAGTCAGGGACTAAAAAACAAACAAATTAAACTTTTGGATGAAAATCAAAATTGTCAAGAATGTAGGATTAAACATATTTTTTCTTTGTTTTTTACATTTTAGTCCCCCATATTTTAATTTGGAATTCCCCCCGGTAAATTCTAACCTAATTTTATCAAATTAATCTATAGCATAATTATTAAACCCAATCCAGAAGTTGACCTAGCCAAATAGCAGGGTTCTATGTCAACTTGGTCAACCTGATAAAATGTATTATTATTTTTTTGGAAAACAAATTTTGATTTATCATTGCCTAGCATCTTAGATTTGATATATGGTGCAATGTAATAATGCAACCAGTGAGAGAAATACAATTATCTCATAATACAAGAAGAGAGGGGGGTTTCTTTGGATAACTAGTGCTCTTTAGTTTCAAAATGCCCTAAAAAACTCCTAGTCATAATTTAGGACTACTAATTACAAGTAAAATGCTTAAAATTATCCATCTAGGGAATTCAGAATGTTCTAAATTTTGATTTTTTTGCTTAAAATTAATGTTTTATGTTTTTATGTGTTGATGTAAAAAATGATTTAAAAAAATATATATTATTTTGATATATTTCCCAACGAAAAATACTTTAAAAAGCAACCGCTACGACACTCCAAAACATTCACCTAGTAATTATTCTTAGTTATTTAGTGTATTATAGCTGATTGAATCCAGATGCAAGTATTATTAAGACATAAAATAGATGAAACTATATCATTGTAAGCGCTGCTTTATGGGTGGAATCAACTTTTTTTTAACATAAAAAAATATATCCAAGAATTGCTAGAGTGTTTTCTAAAAAAAATCTTTGTAATCATAAACTCAAAATATAATGCATATTATATGGCATTCATTTTTTTTTTAATATTGATACAAAGACCTGTTGGATGATATGTTTTTTTTTCAAATATTAAAACAACAACATATTAGATCGACCGAGTTAATATGTCAAATCTGTGATCCAAGTCATGAGATAATGATAAACCTATAGAAAGAAAATAAAAAATAAATTATGAAGGTCAATTCCTAATCAACCCAATGTTGAGGGGTGAAATAGAAAAAAATATTAAATTAAAAAAAGAAAAAAAAAACTACCCGAGTAAACTTGAGTTAACCTGTCAAACCTACAATCTAGGTCATGAGATCGAAATAGCCCCATAAAAAAAATATATTATCCTGACATTGTGCTGATGGGAAAATATTATCCTGACATCACATTTTTCAACTTCAAGACCGAAAGCATTGATATGCTACAATTAGGGAAGGGTTTACTCTATGGATGCTTCCCATTTTGATCCACTTTATTGTTGAGGAAGAAGCACAGTTGGACACAACATTGTAATTTCCATGCCCTCAAGAATGATAATCCCAAACCATTATTCCTTGGGTGGTATAATCAAGATGAAAAATGTGAGTAGTTGCTAGAATTTCAAGTATCGTGTCTAGAAGTTAGTGAGCAAGAGGCAAGTTGAGGACGTGAAGGATGATGTCATCTGACATATTTTCACTAGATCATCATAAACATAACAAAGATTGATAAACAATGATAAGACACGGGTGATTGCTAGAGAAGTTACTGAGGGTAAAGAAACACATAATCAAATGATGACTCAGTGAAACCCATCAAATCTATTATGACAAATGCCTCTTGATGATAGGAAGAAGAACAAACACAACTATTTTGACTGAGGGTAATGTTGCCTAAAAAGTCTGTGGATTACTCGATGAACTCTAATAGTAGTTGAGAGTAACACCATACTTAAGGGGTATATTTATATCTGAAAGCTTGGTTTATCCTTCAAAATATGGTTATAACTCCTCAAAAACGTTATCACGTACGTGCATTTAGATAAATGTTGAAAGGAAGCACGCTACCTAGACTATCTAGGGACAATCTGCTTTGAAGCCTATCAATTTAAGGTGTATTTCACCATATAGATATGGGGTGATAAAAGGAACATCATTTATGATGATAATGCATTTCTTTCCACAATCGAGTCTAGATGATTACAAAGCCTTAAAGTGAAGAAGAATCTTTGAAGATAGATTTGGTCTAAAGGGATGAACCTAGTTGTATTAGCTAAATAGATGTTGAAGGTCATTAGCAAAGGATGATTATAATGGTTTTCTTCAAGAATTAGGAAATGTTGTTATAATAGGGAAGCATGACCTAATTAAGGGACAACTTCATGACTATATAAGTACTTGTAATGGTTGGTAGAAGTACGCAGAAGTTGTTTGATAAGATTAGACAGGCTAAAGGCCATTTACTACAAAAAACACTAAGTATATAATGATGAGCTTTTATTGCAAACAATAAGATACATGGCTAGATGACTTGATAATTCCATGAAAATTGATGATAACATATGCTTGAAGAATATGGTTCAACCGGGGGCAATGTCATAGCTGATTTGCAATCTAAGATGAGGTTGACACTAGGAAATCTTTTGATAATTGTTGGTAGAATGCACATAGCTAGTCAAGGGGCAGTTTTTGAAATAAGCTAAGAAGTTGAGTGATTTATTAAACTCCTTTATGATGAAACAAGCAACACCACACTTGAGGGGCTTGGTCAGGCTTGATAAAAAATGAGAGCAGTAATCATAATGGACAATCCAGGAAGAGCACTATCACCAGAGAATACCTCCTCTCTCAAACCAAAATCCAATTGCTAACACCAAAGAATACCTCCTCTCTCTATTGTGACTACCACCCACGGAGCAACAATGACTATTTAGGCATCTAACACCAATGTTTCCACCCATTTTCCTTAAGCCGACATTCGACCATCACCAAAACCAGTGACAATCCAACCTCAAAGCCATCATGAACCAGCTTCAAAAAACCAATTAGCCATCAAGCAGCAATCACAAACACCACTAACAGCAGAAGCTTCTTTGTTGATCACGACTGGGAGCCACTGCAATAGCACCAATTTCCAAATTGTGAGCTCCTTCCATAACTGCACCATCAAAGCAATTGGTGTCCTATTCCCCCATTTACTCGAGACAGCCTATAGCACCATGACCTATCTCACGAAACTGACACTAACCACCACCAAATCTCCATCTCCACTACAAGTCCTTGGATCTTCACCAGTCAACCCATATTCTTCTCTTAAAATGACAGAAAATTTGTAAAGAGAAACAAATCTCAAAGAAAATAAAACAAATCAAACTGTTTGTTTTGATTTCCTCTTTTGCAGGTGATAGTGGCCTTCACCATTGGCACAGGAAGAAAAGAGAGCAGAAGTAGTCCTAGATCCGCACACTTTTTGTCTTCACGAGCGACGATGAATGAACCCACACGCCATTAGTGGTGGGGGCGCGTGGATGCACATGTCGCCACTATTTCATTCACTTCTTAGAATCTTCCAGGGTGTTCTTGAGTTTCTAACAACTTTTCCAATTTAATTTGTGAATTTTAAGAGGCCCATTTTGTAAAATATAAAAGTTTATTGTGTGTGTATGTGTTTGAATTATTTTGAATTTTGGTGATTTGTAAAAATATAATTGTAGAGTGTATGAGTAAAAACTATAGTAAAAAAGAAGGACGTGTGTGTGTGTTGCATTTTCTGTTTATTACTTGTTTATTTTATGTTAAATAAATGGTAGAAAAAGGAGAAAAAAAAAGATAAAGTTTTTTTTAACCAAATGTTTTATTTGTACATGGCCAAAAATCCTTACAATTATTTGAGTATTTTCTTTTAAAAAATCTAAAATACTTTGGCATTTAAAAAAACATTGCATGGATTTTAAAATAAGTTTGTAAAATTCCAAAAGATTTTGACCAATATTTCAATAACCCTAAAGATTTTAATTACTGAAAATTAATAGTCAACATTCTGGTATAAATATTGGACCTATAAGTAGGCTGATATTTAAATATCAGAAGTTGATTAGAAAATTCTTAAAATTATTTTTGATTTTCATCAATTTTAATTAGGATTATTTTTCACCATAATATATGAGTTATGAAAAATACTTTCACCATGCAGGATGGGTGAATCCTGTTAGGACACCTACATGGATTCTTTTTATAAGAATTTATTTGGGCATACAAGCCCATAATAATTTGAAATTTCATATTTATTCATGAGAATAAATCTTTATTTTAACTCATAGATAAACCCATCAAAACTTTTAAACCATATCTAGACTACACAATGTAACTTACCTCAGGAAGGTGCGTTATGGGTGCTAATATCTTTGTTAGCCATAACTAGTCTCATACCCTTAATATTTCTTATAAGATCAATACATTTGGGTCTCCTAGTGACCCTAAATCAAACACTAGTGGCGACTCCTCGATCCCGATGTCCCGCTACACTGCGCGCTTACTATGACAAGGCCTAATTTCTAACCAACCTAACATTAAAGGATAAAATAAAAAAAAATAATTAGAAAAGGTGACATAAAAAAATGACTCAAGTCAACCTGGATTAACTTGTTAAACCCATGACTTAGGTCATGAGATTGTAATAAATACTTAGATAGCAGATAAAAAAAATTATAAAACTCCACTTCCAACAGATCTATTGTTGAAGGTTGAAATTGAGAAAAAAAACTAAATCCATGAGACCGGTTTATAACCTAATAGAAAGGAAATAAAAAAAATACAAAGCATGATTTCCAAAACAATTTAATATTAAAAAATAAAATTAAAAAAAAACTAAACAAAAAAAATCAAAATACTATTTCAATCCATGAGACCGGTTTGCAGGTGTTACTTTAGTTATTTAACTACACCCTTTAGTGTTTTGTTAATTAACTAAATTCTTTAAGTAACAAAATTTCAGTCAAATCCCTTGGTCTTATGATAAAAAGTAACTCTCTTGTCTTGTAATATGAGAACGAGACTAAATCACTAAGTTATTAGATTAACTATTTTTATTAAAATAACATCAATTTTTTTCATGGTTGAGTCAATTGTGTTACTAAGAATCTAATCTAGTCAACCAAGTTTTATCAAGTCAATACATAATCTAATTTAATTAAAAACTCAGCTAAAATAGGGTTTTAAATCTTAAATTTTCCGAGTCAATCCATAAAAATTGGACCAAGTTCAACATATATGATGCGAGGTCGTCCTAACAAAATCATATTTACCAAAATGAGAAATTATCCCAAATTAACAATGGTAGAATCTTTGGAAAGGGATCATGGATGGAGAATCTATCTAGTTGATCGGATGATAGCTACCTAATTTTATGAGAAAAGTTCTCTCCACCATAGCCGACATGTAGACTGTGAAGGAAGTTGTTTTATATTACAACCATGCTAATTGCACACACTCTGCCGCGAATTAGATATTTTTTTTTATCAAACTTGAAAAAATGTTAAGAGCACATGAAATTATTTAATAGTGTCATCAAGATTGATAAAACGACTCAATTTTAAAACTTCCCTCCCATTATCTTTCCCAGCTTGAATTTTCAATTAAATCATATAAAAATTGACCAAACATGAATGGATTAATTTAATGGTAAAAAGTAGCCTAGCTCTTAAAAAATTCAAGACAATAATTCTTTAACAAAATTTTGAGACAAAACGTTATCTCATGACTCAATTAAGTTGAACAACTTTGCATTAAAAAAGATATTAAACAATTGATAACATAACCTTTTTTGTTATTTTTATATTTAATTGTATGCAAAAACAATGCTCGCAGAACAAACATTACTCTTAAAATAAATATTTATTTGAGACCATGATAATTCTATAGAAAATAAATAAAAATAAATCATGAAATTCATTTCTCAACCAATCCAACATTAAAAAAGAATGAATATAAAAAGTCAAATAAAAAAATATAGGATTCAGTTGGTTAATCCGCCAAACTCATAAATCGAGTAACTTGGGTCAATACATTAAACTCAGGAACTAGGTCATTAACTCAACTAGGATTAATAATTTGTTTATCTACTTTCTTTTTGAAGGCCGTGATAACCTTATAAAAAATAAAATGAAATAAATTATGAAATTCAATACTTGATATGAAATAATGAAATTAAAATAAATGAATATAAAAAAAATAAAAAATAAAATTAGACTTGCCAAGCTCATCCATGAATTTTATAAAATTAATGACATGTTTTTATTTCTAGACTAATGTTATTTAACTATATGATTAAAAAAGATAATACAAAATTAAGTTAAATTGTTTTTTTTTTAAAAGCCTCGAGAAACCCCCCGAAATAAGAGCAACCTGGGTCACAATAACCAATTTGTAAATTAAGTCATACATCTTATTTCATTATTTATTCATTATTTAATGAAAGGGAAGTACTACAAAGAAATTTGAAAAATATGATTGCAAAGAATTTATAGATTAAACAAAAAAGGAAATTTTTTACCATTAATTATTCTCAAGAATAATCAAAATGTAAGAGATTAAGTTGTAAGCTCGCCATTGATCAATGTCCATGAAGTTGTCATCTAGGAAAGTTAAATCAAATTTAACAATGTCCAAGATAAATTCATGTAGGCAAATCAATGTTAGTAATTATGTGGAAAGTGATGAGCTCGCCATTGTAGTAAAGGAAAGTCATGTAGGCAAAATCAAATTGAATTCAATCAAATAGGCATTTATTTTACAAATCCCGAGATAAATTCAACCACAAAGATATTAACAATCAAAGAAAGCTGGTTGGGTGTGCGCAAGAGTGGAAAGTGATGAGCTCATACCTCTCCAGCTAGCTAACGGCATCTTCAAATGAATATCTCTGAAAGCCACCATCATCTTTTGCATCAATCCTCTACGAATGAGAATATGCCATGCAATGGTAGAGATCAATTTATAAATTCCTTGAAAGATGGTTGTAGGTAAAAAAAAACATGAACGAAAGATTCTAGGAAACAACTTCAATCCTCTACGAATGACAATATGCCATGCAGTGCATATTTTATATATATTATAGATTGGCCCAGCAGCAGAAGGAAGACAACGAAAAAAAGACGAAGAAATTACAAACAGGATACGTACATTTGTGAAGCAAGCTGCAGAAGCCAATAGCAACTCGAAAGGAAGAAAGAGTATAGGAAACAGCTTCATTTTTTTTTTTTCGCTGCAGCTCTGTCACTGCTGTTGCAATTTCTTCCAAAAAAAAAAATGGCATCCAAACCAGCACCACAATTTTCTTCTTAACCGATTTGATTCTCCTTATCCCCTCATCCTCGGAGCTTTTAAGATGAGTTCCCATCCCTTTCTGCTGGTCAAGGTAATAAACTGTACCCAGGAAAAATCAGAAACGAAAAAAAAACTGATTTAAAAAATATAATTTTATTACAGAAAACAACAATTGAAAACCTAAGAAAAAAAACACTCTTACACAGATTTTACACGGGAAGGAGGAAGAAGGAAAGACTGAGATGAGAGGACAACTGAGTCTATTGTCGGCAGCGTGGAGGATGTGGATTACTTCACCAACATCAACAATGATTCATTACATGTTTCAAATGGGCCAATGAATCAATCTAAAACAAAGATATTGAAAAAGACATTGAATGCATTGGTTTTGAATGTGGAGGATGTGGATTAGTTCACCATTATCAACAATGATTCATTACATGTTTCAAATGGGCCAATGAATCGGTCTAAAACAAAGGTATTGAAAAAAGCATTGAATGCATTGGTTTTGAATGTTTCGACTAAGTTAGATTTAAAGGGTCCATTGGAGCATCAAGAGAAAGGCTTAGTACATATGCAAAAGAGGCTCAATCCAACCTTGTATGGGCCATAAGATTTCGGCAACAAGGTTGGCAATTTTCCAAATTTTCGACCAGCCTTGTGTTTATGATGTTTCTATATATTTTGTAGATTCCTAATTTGTTTTGGACTTCTTGTTATGTATGAGAACATTAATTATTTTCTTTAAGTATTAGGATTTATTATTTTTTTATTTTCTTTTTCGGTGATGAGAAAACACAACAAAGAAAATAAAAGAATCCTACTATAACTTGGAAATAACATGGGTGGCTATCTTTTCCTTTACTTTCTAGGATTAATGGGCTGCATGGAAGGATATAAATAAGCCTTGAAGGATTAATATTTTCTTTCTTTCTCTTCTTCTCACGTCATAACATGTATTTAATATTATAGGTTTTATTTTATTTTGTTAGCCACAGCCCAAGGCTTGTTTGAGCTTAATTAATATTTTATTTGCAGCTAGGATCGAAAGCTTGTTTCAATCAGGTTATGGGCTTTTTAGTTTAAAATTTTTGGGCTAGTTTTGTAAGTAGGCCAAATCAGTCCACTAGGGTAGATCCATTAGGGTTAATTTTTCAGGAGCTATTTAAACTCATGTAACCTAAATTTTGGCAGCCATTGATGAATAATATTTCTGAATTTTTCAGTTTTAATGTGTGAAAGTAATTTTTGCATTCTTTAATTTTTGAACGAACTGAATCTGACTTATCGAAGATGTTTTCATTATGTTACATTCCTATCAGATCTATTTCAAATTTTCAGAATTAGATCTCAATCTTGATTATGGGTTACATGATCATGAGGTTCACATCAGTTGGTATCAGAGCTAGGCTCGGAATGAGGTTATATCCTTATTGTTTTCGTTATCTATTTATTTTCACATTAGTTTCTCTTTGTCTGTCTTTTTTTTTTCAGGTCAGTATTTTTTTTTCTTTCTTATGTTTATTCTTGGTATTATGTGTTTATTGTGTTCTATTTTGAGTTAAAAAAAAGCAATCAGAAAAATGTTATTTGAGTTAAGACAGGTCTGTAATACATTTGTTTTGTAACAACTTATCAAAACTTATCATAATTAACTCAAAATTGATATTCTAGTTATTTAGTGTGAAATTGCACTAATTATCAAGTATTAAGTCATTTGTACATTGTTGGGCCTAGGTTCTAAATTCGGGTTTTAAAGAGGTTGTTTCATGTCCATATATTAAATCAACTCAAAATTTATATTTTTTTTACTGGGGTCCTAATCGCAAAATATATTAAATTTGAGGTCATTTGAATATAGTTTTCTTTAGGTTCTAGAATCGGGTTTTGTCTTGCCGTATCGAGTATGTTTTGTGTTAACTTTCAAAACTTGTTTTGTTTCTATTGATTTCGTTCCTGCCAATATATTATCACCATATTTGGGATATTTCATTGTTGTTTGAATCATTTTCATCACTTTCACATCTGTTTGTTTTCGATCAGTTCTAATCCAAACAAAAGTCTGATTTGTAATTTCAAGTCTAAATTAGTGTTCTTCTTGTCATAAACTCTATTCTTATTGTGTGAAGTCTTCTTTTTCTTCTTCTTTTTCCTATTTGTGTCATTTATTCATCAAGGAAGAGGGAACAAAGGAGGATTCTAGCTCAAGGATGTGAAAAACTAAGCCATGAGTTTATAAAATAAACTTGTGTTTTGTGTGATGCAACATGTTATTTTTGTTAGGATAAAGATCAAGTCTAAATTATCAAAGTATAATTGACCTTGTAGCATCATTCGATTCAATTCCAATAGTGCTAGTGACTTGGGACAGATTTTCATTGTGTCACACTTCTCAAACCAGATTTGCAACTTTCTTAGAGAAATATCATCTTTGTTGGGGTTGCTTGACCACATAATCAAGAGGTTTGCATTAATTGATATTAGTTGAATCAAGATTCTAAGTAAGTAGATGAATATCACAAAGAGATGAAGTAGCAATGATTCGGCCCAATGTTGTTGAGGATAAGCCACTGTGGCTAGATTTCTTAATGGGTTGAATCGAGACATTGCCAATGTTGTTGAGCTATAACACTATGTGGAGCTAGAGGACATGGTTCACATAACTACGAAAGTAGAGAGACAACTTAAAAGGAAGGGACATGTTCGACCAACGTTTAATTTAGGTTCTTCATTATCTTGGAAGCTGAATCTGAGGAGAGAGGGTATTGTCCAGCCGAGGTCATTTGTTCCTTCCAAAATCGAGACACTAAAGGCTAAAGTTGATGTCCCTACTGGCTCCAAAGATAAATCTATAACTCAACCTAAATGTACCTGTGATGTTAAATGTTTCAAGTGTTAGGGACATGGACATTATGCTTCAGAGTGTCCAAACAAGATAATCATGATGATTAGAGATAATGGTGATATCGAATCTGCAAGTGACAAATCTGATTGTGAAGGCATGCCACCATTGGTAGATAGTGATGGGGATGAGTTAGCATTACCGGTTGAGGAGTCCTTGGTTATAAGGCGAATACTTCAAATTCAAATCAAGGAAGATGAATCTAATCAACAAAGGGATAACATCTTCTGTACACGTTATGTACAAAACAAGGTGTGTAGTTTAATTATAGATAGTGAAAGTTGTGATAATGTTTGTAGTACCACTCTTATTAGTAAATTGAATTTGTGTACTGTTAAACATGTTAAACCATATAGATTGCAATGGTTGAATGATAGTAGTGAAGTGAAAGTGACTAAACAGGTTGTGGTTCCATTTTTTATTAGGAAGTATGTTGATGAAGTTTTGTGTGATATGGTACCAATACAAGCAAGTCACATCTTGTTAGGGAGACCATAATAATATGATAGGAAGACAATTCATGATGGGGTTAAAAATAGGTATACCATTGTAAAACCATCACTCTTGTACCTCTTACACCCAAACATGTGTATGATGATCAAATAAAGCTAAAACGTGAGCAATGAGGCTATATGGAGAGAAAATCAAGGTGAGGAAAAAGGGGACATAAGACCATTAGATTCGACCAGAACCCAAAACTCTACTACAACCCATTCGGTCACCCATCCAAACACAAACAAATATTCAGCCAACACTCCAAACAAATCAAACCATTCGGTCACTACTCAAAAACACTCAAATCTAGCTGAAATTGGAGGTAAGACAAGAGGAGTGAAGAAAGTCAGGAAGAGTGATGAGAATTATGTGGAAAAAACTAAAGAAACAACCCAATTTTTATGATAAAGAGGGTGAGGTCAAATTTGCATTTTTTACTAACAAGCCAATAATTTTACTTGTGTACAAAGAGTCTTACTTTAATACTAATGATCTTGATCATGTTATGCCTAGTGTTGTTATTTCTTTATTTTAGGAGTTTGATGATTTATTTCCTAACGATATTCCTAGTAGATTACCACCATTAAAGGGGATAAAGTATCAGATTGATTTCGTACTCATAGCTTCAATTCCTAACTGACCAGCCTATAGAAGCAATCCCAATAAGACAAAGAAGCTTTAAAGGTAAGTTGGTGAGCTTATGGAAAAGGGGTATATTCATGAGAGTATGAGCCCGTGTGTTCTACCCGTGCTACTTGTGTCTAAGAAGGATGAAACATGGAGGATGTGTGTTGATTGTCAAGCCATTAATAATATAACAGTAAAGTATAGACATCCCATTCTCAGGCTTGATGACATGTTAGATGAGTTACATCGATCCTGTATTTTTTGTAAAATTGAATTGAAAAATGAGTACAGTCTGATTATGATGAAAGGAGGTGATGATTGGAAAACAACATTTAAGACTAAGCATGGTTTGTATGAATGGTTAGTAATGTCGTTTAGACTTACAAATGCACCTAGTACATTTATGTGTTTAATGAATCATGTGCTGCGTGCATTCATAAGTGATTAGTACTTAAAAGTGCATTTTAGGTTTTATATCATCATTTTGCACTTGAAGTATCAATAACTCCTTAACTAGAGCATGTTTTATAATAACATGTCTAATAATATAAGATACCTTTAATTTATGGTAAATGTTCATCTTAAATGCAAGCTTATCATATAAATCAAATGATTGATTGATGAGTTTAACTACTGAAATTGAGAAGACAAAGAGAGGGCTAAGCTTATAAAAGAGATGTTGGTTCAGTTCAAACTGGAACACCATTCGGTTATTGGATCATAACTGGAGCTGTAAAACTTGGATTTAGGTCTGGTTTATATGTATGGAAATCTAAGACATAGGCCTAAAACTTTCATAAAGAGTCCAAGATTTAAAAGTGTAAATCCCGAGAAAAACCAAGGCTAGATTAAATTAAAGAAAATAAACTAAACTAAAAAGAAGTGGGGGTAAGAACCAATACACTTAAAGAAAATGGGGCCTAAATGCAAATAAGAATAATTATAGAGTATAAATACTCCTATTCTCACCAAAAATAGATCTGCAGCTACGTAAAGAAAGAAAAGAGGGAGTTTTTATATCTATTTTTAGAAATTAAGAGAGAAACACCAAAATTTCAAGAACCCATCCCAGATTGAGGGTTATAGGTAAAATAAACCCTGGTGGGAAAGGGATTAACAAGAAAAAAAAATTGAATAAGAAGAGAAGAGGGGAGGGTCGGCTGTCATTAGAAAGAAAAGGAGGGTTCGAAGCCTTGATTCGCATCAGGTAAGATATTCTAAACCTGGTCTTATGAGTCATTTCAAGTCGATTATGAATTGATGCCTGGATGTTAATTTATATATTGAGTTCTTAGACTTGAATTGAGGAAAAAGTAAGAGTTGTTAAAGTAAAGAACTTCATGTGTTGTGTGTAAATGGAAAGGTTGATGAATCTGGACAGTTTCGTCTCTTGACCTTCAAAGAGATTTTGGGGAGGAGAATGAAGGAATTAGGATCAAGTTCCTTCATAGAAATTGTAGTTTTGGATGTTTATTAATGAGTGATTTTGACTACCTTAGAGGCAGAACTAGGTTCTTCCCAAAACATAGAACTTGTAGCCTCATGTCTTACCTTTCCAACGCCATAAATTTTGCTTAAATCGGAGTTCTATAACTCCAGATATAGTTAAAAATCTGAGGAGAGGTCAGACAGTAACAGTTCAAAAATGGACAGTAACAGTTGGACAGTAACAGTCCAAGCGTTTGTTAATGAGCGAT
>Ga0325414_1002659_pt1 | contig 18232 bp, 11 predicted proteins | sample PopdelMetagenome_8_FD_206183 | JGI IMG/M metagenome (GOLD analysis project Ga0325414, IMG submission 206183) | Populus deltoides microbial communities from Bellville, Georgia, United States - Leaf-PdKOR-R3 | ecosystem: Host-associated > Plants > Phyllosphere > Phylloplane/Leaf | place: USA... | reverse complement strand
CTCCAGGTTGGAGGGGAAGTATGTTACTGGGCAGGCTTCAGAAATAGCAATGCTTGCTCTGAGATGTCTCGTTCGTAACCCCAAATTCCGTCCATCAATGAAAGAAGTTGCCGAGACACTAGAGAAGATCAAAACTCGTGCTTTTAACCAGAAACATCTTGTCATGGTATGTATCGTGTACCTGCTCGGGCTTCCCTTTTTGATATTTTTTAAAACATTATATGTACATATACGAACTTTCAAATAAAAATCATAGCCAGCATAATTTTCCGATTTTAATTTCACTTTTTATGGATCTTAATTTGAAGTGTGGGAAGTGCCATAAAGCTGGACACCACACCAGGTCTTGTGACAAGATCAGTCATGTTGGAGGAAATTCAAAGCTTCCAAATGCAAGTGAAGCAATAACAGAGAAGAGGACTTCTTCCACACAATCAACCGTCCAACAAGACTGCCAAAGGAGTGAGGCCAGTAGTGGTGTTGTAACAAAGACACTTCAAACAACTCCCAGTAAGTGAAGTGCTTCGGGAAAAAAACTAGAATTTGATCGATTCTATTCATTTGATTACTTCAAATTAACTTTGTGTGACCGTTGGTCTTATTGGAGGCAATTCAAACCTACTAGATGCAAGTAATGGAACGAGCAATGAGAAGACTTCAGCAATTCAATCACCTCGTCGCCAGCAAGGAAGCAAAAGGGATGAGGCAAATCGCGATGGTACCAGCAAACCTAGGAACAATCATCTTATAAGAAAAACAACTGCCGGTAAGTAGTGCTGTGTTTTGAAAGATAACTTCCTTTGAATTATATTTAAGTAGTTTTATTTGACATCTTGTAAAAATGGTCAGTCGGAGGTAATTCGAAGGTACTTGAAGCAAGAAATACAACAAAAAAGGAGAAGACAACTTCTTCTAGATTGACTGTCCAACAAGGTAATACAAGAAAGGAGGCAAATGGTGTCGCTACCAGCCTATCTTGTGACAATGGTCCTAAAACCAAAATTCTCAGTAAGTTCTCTATTTTGAAAAATAAAAACTTCAATTAAATCTCATCAACTTAATAGTTTAAACTGAGATCTTGTAACAATGATCTTGATCGATGGAGGGAATTCAAAGCTACTAAATGCCACTGATGCTATGAAAAAGGAGAAGATTTCTACGACCAAATCAATTGTCCAAAAAGGTAAAAAGAGAAACGAGGCAAATGGGGTTGGTACTAGCACACCTCGTAGCAAAGGTCATGGAAAAATAACTACAAGTAAGTAGTGTAATTTGAAAATTCACTGCAATGGAATTGTATTCAATTTTTTTTTTTTTTTTTGTAAATTGCAATAACTTGGTGATTCTTGGAGAGTAATATATAAACTATTTTTGAAACCTGAAACATAATTTAATGATTTTGTGATATAATATCAAAACTAAGGTTGTCAATTCTGTTCCGTTTCGCCTGGAATGGTCGAAATATTCCATACCAATTCAAAAAACAGAACGAAATGGAACAAATTTCATCTCATTTTAAATCTCGGTCCGTTCCGGATTTTTCGGCTAAATTCCATCCGGAATGTTCCGGTTTCATTTCACATGTCCCATTCCTCTCTTGAAAAGCCATTGAACCTTGTTCAATTTAATTAATTAAACCACCCAATTATAAAAAGCTTTTTTTCATTACTATTTTCAATAACAATGATATTGATAATAATATTGAAAATTATTATTACTATTTTCATTAACAATGATATTAATTTTTTAAAATTAGATTTATCACTAATATATAAGGTTTATATTCATGTTGTTTTTTTCATGTTTATACTTTGTAGGAATTTGAGCAAAATAAGGGATGCTTTAGATTCCATTATCCTTGATAACATTGACCTAACTTTATATTTAAAATATTTATGTTAAAACATTTTATAATATTTTGATATTTTGTTTAAGTTGAATTACTTTAAGTTAAAGATCTATTTAATCTTGACTATTTAGAAATATTTTAAATTTTGAAATTATATTTGTTTGGTATTGTGTTTGTATTGCATAATTCATAATTAATTTATCTTGAATTTGAATTATGTTTGTTATATATATATATATATATATGTGTGTGTGTGTGTGTGTGTGTGTGTGTGAACAGTACAACCCCGAAATGACACGCTGAAACATTCCGAAAATGAAACATTCAATTCTAATTGAAAAAACGAAACACCTACCAAAATGGAATTGACAACCTTGATCAAAACATTAATAATCAAGTGGGTTAGGGCTTTGAAAATCTTACGAAATTAAACAGTAACAATGACTTTGTATAAATTTAAAAATTAAAAAAAATATTTGAAAGGTTTCGTAGAAAATAATATATAATCATTTTTAGTATCTTAAAATTACAGAGACGAGAAATTTTCTTATGAGCCTAATATGCTCATAACCTTAATTAAGGTGATTTTGGTTATAAATTAAATAGTAATTGTGTGATATTTTCTTCAACGAGCAGGGGTTTTATCTTTAATTTTGATATTTTGAAATTGACGTCTTTTCTTGCAATATTCTCCTGTTTTAGGCAAGTCAGAGCTACCAAATGCAAGTAACGAAGCAAGGAAAGTGAAAGCTTCTGTCCGACAAGTTAACGAAAGGAACGTGGCAGCCGATGGTGGTATCTGCATAAAATAAACCAAAAGAAGAATGTATATAACAATGGTTGCTGTCTTCTGCTAGCTTGCCGCGACTGATTCTTCTTCGGCTCTGGTTGTCGTGAACTTCTGCCTTGATTATTTTTATGTTTTAAAAATATTTCTTAAAAAAATTATTTTTTATTTTTTTAATTTAAATTAATATTTTTAGATTATTTTGATATGTTAATATCAAAAATATTTTTTAAAAATAAAAATTATTATTTTAAAATATTTCTAGAAGAAACATATTTTGAAAAGCAAATATTAATTGCAATCAAACTTTCAAACGGGCTTTTCTCATATAGCATGCCTGTTCTGATTAGCATTTGCGTTGTTGAACTTACTCTCCAATTAACATGATGGCTAAAAGAGTTTCGAATAATTTTCTCTGATGATTTACTCCTAATAATGATGCATTGTTAAATGATAATGATGAGTTCATACTATCTTGAACAGTGTCCAAACGAAAGGCAAGTGGACTGTGCGTTTCACAAAGCTTGAAATTAGATGATGCAAAATCTCGACATCATGCTGGCCGGGATGACCTCTCTTAATTTTTCTTCATCTTATTAGTCTCTGTTTTTTTTTTGTTTTTTTTTTAAAAAAGAGAGTCATATACAAGTCTATCTTCATTCCCAATGGGACAGCCCAACCATTAAAACTTGTATTATTAGTCTACTTGTCAAAAAAAAAAAATTACAATCCTTTAAATAAGTTTAAAATAGAACTTACAAGGAAGTGAAATCAGAACTTCTAAACAGAAATAAAATCTGAAATTAAGGTTAAAAATCTAAAATCAAAGAGGAAAATAATGAAATTAAATTAAGCAGCATCTTCTGAGTCTTTTTGAAATGACTTCTTGATGCGAGCCAGCAAAACCAGCTAGCCCGAATCTCTTGGTAAAATTTAAGTGCAATTTAATGATTGTATTGAAAGTGATCTCTATGTAGAGCTTGGACCTAGCCCACTAAGATCCGTATTTGACTGTTCAGAACCCCTAGATGACACATTTAGCCGGCTTTAAATTTGTTCTCGAAATCAGATGCTTCGTTTTTTCTGGGTACTATTGCCTCTGTTAACAGATGGTTCTATATGGCAACCACAAATTTTTCAGCATGGTTATATCTCTAGCAAGTGGTGTATTTGCAGCTATGCAGGGAAACAAGGTCACCGAGGACAGAGAATTCCCTGTTTCACCAGATGAAGAGGAACCTTGAGAGCTTCAGGTTTCTTACCGAAAGATGCATCAGCCTTCAAATTGCTTATATCTATCAAGCATTTGTATTTCTCTGGATCAGCTTGTACTTGCTGTCCTTGTATTCCCCTGCTATCCGCTGCATTTCGTGTCAATCAAAGCCAGTGTCTCACAAAATGCAAGTTCCATTTTTGTCTTTTGAAAAGATACCAAAATGCAAATGCAGAGGTAAGATAAACGCTGTTAGTTATTAGCAAGAAAAGGATGAAAGCTAGGCCTAATTTTCGTTCAAGGTGCTGAAGGCCTTTTACTTGTTGAGGTCTGATATTGCTTGGAGCAGGTTCAGAATAGGGCAACAATTGGACCGATTCTTGCTAATAATGGAGCTGAAGGCCTTTTACTTGTTGAGGTCTGATATTGCTTGGAGCAGGTTCAGAATGGAGCAGGTTCAGGTTCAAATGGTGGGTCTAATTCGGTTCTCAAGGATTTTTTTTTTTAGAACATTTTAAAATGAAAATAAAAGTAAAAAAAAACTAATTCTACACTGTGGATTACTACTGTGCACCGATGATTTTGTCGCCTACAGTTGCAAGGGAAGCATCGAGTTTCAGGGGTAAAATGGTATTTCCATTTATTTCATCCATCTCTTCTATTTCTAATTTCTAACCAAACGTTCGCCATATGTTATTATGACGTCATTAAAACTGCCTTTGATTAGGAGTGGGAAGGTTGATTTGACCCGTATCCAAATACATGATTTGATTTAAAAGTAAATCACAAGGTGTTTGTTTTTTTCTATTCAACTCGTGTTTTAAAATATTTTTTATATTAAAAAAAATTTAGATTTTTATATAATTTTTTATGAAACATGTTGATGATATAAATAAAAATATATATTTTAATACATCCTAAATTAAAAAGTATTTTTGCAAAAGCATTTTTCATTACATTATTAATTACACATTTGGAGATTATTTATTTTTATAGTTCAACCTGCTTTTCAAGTTTTTTAAATATATTAAATTAATATTTTTTAAAATTTTTTAATAATTTAAATATAATGATGTTGAGGATTAAAAAAACTAAAAACAATAATTTAATATATTTTTAATTTAAAATAATTTTGTAAAAGATCATCATATTGTCACATATATATTTAAGAGATGTTTTAAAATATGTTATTTTTTAAAATATTTTTTATTTAAAAATATATTAAAATAATATATTTTATATTTTAAAATTTATTTTTGATAGATATAATACAATTACTACCATAATCCCAAACAAGCTCTTTTTATTTTACCAACATTCAAACAATTAAAAAAAACTAATTTAAAATAAATAAAAAATAACAAACAATAGTTCAGGCAATGATAAACATGCTTTTAGTCCAGTCCAGAGCTTCTGGTGCTGGTGGGTTGGGCATTTTCTGCTCCATTAAAGCTGACGAATAACCAAATTTGGTTGTTGGGATCTTATTTAGATATTTTTATTCTCCTCCTTGTTTGGTTCTACTGTGTATTGCGGCGGTGCAATTCCTTAACGTGTTAGTTCACCTCATATTAATGGCCTCCGTGTCCGAGTTCAACTCTTGACCCGCCTCCCATTTTTTTCCCTTCTAGAAAAACGAAGGGAAAGAAATGAGCCACGTCGCTAACAGAGAAGCAAGCAAAGCATCAAGGAGCTCCCAGCCCACTTTGGTTGAATGCCAACTGTGTGGGTGAGTATATATGAGATTTAATATAATTCATATTTTTTAATATATACACATGTTGATATTAACATAAAGCACGTGTGTGTATATTATTTTATAGTTTAATAATTTGATATAAAAACACACACTTCAAATTTATATATTAGTTAATTTATTTTTTATTTATATTATCAAAATTATCTAAGATTCATCGTCTCTCAAAGACAGGAGTCTCGGATTTTTACTCCTCCTCTGAGAATGCTTGTATAGCCTAGAAAAAAGGATTATTTATTTATTTATTTATTTATTTCAACCGTGTGCTTCCTATAATTATTTTGATTTTCTTTTTATCATTTTTTTTATCTCAACACGGTGGATATCTCTGAGGATCCTCCACCACTTTTGGTGAGAGCCTGGAAAATATCCTTCATCTTTTTTCACCTCAGTAATTGTTTCTATCGTCTGATGACTTTTATTGTAAGGTTGAGATTAATAATTAATAATATTCATTATTTATTATTATCTTCCGATACCTAATTTTTATTAAGATCCCCCAAAATGTATGGTGGGATCCTAGAATTATTTTTCATCTCAGAACTTATTTTAGGAAATCATCTTGAAATTAAGCTTTTAAAACTCTGTTTTGGAATGATTTTCATTGTAAAATTATTTATGAATGTCAAAATTACTGATTAATAATATGTTAAACATTAAATTTAAAATGCAGCAATATAAAGAAAGATCAACAAGGGAATAACAGGAATTAAATAAATAAACACAAGGAAATAAAACTAGATGATATGATACAAAAATAGAAAATAAAAGTGATGGATGAAATAAAAATCAGCTGGACAAGAGTGAATTAAAAATAAAAAATAATGATTAATGACAAAAAATTTGTTTAATGAATAAATCCAAACACATCAAATAACTGACCAAAAATATGAATGAAATTGCTGCAGATGTCTTTGGTTTTATTAGTATAATTTAAATAAAAAAAAATGGGTTTCATCATGGGGACCATATTCTGTAATGAGAGGCAAATATTAAAATGTCAAGAGTCGTCCACACAATAAATTAAATAAAATTCCTCCAAAATGTTTTTTTTTCCTCTTGACCTAACTTAAAAATCTCAATGTTCTTGCATGCTTCTTCAAAATCAAAACTATCAAATTAAAGAACAAACCTTTAAGGGAAAAAAAATCAATTAATTATGTTGCAGAATTAACAAGTAAAAAACAACAACAACAAATTTAAACTCAATCCAGAGCATCATCTACGTTGAGTTATCCTCATTATCAATTTCCTCCAAAATCTTTTTTCTTTAAAAATGAAACCGGGACATTATTAAATTAAAAGTTTACAGCCTGTTGATCAATCAAAGTTTATTGAATTATAAAATTAAATCTCATTCTCAAAGTTTTGTGAGAAGTATTTTTTTTATTTACACAACTTTTTACCCATCACGAGGCCTGTTGTACTAGCTACACGTAATGGAAGACTTTCTCCATTGTATAATAACTTAAAAAATAAAAAATGTCTGGGATGATGTGTTGGGTTAATTGACTTTAATGATATTAGAGAAATTAATAGTATTATTAGTCGGGATATTAATGAATTAATTAAATTATTTAAGAGTTGGTTAATGATTTTTGTATAAATATTGTTCCAACTAGATATATTAATTGTTAGATAGTGTTTCTTACTATTTAAATTAATTTGACTACAAGATCCTTACGAGTTTGAGTTAAGCAATAGACTACTTGTTGTTACCTGGGGTGGTAATCTTTAATGTTGTATCTAGGAATATTACAACTTTTTATGTAATGTAATTTTGATGCGATCTTTTAATATTAATTAAATTTAATGTTAAAAATGTATGTGTTAACTTAAATCCTCTAGTTTTGTTGAAATATTAATGTATAATCTTTCTCCTTTATACTATAAATAGGAATGTATAGGATTTAATTTACTAATCTTTTATACCTTGTTTGTGTTAATTTTATAAGATGATTGTTATGTGGAATGTGAAATGGGATGTTGAAAACAATTCTGGATGTTAGATCTTAAGTTAATTGTGATTTGTATAGATGATTAATGATGTCGACACTTGAAAATGTTAAAATTTAAAGGAAATTCAGTTGAAATTTCAGTAGAGAAACCATATAAAAAAATCTCTTCGATTTTATGTTTACCTATAACTTAAATAATGTTTTAAATGTTGTGGATGTTAACAACCCTAAAGTTAGTCATTCATGGTATGGAAAAACCCTAAGATGAGAAAAGAGGGGTTTCTTCCTGGTGGGGATGAAAATTGATGAAAAGAGTTACATAAGATAGTATAATATACTTGCTAAAAAAAAAAGAAAAACATTTCATAACTCATAAGATAGTATAATATACCCTAATGTATTTGCACATTATATTTTCAAGTTCATGGACTACTAGGAAATATTAATTTTCACAACTAAGGATACTACTCTTACAAGCAAATTTTGGTAAGAGTTGTTCACATTTCAAGGGGTTAAGCTGTATTTATTTACTACTTAATTATCACTCATGGATAGACGATCAAACCAAAATCATTAATAAAACTTCATAGGGTAGCTACGATAGTAATTTGACAAGGCACAGGAACAACAAGATAAAGATAAACATGTTGATTCAAAACACAGTAGCAGAACACAGATCATTAATTGGTTATGATTTCTCGATCTTGTCAATTTGTTGACTTTTGTTTTTCCCTTTACTTGCAAGTACAGATAACGCGGTGGGAGGAATCTGGTTCCCTAAGGCCTGTGAGGAATGAGGCGAATGGGAACTCCCTTTTCAGGTACTGGCATCGGATTAAACACTATCTTCTCATCTGCAATTAATTTATCAAACTTGAACCTTTTCACCAGATTGTGCATGAAAATAAGCATTTCTAGTCGAGCAAACCCTTGTCCAGGACACATCATGGGTCCTCCACCAAATGGAACAAATGTGTAAGGACCTGGTCCGTTCCCTTCAAATCTGGAAGGATCAAATCTTTCGGGTTCTGGGAAGTATTCTGGATTTCTATGCGTCGAGTTTGCATTCCAATACACCTGCATGCATGCACACAAAGACAAATTGTGATGAATGATTATTACTGTCGAATGTCGGCATCATCAGCATAATTGTCAGCGTAATAATGACGCTCTGACTTTGACTGTGAAACTTTGTTGTGACTAGATCTTTGGACCCATCAATAACGTCTTAATCTATTACATCAACCAACAATTATAGTAGATAGTCTTCCTGCATCAACTAACAACATTATCTTTTAAAAAACTAACGACTCATTCTTAATTTTATATGTTATTAATTTATTTATTATACCTTCTTGGGATTCAGGTAGCAATCATTTGTAAATTCATTTTTTAGTTGTTGATGATGATAAACTTGGAAAACGATAAACCATAGAGAAAAGGAAAGAGAAACACACAAACAATAGTTAGAGAAAAACTTACCTTCCAACCCTTCGGAATTAAGAAACCATTGAAATCGAAGTCGTGGATGGCTTCTCTAACATTAGGAAAGGTTGGACAAAGTCTCAACACTTCACGAATTACTTTCCAAGAATATCTCATCTTTTGAATGTCATTCCAGTTTAACAACTCATCGCCTGGAGCTTTGGTTTCAGATATCTCCATTTGCTCTATTGACAAGAGAAAGAAAAAAACAGTCAAACAATTTTGCTCACCATTACACATCAATCAATGAAAACCCATAAATATTTAATCAAAGAGACTCTACTGTGAGGGGAAAAAATCATCTTATTTTGAAAAATTAAATTGTTAGATGATCAAATAAGATCTCAACATAGAATATTAAGCTATTAAGAGAAACTTGATGGGTGATTTTACATCATTATTTTAACCTATTAATACAATTATAAACAAAATTATATGTAACTCAATTATTGGTTTGAGTTTTTTATATAAAGATATTTGTAAGGAAGAGTATGGAGTTATGAACAACACGTACCTTTGTAAACTCCCTCATAAATATGAGGTAACTCAGCAAGATACTTGACAATGAATGCACAAGCTGCACTGGTACTCTCATGTGCACTGGCTAATAGTGCAAGAATTGTGTCAGCAATGTTTAGCTCACTCATAAATGCTCCCTTCTCATCGCATGCCAACATGTGTGACAATATATCTTGCTTGGGTGATGCCTTTCCCTCTGCTAGATCTTCTTTTCTTTGCTTAATAATCGCAAAAAGCTCTGTTCTAATAATTTTTGAGGCATTGATGGCACGGTTGAGTGGAGTTCCTGGAAAATCAATTGGGATAGAAAAAATACCGGAAACTACAAGGTTAAATGGACTAGCAAGTTTTGCAATGTGGTCGGGGTCTTCAATACTAAGAAACAAGCTACAAGCTAACCCAAATGTAAAGCTCTTTGTCAGAGGGAACACAACCACTACTTCTTTATTTTCCCATTCTGATGCAAAGTGTCTTCCGGCAACTGTATCGAAGATGCCAACGTATCTCTTCAAGGCAGCAGGTCTCAAAAATTCAGGGAGCAAAGCGCGCAGCCGATCAACTTGTTCAATGAGTGACCTCTGAACTGAAGAGGGAAATATTTTGCACACAAAGTCAGGATACCAAGCTTTAAGAACCTTGTTCTCATTGGAGAACAAGAACTTGTTACCTGCAGCACCACAAAAGACTGCTGCAGGCTGACAGAAAAGATTTGTTTTGAATACTTCTGATGCATATTTAGCTTTACGGTCAAGGAAAAACTTTTGAGGATGGCCTTTGCATCCTGTCACCAAGAGCTCAAGGGTCTCCCCAATATAAGGGAGGCCTGAACTGCCAGGAGGAAGGTTAGGGTGTTTGAATTTTGATCTATGTTTGTGAACGATAATGGAAATGAAGAAGGTGATGAAGAAGACAGAAAAGAGGAGGCTGAGGTAAAAGTTTTGCATTGTTTACAATAACTTTTTTCTTGTGCGTCTGTGCAAGAGGATATTTGCGGTATAAAAAGAATTAAATAGATAAGAGAATGACGCTGAACTTATAAAACAGAAGGAAGACTGGTAGGTTAGAAGTTATGGTTAGGATAAACCGGGCGGGTTAACCCAGACCCGGGGTCGTGGCCAGGTTTTACATAGATGAAAACCAGAGTTGCATTTGGTCAGGCTAAACCCAGGTGACCTTCCGGGTCAACCCGAGTGACCCAGCATAATCTGGGTGAAACCCGGAATATAGATACACTTACCAAAACGATGCCGTTTTGTTTCGGGGATAGAAACCCCGATCTGCCCTTCTTCTTCCCCTGTTCTAACTTGATTGTTTGCTTGTCTAAATGGGAATTAAGAAGCATGAAAACACCAACAGCGGATGGTAAAGCTGAGGAAGAAGAGGTGGTGGTGTCTGAGAGATCTGAAGGAAAGAAACTGAAACAGAAAAGGAGAAAGATGAGGAGGAACAAGACCAATATTCGGATCCATATCAGCCAGGGAATTCTATAGCCGCCTTCTGTGAGCTTGTCGCCAAAACCAAACATGGATAGAAGAAGAGAATGTAGGTGTGGAAGCGGTTGTTTTAGAGAGAGAGAGAGAGAGAGAGAGAGAGCCCGGTGGAGGACACAATGATGGGAAAGGTAGGAGCTAAGCTATGGGAGTGATTTCAAGGGGTAGAGGCCTCGAAATCTGGATGTTGACTCTGAATCCTGGCAGTCAAAAACGAACGCCGCAAAAAAGATCTCCACCCTCTTCTAGAAGACTAGAACTGATTAAAGTGGTCAAACGGCAAGGCTTTAGACATTGAAAAAACATCCCAAGAGTACATCATTAAACACCGGCACATAGTTGCGTATTAAATTGAAACAAGCTATTCGATTCTGTGAATTGAAAACAAACGAAGCACTTAAAACTAGGCTATAACGGGAAAAGCTAAGTAATCAAGCAGATTTAATATTAATTGATAACCGTATTAAAATGACTTTAAAATAAAAATAAAAATGTTGAATCTAAGATCCAATGCCACCAGGGAAGAGCTGTTATAAAATGCATTTGTTAATGGAACGCTGAATTGATTTTTGGATGGATGGGCATGGGTTATTCTTGGTGGGTTGAAGCAAGTTGCTCAGGAACCACACGACTTGTTCTCAGGCGTGTTTCTAAGGCGGTTGCTCTGATGTCATCATAAAAAATAATAAAGTCTAAATAGTTAGGTTTTTTTAGCATTTTTAATCACTCAAGTCATCATTTTTCTGATATAAGAGTAATCAATTTTTATATCTTTAATGGAGTGAAACATCTTTTTAACTTTATTAGCTAAATTCAGATCTCTTATCTTATTTATTATATCATTAGCACAATACCTAATTACTCTCTTGAGTATACAAATTAGTCTTTAAATTATTGATGATTGATGGAGTTGGTGCCAATAAATCGGTGATTACACTGCTCATGTGACAAACTTTATATAGAATGGGAGTTTACAATCTCAGGGATTAGGGTTAACAACAAAAGCAACGTTTATTTCTGGCCAAATATATATTTCATAATTCTTCTCTAGATCTGATGACCAAACAAAAGCAAAGAACAATAAAAAAGAAGAAGAAGATCATGATGAATATATACAAGAAGATGGAATTGTTGGCACATTTGGTTATATGGATCCTCTTTATGCTCAGACTGGTAATTTCCTGTACCTTGTATACTTGTAAGATTTTTTTTTACCAAAATCATGGCTGATGGTACTTTAACCGTAGAGGAATGGGCCAAGAAATATGTAAATAATAGATTCAGGTTGAGAGGCATAATGGACTCCAGGTTGGAGGGGAAGTATGTTACTGGGCAGACTTCAGAAATAGCAATGCTTGCTCTGAGATGAAAGAAACACTAGAGAAGATCAAAACTCGTGCTTATAACCAGAAACATCTAATTGCCATGGTGGTATGTATTGTGTCCCTGCTTGGGCTTCCCTATTTGATATTTTTTAAAACATTATATGTACGTATACGAACTTTCAAATAAAAATAATAGCCAGCTTTGCAATTCAATTCTGGATTATTTTCTAAAATTTACTTGTTTTTCAAAATAAAAATCAAAAAAATAAAATAAATACCGGCTATGTGAAAAAAACAGGTCAGAAAATACATCTATAATTTTGATCAAGGCCTAATTGTATCTTATTATACCCAAAAATAAATAAACAATTCAAATTCAAGGTCAAATTAAAAGATTATTAGATGAATTTGCATAAAAATTAAGTCCAATGAGATAATTAAATTTTTAATAGGCTAATTTGATTTAATCATGGGTCAAATTGAATTTTAATTATGTTTAAGAATTAATTTGGGTCTAATTAAAGGATTCAATTAAGTGTAAGGACTTAATTATACTTTAAATGGGTCAAATTAATTTTATTTGAAGTTTAATTGGTAAAAAATTAAGTTTGGGCGCCCAATTTGAATTTAATTAAGAAAATTGGAATTTTAAAAGACTAAATTTAATTTTTTTTCAAATTAATTGATTGAAATCAGAAATAAAATCATAAAAAAAATATTAAATTTTGATTGAAATTTAATTTTATACATAGTTTCTTTAGACCCTTGATGAGATGTTGAATTAGAGAGCTTGCTTCAGGCCATAGAGATTCCAGTTTGTTTAACTGATACATGTTTTATTCAGGTGATATATCTTTTCTTGTTAGCAATGTCTCGAATGATGACCAACATGATGGTTAAAAGAGTTTTGAATGATTTTCTCTGACGATTTGCTTAAAAAATCAGCTCTGTCTTCAGAATGAAACTTATTCCTAGCAATGATGCATTGTTAAATGACACTGATGAGTCCATATTATCTTGAACAGTGTCCAAACGAGAGGCAAGTGGACTGTGCGTTTCAATACCATTCTTCTTGTGGAATGAAGCCTAGTTCTGAACTCTTCAAGTGTTAATGGTAATTTATCTCCATTGCGATGATTTTGGGTATAAAATGGGAATTGTGTGATATTTATGGAAGTGTGAAATATAAATATAAATACACAATTCAACTTATTTATTATTATGTATTCTTTAATAACGCGAAGAATCTTGATATCATGAATTGATCAAGTAGATTATTTTCTTGATTTTTTTATTTTTACATTTCATTAAAAAATCTATTTAATATGCATCTTAAATTAAATTTTATAAGATAGAAAAAGTGACACAACTCAGTTCAATGATTTTGGTCAATACAGAGAATCTAAATTCAGCATGTAAGTGAATATTATCATATCATTAAAGAGTTCTATGGCTAAAGCCCATTAACCAAGGTAGAAAAATGGACAAAACTCAGTTTAAAGAATTTTTTTTTTTCTAAATACAGAGAATCTAAATTTAATATGTAAATGGATATATATATATTATCCTATTATATGATGTGTTGATATTAAAAATAAAAAAATATATTATTTTAATATATTTTTAATTATAAAAATATTCTGCATGAACACCCGGTTTTTCTACTTGACACTTTACAAGTTTTCACTTTAGTATGAAAATATTCTAGTGTTTGGTATTGTAGTAATTTTTGTGGTTGTGGTTTGAAAAAAATTATTTTTTAAAAAGCACTTTTAGTTGATGTTGGTTTGGTAAAATATATGTTTGATTAAAACTGTGGTTGAAATTAAGATTGAACAAAAAATAGTTTAATGTATTTAGTTAAGGATGTTTTTCAAATTGAGGTTATAAAATAACTAAAAAAGAAATATATTAATATTGATGGTTTTTGATTGAAATATTGTAGATTTAACTAGTACTATTATATCATGAAATAAACAATATATTATATAAAGTATTTTTTATTGTTCCATTAAACTATCTGCAATTCCATCACGTACAAAAATCCGTCCGAGAAGGACTACAGTTTCCATGGCTTCTCGGGCGTGCAACAACATCATGTAAAATATCATCTGAAAAAAAATTGGGATTGCGATCAAATTCTACAAATATTATATTATCATGTGATCTCTTTCTAATGTAATTATGTAATGTAATTGAATAATGTTAAACACTAGTTTTTTGAATAAAACACAATATCTGAGAAATGTTGTTGAATTTATTTTATTTTACTGGGTCAAATCCAATCCAATGCATTTAGATTTGGGCTGGAATACATCTGACCCATAAACAATGAAGAGTGTCTTCATATAGCAGAAGAAAAAGAAAAAAAAAAAAAAGAAGAAGGGAAAGAGCAGGCTACCCTGCACGACATTTTCGATAAGTTTACTAAAGCAAAATGACGATGACCAGCTAGTAAATCTGCACTGTCAGGGAAAAAGAGAGGAGAACACACCCCAATAAGCAAATCCAAATTGTTTTTCAAGAAATTGAGTTACAGCCTTAGTGGGACCATAACAATAAAAATATAATTAATATTTAACCAAACACTTATAAATAATATTTTACTGTAAATGCAGTTGCAGCTTCAAACATGCACTTAGAACCTTCTATATCTTAATAAATTATTATTATCATTTTCACATCCCTTCACTACGGACCTACGGTAACTAAAAACCTCTATGAACGGTAACTAAAAAATAAAATAAAAAACAAATGTATAATCAAAATAAAATAAGAATGTGTGGAGGAGAATTACTGTTTATACTTTATAGACAAAGACATGCGAGTCAATGAAACATGTATCTAGCAAGTCCACCACTTGTATTTCAAAATAAAATAAACCTTGCTGAGCGTGAGCGGGATCATTTACTAAAAGATAGATAGAATCATAGAATTCTTTTTTATGGGAATTTGTTGGAGTGCCAAGCCAAATCCATCCCCTGCACCAGCACCAGCTTCTGCATCAGCACCAGCCCCGGATCCATTAATTGACCCAGACGCAGCTCCTACCCCTCCTGGACATCTCATTGAAGGTTGGTGTCTAATTAACCATGACACCATTCTGCACATTTTCCTTCAATATTTTCCTAGGCCAGCTTGTAGGAAAACTATTTGTTATTCAAAGCATTCTGTTTTTATCTTCTTTTTTATTTTCACTTTGAACTAGACTGTGATATGTTGGTGCATGGTTTTAATTTCTATACATGGTTTCTTTAGACCCTTGATGAGATGTTGAATTAGGGAGCTTGCTTCAGGTCATAAAGATTCCAGTTTGTACAACTGATACTTGTTTTATTCAGGTGATATATCTTATCTTGTTAGCAATGTCTCTGGCAACAGCTGGTTCTCTATAGCCACCACCAATTTTACAATATGGATTTCTCAAGCAAAGGATGCTATTCGGGGTAAAATTGTCCCCGAGGACATCGAAATCCCAGCCCTTCCGTCAAAGTTGAAAGTTTTCACGTTGGAACAATTGAAGGAAGCAACCTTCGATTTTAGAAATGACATGGTCCTGGGAAAGGGAGGGTTTGGCAGTGTCTACAAGGGTTCACTAAAAGAAAAGGTGCCTTTTAAGAAAAGTAGGAAATTGCGCATTGCTGTCAAGAAATTGGGTTCAAATAGCAAGCAAGGACTTGGACAGTGGCAGGTGATTGTATTTTATTGTTGATCTTGCAATTTGGGAGTCTTCAGTTAGCCAAATATGCATGATTAGTATCAGAATGAGAGGTTTCATTGGATGAGCCTCCTGTCTTGATTTAATATTTATTTTCTGGTGACTGCTGAACTTGTGCATTTCAGTCCAGAAATTTAGCTGTATTGTTTGCAATTAAAAAAGGATAATAATTTGTTGAGATGTGGCATGAATTCAAATCTTTATTGTATAAGGACTTCAATTTTAACTCACACGGTACAATGAAAGACTTGTGATTGTTTTGTCTAGAAAAAGATTAGGATTATGACTAAGATATATTCCCAATTTAGGCCTGGTTTTTTTTTTTTTTTTTTTTAAGGATGACCTGGTGTGCTCTTGTGTGCTAAAAAGAGAGCTAGCATGAGAAACTCATGGTGTGGGATTCGGGTTTGATAGTTCTTCAGAACTTGTATTGGTTCCGATTACAGTAAAATTTCTCTTCAATTATGAATATAGGGATAGGCGAATAAAATCTTTGTGATATATGGTTGTTACCTTCATGTGGGTGTTTTGTCTTCAAGTTCAAAAAGCGCTTGTGAAAAAATTATTTTTAAAAAATAAAAAAATATTATTGATATATTTTTTTGTATAAAAAGAATTTTAAAAAGCAATCACAACTACATTCCTTAATATACAATAAAAAATATTATTATGTGTTGTAATGTGTAATCAATCTTGAAATTCTTAATATAATCATTTATGCCATAAATATTATTATTTTTATTATAATTAATATTATTAATAAAATAATTAATAAATTTGAAAACATAATTATTATTTATAATAACAAATATATTATTTTTTATATTATAAATTTTTATTGTAATTTTTATAAAAATGAAAAATAAATCTGCCACGTAATTGAAGTATCTATCTAGTAGGATCAATTTTTAATCAATTATATCAGCTCCTAGCTCCTAGCTCCTAGCTCCTAGCTCCGGAGACAATCCTCTCTCTTTTTTTGTCAATTATAGAAGCCCCTTCTACCACCATTTTTAACATTCAGTTACTTGATTGCAACCACCCTTGACCTTCAGCAGGCAGCAGCCATGTTTGACATGGCAGCCATCAACCAATTTTTTTTTTTTTTTATTTCTACCATGGGCTTCCTATTCTTTTTATCATTTTTTTTACCACAGGAGGATATCTCTAAAAAGTTGGATAGCCCTCACTTTCCTCCACCCATCTGGTATTCATCTATTTTATATCATTTAAAAATTTTACTTTATGCTGTGTAAGACTAAAATAAAAAAACCCATTCAAACAATAAAAAAACTAATTTAAAATAAAATAAAATTAAAAAATAACATACAATAGAACAAAGGCAATGATAAACATGCTCTTAGTCCAGTCCAGGGCTGCTGGTGCTGGGGGGTTGGGCCTTTTCTGCTCAATTAAAGCTGACGACTACCCACTTTTGGTTGTTGGGACCTTAGTTAGATATTTTTATCATCCTCCTAGTTGGGCAGGTATTACTGTGGATTGCGCGGTGTAATTCCTTAACGTGTAAGTTCAACTCATATTAATGGCCTTCGTGTACGAGTTCAACTCTTTACCCGCCTCCCATTTTGTTCCCTTCTAGAAAAGCGAAGAGAAAAACGAAGGGAAAGAAATGAACCACACGTCGCTAACAGAGAAGCAAGCAAGCATCAAGGAGCTCCCAGCCCACTTTAGTTGAATGCCAACTGTGTGGGTGAGCATGAGATTTATTATAATTAATATTTTTTTAATACATACACATATGTTGATATTAACATAAAGCACATGTGTGTGTATTATTTTATAGTTTAATGATTTGATATAAAAACACACACTTCAAATTTATATATTAGTTAATTTATTTTTTATTTATATTATCAAAATTATCTAGATTCATCGGCTCCGGTCATGTCAAAGACAGGGGTCTCGGATTTTTACTCCTCCTCTGAGAATGCTTGTGTAGCCTAGAAAAAAGGATTATTTATTTATTTATTTATTTATTTCTACTGTGTGCTTCCTATAATTTTGATTTTCTTTTTATCATTTTTTATCTCAACACGGTGGATATCTCTGAGGATCCTCCACCACTTTTGGTGAGAGCCCGGAAAATATCCTTCATTTTTTTTCACCTCAAT
>Ga0325414_1002657_pt1 | contig 18239 bp, 16 predicted proteins | sample PopdelMetagenome_8_FD_206183 | JGI IMG/M metagenome (GOLD analysis project Ga0325414, IMG submission 206183) | Populus deltoides microbial communities from Bellville, Georgia, United States - Leaf-PdKOR-R3 | ecosystem: Host-associated > Plants > Phyllosphere > Phylloplane/Leaf | place: USA... | reverse complement strand
GTTTATATGTATTAAAATCAATGTCCATTTCTTCAACCTACTCATCCAAATATATATAAAATCATCTCGCTTCAATCAATCAATATTATAATATTATATATATTGATGACATTATAATATTATGTGTCTACATAACATTAATATATTTTTAAATGTTAAATAAAATAATACCTTTATGTTATATTGTTCTTATAATATACTTCTATATATATATATATATATTTTTTGTGCAGAATATAAATAACTTCAATGTAATTATGATGATAGAACAATTCAAGTTTCTCAGGATGCTAGAAATCTTTATTTTTCCAGGTTTTTTTTTCCCTCTAGGTTTGAAAATAAAATTATTATTTTTGTAAATTTCAAAAAAATATTTTTTTTCTTAGTGGTTCAAGGGATATTTTTATCTACAAAGTGAGAGAATCCTCCCAATCTATACGAATAAATGATAAAATATCCCTAAAAAATTTAAGTGAAATAAAAAATTTCCATCCAAATTGAAACCTTGATTTTTTTTTTAATTTTTAAAAAGATGATCCGAGAATTTAAAAAAGATTATAAAAAAGAAAAGGGCTATAAAGCCCAAGAGTAGACCGGACCTAGCCTGTCTTCTTCCTGCAAACAAATGAGCCGTAGTGGTTAAAACCAGGCAGCACAGCAAACGCAAAGGCTGCTAGCGCTCTTTCTCTGAATCTGTAGAGACAAAAAGAAAGAAAGAATGCCCGTAGGGAAATACTACTGCGACTACTGCGACAAGCAATTCCAAGACACCCCACATGCTCGAAAGCGCCATCTTCAAAGCTCCTCTCATTTACGCGCCAAATCTCTCTGGTTCAGCAGAAACAGCAACAACAACACCCTCATTTCCAATAACACTGATGCTGGTGGCTTTGTTAAGGGACTCTGCAACCGCTTTGTCAAAACGGTATTATTATATTTTATATTTCCTTGAAATTTATAAGTTCAATTCTTTTGCGTTTGCTATGATCAGTCTTGGGTTGGTTGGATTCTTTGATGTGTTCTCTTGTTTTCATTTAAAATGGTGGTGCTTCTTTGTGGTTTTGAAGGGTTTTTGTCCTTATGGAGATTCTTGCAAGTATTTGCATACTAATTTTGCTACTAGTCAAGGTAAAATTTTTGCTTTTATGGAGATTTATATAGCTGGGAATTAAGAGATTAATCTGTCATGGAAAAAGATGGGATCTTTGTAGTGTCTAAGAATGTGTTTGTTTTGACATTTAGGAACTGCTTTCAAGGATAATGTTCAGTCACCAACTATGCCTGGAAATCAATTGGCTGGGGGCAGTTCTTTTCCAGGTACGTTTGGAACTAAGCTTTGGAGGATTGTTAATTCATGATCGTTTGCTGTTGAATCTACTTGGTTATTTTATTCAAGTTTTTATCCTCTTGTGTTCTATGGAACCATGTTTAAAGATTGAATCTTGTGTTGCATGGAACCATATGCAAAGATTGAATTTTTAGAATATATATGTTAGTGATGATGATGCGGGTGTGAATCGCATTGTATCACTGTCGCTGTTTTCCTATAATGGACAATTATAGTGGCTATATCCAAGCCTTATAAATTCCTTCTTTTAGTTACTGATTTTGCAGCTTAATTTTGTCATTGTCCTGATTTGCAGGTGTTGCGGTGAGAGAGAGCATGGGAATGTCCTGGGGTAACCTGCCTCCATCACTAAAGCCTCCTCCAGAGGGTGGTTATCCGCCTCTTCCGTTCGTGGATTGGGGATAGGTCTTTTTTCTGATTTGGGCACTGCTTTTTTCTTTTTTTTTCTTTTGTGGTTATGATAAAGTAAATTTTTACCTATGAACTACTTGATGTATCATCATCGTTTGCATAGTTCCTTGATTGCATCAAGGTATGCTTTGCTGTGTAAAAATGTTAATTGCTTATATATTACAATAACTGGAATATGAATATGATTTCATCTTCTCCTTTGTAAGTCTTTTGTGGATTGCAATAATTTTAGTGATCTTTCTTAGATGTCATCCATTTCCTGTTTTTCTCATGTAATGCTTTTGGCTTCAGTGGATATATTTGGATTTATTAATGGTATCAAAATAAGCACATTCTCTAGCCAGCTTCCATTGGAGATTAGGCAGGCATTGGGTTGTGGACAAGGATACATCTAGACTAAATGAATATTGTTTTTAAAAAATGAATATACATGGAGAATCATGTTCAGTGAACTTGCCTCCATCTGATTCATACAATGGATCTATGATTGTGGAGGTGAGTTGTGCTTCAGCACAATAAAGAAGATGAAGGCTAGACTGGCAAACAGTACACACATTGCAGACAATTTGAGTATGTCTGTATCCATCCTTCCATGATCCAAGCTTCTTAACAATGCCAATTTATCCCACACATAAAAACCGTCTGGAAACCTTGGGCAACCACAATTTGCTGCACACTCCTTTGTATTGCAGTAGAAACTGATAGAGGTCATCACATTCATTGCAAATTGGAATGGATTGCTCCAATACATCCATCGGTAGAACCTTATGTCGGATAGGACAACAACTACACCAGAAGCTGACACCCACATTGATGTCACAATTGACACTGCAAATGCGGCTAGCGTTGGCAGTGGTGCTAGGAAAGTTATCATCATCCCGAAATATGTTACACACAAAGTAAAAATGAAGAGTACTAACCAATACTGTAGGAACTCTGCCATGGATCCTGTTCCAATTCCTGCCATACCATTCCCTATCCCTACAACTGCAAGTGTAGCAATGAAAATATATGGGATCTCACCAACTGCCCATGATACCGGGTAAAATACTGGAAGATACATTCCAGCCCTTTTCTCCCGGAAATAGACTAACCTGTCTGTGCCAATCTGGGGAATAACATTGTTGGCTGAGATCACTCCGATGAGTAAAACTTGCATGTATATGTATAGCATACGTGAAGTTGCACCATATGTGTCCTTGTATTCAATTTGATAGTACAAGGATCCCATCAAGAGTCCAATCATTATGCAGCCTGTAAGTCTACCATATGTGTAGTGCACATTCCTCCACAAGAATCTCTGTGTTCTTAACAAAACCCAAATGGCTTGCCGTGAATATGGAGCTGAGTAAGTGGAAAATTGATCCTCTGATGCTCTTTCCTTGATCAATTTCTTTGCATTGCTGATTGTTTTGCTGTTGATCTCCTGCAAAAAACTAGTTTGATATATCTCTGCGTAATTTATTTGCGGAGTTTGCCCCTTTCGTATACCTAAGCCAAGAGCTCTCATAACAAAGTTAACTGGAGTTGCATTTTCAGAGTAACGAGGGGCCTTCGGGATTGATGTGAAATACTCCAGCAACTCATTGCAGTTATATCCCACCGGGCCATAATATGCTTGATGCCCTTCTTCTGTTAAGATGAGAGCCAGGTCGAAAGAGGACAGTATCCGTCCATTAGCATGTGTAAGAGTGGCGATAATGACTCGACCAGAACGGGACACTTTAGATAGAACATTGAGGACAGTCGAAGTTCCAGTGGTATCAAGGCCCACTATTGGCTCTTCTAGAAGGAGAATGCTTGGATTTGCAGCCAGCTCAACTGCAATTGTTAACTTTTTGGCTATTTCAAATGTCTTTCCAGTGGAGTCGCAGAGGGAACCTACAAGTTGGTTCGAATACGGAAGTAAACCAAGCTGGCTGAGGACCAGCTCAACATGGATGTTACGCATCATGGAGCCAACTTCTTTTCCTAGACGGAGTGCAGCGCTGAATTGAAGAGATTCACGTATAGAGAGGTAAGGTTGATGGGCATCAAGCTTCTCAACATACCCAATTAACCGACAAAAGGGAGCTCCTGGTCTGAAGCCATTTGCCTGTAGGTTGCCTGTACAAGGGACCCTACCAGCCAGGCATTTGAGCAGCGTGGCCTTATTTGTTCTTGTACCACCTAGTAAAGCTAGCATGTTCTGGGGTTCGGCATAGCCTGTGATATTGCTGAAAACTGAGCTCCTTTCTTTATTTCCCTCATTGTACCTGATGGATGAATTATCATGTCAATACATATAAATGGAATGCAGGAACCATCCTTTTCGTTTTCTACTTCAAAGTTTTTTTATTAGGTTTAATATTTTAGATGATCATGTATTTGTTTAAAAAAATCCAAGTTGGAGATGGTTTAGGAGCACCATAAAAAGAGCTGAGATATGGAGTTTTGGTTTCAAATGGATGATAAAGCTCACCTTGTGAATGACAAACCCTCAAATAGGAGAGTCACTGGCTCCACAGGAATTCCTAGCCCGTTCCTCTCTATATCCACACGAAATTCCTCCATCCATGCATCAACTGTGCCGTTGTTCTTCATTTTTCTGCAAATTGTCCCTGAATTTTGCCGTGAAGGATACGTGGAAGCATCATATTTTTCAGAATTCTGACTGAAACTGTAGTTAGATTGAGATTCACTGTCTGCATCTTCTTCATAATTGTAAACCGTGGTGGACTTTCTGACATAGGGCAATGACTGGCTTGTCTCCACAAATTCTATGTTCTTTAGCCCTAATAGTGTCAAGATATTAGCAAAGGCAATCCATCCTAGCAGAATGACATAAGGTAGCCAAGGTCTCTTAGAATCTTCAGAAAGCTCATGAAAGGCGAGGTATGCTTTCCCAACTGTCATTGTTGGGAATTGGTCACAAAATGGGAGTTGGCCAAGGTAGTTGGAGCAAGGATCTGGGTAACCCTCAATGAATTGGAACCTGCAGAAGGAGACGTTAGCCCAGTGAACTGGGTTCACATACATGAGCCATTTCCAGTAATATGGCATGTTGGATGGGTAGATCACAAATCCACTGAAGAGTAGGAAGATTGAGACTAGAAGACCTGCAGAAAGTAAATGCAACTGCATTAGATGGCTATTTTTTTCTGACTGCATCAACATGGCAGTTTTCCCCTAAGACTTTAAGTCGAGGACACATGTTTGTGAATGGCTGCATTGCCTTCATTAAATACAGCATGAAGACCTTTACCTCATGTCTTTAGAAGTCCTGATGCGAGGAAAATGAGAAAAAGTTGGAATGGTAACGAAAGTATGCTGTTTAGGAATTAGATGGATAGTAGAAAATGGAGAACTACATAAATAAATAGTGAACGCCTTTTGTCAAGATAAACGAAGTACCTGCCAAAGCATTCCCAACCTCTGGAATTGAAGAGATGGTACTTAGAAAGAAAAAGACTGATGAACCAAAGTATGCCACTAAGAATAGGAGGGACAGATATGCAAATAATGGTGACCCTTTTCCTGCCATTGATAGCCCGGCAAGAAAATAAGCAAAGAGAGTGTATATCAATGCCTGCAAGGATTAGGATATTTAGGTTATATGAGAGCTATGATTGATTCAGCAGAGGAAAAGAATTCAACGAAGAGTACTTCTAGGAGGGTCTGTGGGAGATTGACTATGCAATTGGCAACTATGTACGATGAAACTCTGAAGAACCTCTGTGCCTTGTGCTTGTAGAAGATTGGCCTTTGGAGCATGTACAGAGGAAGCTGCACCAGGTTTATGAGCATTATGCTCATGGTGGATACAAACCCAAGTGCCCTTATTGAGTTCATTTTCTGTTGGTTGTATTGACCCCCTAGTTTGTAGAATAGTGTTCCTGCAAAAATGCCTAGCAGAACAACCTGTAAAGTTCAAGGATGAATTAGTTTCTAAGTAAAGATGCAGAACGTATGATACTCTAAATCGTTGTGGCTACTGTAGATTGACATGGTCAGATAAGTTCCTTAATCTGCATGAGCAGGAAAGCTATGGAGCATATGGTAGTATTAACCTGGAGAAGCCTTAATTTGATTAAAGCATGAAGCCTTTTGGTGATCTTGATTTGCCTTTTGACGAGAGTCTTGGTGGATTTCCACCATGTTTGAACAAAAGGCCTTTGAAACTGCTCCCATTGGGATCGGTACTCCTCTTCCTACATAACAGATCATTCCGGCATATCATATCAAGCAATGTTGTGATTGATTTCTCATATCAAGTATGCTGTAATTTTTTGCCATAGTACTAATTAATGGGGCTTAATGATCATATTTCCCTCCCATTGCTCCTCTTTGTTGTTGAGTGGTTTGCACTTACCTTTTCTTTGTAACGCTCCACCTGGAGACGAATGCAACCTCTTGCCTGCTTCAACATAGAGTATACATGTGAGGCGCGTTCGTGTTGGATTCTTTGGGGCACAACAGAAAGGTATTGCATTTCTTCTTTGTTCAAAGATATTGCTGTGACTACATCTCCAATCTGTACTCTTCCTGTACTCTCTATCCCCCCTGAATGTCCTACCTTTCTGGAGAGCTTGGCAACTACTAATTCTGCAACCACTCAACTTGTAAGTATGGTGTGTTCTAATGAGTATCAAATTGGATCGCACAGCTTATACCAACAGTTTCCTGATTCGTTGTCAACTAGCTTGTTTACCTGTTTCTCGACTTGACTGGGCACGAGCTGAGAGGTGGTGTATGGATGGTCTCTTAAGGGACAATCCTAGTCCAGGCTCACTTTCTACCCAATAGGTATACTTCACGTCATCTTCATCAACAATTCTTTTTATATCGTTGTAGTGATCTGAAATCTTATAGCACGCCACAAGTTCATCTAGCGTAAATGGTCTTGTTCCTTGTTCCTGATACTGGTAACCACTTCCAGCTGCAATATCTTCGAGAAACTCATTGGACTCAACATGGGAGGGCTTAGTGTACCTATAAAATGAAAGATATTGGTTTTTAGCATTATGCTGGATATATTGCTGTTATGAGAATTTTATTTACGCATGCAGGAATCAATTTCACTCAGCTTTAACTAAGCATACTCTGCAGACTAACCCAAGGTTGGAAAAGTAAGGGATAGCATCTTGACGAGGACCTTGGAACAGGACATGCCCATCACCAAGTAATATGATCCTATCAAAAAGATCAAACACCTCCTGTGAAAGCTGGGTGAGTGACATGATTGCAGAAGATTGCTGAATCCTGCTTATGGTTCTTATGGTGTCCACTAGATCATATGTAGCCGCTAAATCAGAACCTGAAAATGGCTGATCGTAAAGCATGACAGAATATGTTCCAAGAGCTAACTCGGCTGTTGTGAGCTTTTGGCGGTCAGTGTCAGAAATTTCTTCTCCTGCTAGTTTGTGTTGTATTTCCTTCAAGCTTAGAATTTCTAGCACATACTCTAGTACAGGATCCTGCCTTTCCACAAGTGCATGTGCAAAGAATTTTCTCATCTGAGGAGTAAAGTTCTCTGGCCGAATGCCCTGAGTACAGTCCCTTGCAAACTCGAGTGTCTCCCTAACTGAAAGAAATGGAATGTGCCTGCAATTGCACAAGATTGAGGTGAAATGGTTATCTGCTTCTTGTTGCTTTTGTCTCCGAACATATCATTTCACATGTTCATGTAATTTTGTTGTTTGGTCACAGGAAACTTACTTGTTAAGCTGGCCATTTATGTATGCAATAATTCTGCTCAGAGAAATCTCAGAGGCATATTGATCATTGTACATCACTGCTCCTTCCAAGATCAAGTTCTTAGTCACTTTTACTCTCCCTGCTAAAACTTCAAGTAGACTGCTCTTTCCACTTCCTGTAAGATTTCATTGGCAAAGGAACATCAAACAGTGTAAGCATCGTAAACTATGCTAATTACTTTGTGACAGTCTTAAGATTCCAGTTTTCTGTTCTACTGCAACACATTGAGTGTCATTGTGCTCAGGATATTACCAACAATCCTTGCTCAGTGTCTTTCTACGTTCCTATGGTTTGCATGAAAAGAAAAAAAAAATGAGATTTTTTACTATCAACTTTACTTTGTAACTTGTTTGATGAGAGCATAAATTTTGACTACTTCCACCATGAAGTTCCTAGCTTGTCACATTCATCTGGTTTTGTAGACTTACCTGGTGGACCAAGTAAAAGGGTCATTGAGCCAGGCATAATATACCCATCCACGCCCTTCAGAACCTGCAACCATGTTGAATCCTGTTCTTGCAGAAGAGTCTTTATGGGTCCAACAAAGCATGTGACCACCTTATTTCCAAATGTTTCGTATGTGCCATCGGAAACCCGAAACTTCCTCGTCAACTTTATATTGGAAAACCGGACTACCTGCAACACATCCCAGTTTCTATTAAACTACATGTTTATTGACCAGGTGTGTGTCAATGGTCAAGTTGTACAGGGCTGACACTGTTACATTAGGAAAACGGTATAGGAGTTTTCTTTTAAATCTTTTTATGATTTTTTTTGTCTCTCTTAAATAAAAGACATCTAAATAACAAGGGTAGAATCAACTCATAAGTCATCAAGTTTTTGATTAATTAATTAACTAACAAAGTTCAACTGTTAAACATAGTCAAATTCTGAGGCATCTTAAGAAAAATTGTGAGATCATCATGAACTGAAAGAGACAAAACTAGAAGCTCCAGGACAGCCAAAATGAAGATTCTAATCTAATGTTTCACATTCTTGTCTACTTCTAGCAATAACAAGAAACATAACTGGTGTGGTTGTTCACCTTATTAGCAGATCATTCATCTACAAAAATGTAATGCTAGTGCATTCAAGGACATTAACATAAAGTCTAAGAGTCTGTCAGGCCATGGATGGAAACATGATCTGAAATGAGGCAAATGAATGCTTCATGTTCACAGGCCTGAAACCTTTGAAACTGCATTTCAGTCTTTCTGATTTTCATCAGACTGCAGAGCAAAACTGACCCTTGTTAGTGCACATAAGCTTCCTTCTGATTCTTCCGAGGAAAATGAAGAATGTTGCTACTTGTTATTTCATTAACTTCTTATAAATCACAGTGAGATATGGTTAGACTTTTTAGAAATCACTGTGAGATATGGTTAGACTCAAGAGCTAGCTAGGATTCTTAGTGTCATCTGGTACCTTTCTGATAATCCTGGAGCCACCCTACAAGATAAGGGATATATAGAGAAAACTAATTACCTGTTGGGGGATAGGGGGTGTAATCTTTGCCATATCACGAAGATAACTAACAAAGCCATCTCTCAACAAATAATCCATTCCCATAAGGTCTTCACTCTTCCTCCTAACCCTATCAACTCCCCCCTCTTTTATTTCCTCGATCTCGTTTTCCTCCTTACCAACAACCTTGCCAGCCTCTTCTCTCAATCCATGCCTCTTCATACTCTCATACATTCTCAGTGCGACATGCCTAGCTGTCTCAGGTGATGCATTCGCAATCTTACGTCTTATTTCTGGTGATGCCCCACCTGAGAATACAGGCGTATTAGCCCTTGTTGTAGCTGGTGTCACGGTGCCTTGAGTTGGCAATGTTATCACACTGTCTCCTACCACAGAAAAATGTTTACTGCCAACTGAAGACGGTCTGCTTATCACAGAAATATGTTCACTATCAACTGATGACTCTCTTGTTGTCGGAGGAACATGTTCACTACCAACTGGAGACGGTCTTCTTGCTGGAGGAATACGTTCGATACCAATTAAAGATGGTGTTCTTGATGGAGGTTCACTAAATTTGGCATCATCCCGAGCCCACCACATGAAGCTTGGATGAGAGTTCAACTGATTGGTCATTTTGGGAACCTCAAAAGCAAATGGCACTTTGAGTCTATCCCAGTTGTAGAGAAGAGAGAGTCTTTTAAGTCTTAAGAAGAAATGATTATCCTAGGAGAGGTGAAGATTCATGCATGGCATTACTACAGACATTTTAATATTCTGCTGATCGAAGTGGAAGTCAGATCTCTCTGAATAATATAAACTCACTAGATCACCAGTTCTATATATTGTGAAAGGCGGCTGGAGAAATGCCAAGTGGAAGATGGAGGCAGAATGATGACAAGGGGATGAGGACAGACTGTTACATTGAAAGGAATAATGATAATCAAGGTTTTCTTTAATTTTGCATGTTTCACAGGTCATTCACTTTGTTTAGCAATGATAATGATCATTGAACTGTAATACTAGCTGGCTAGTTGTTACCTACAAAACCCTGAATGATTTTTCTTATTATTATGATTTGTTTCTCCACATTTTCTAAATCAATCCTGGCAGAAACAAAAATGTTGACTGAGATCATACTTGTAAAACCCGTCCTTAGAGTCAACTCGGGATAAGGCCGGGTCAAGAATGTTTGATAAAATAAATTCATCTTTAAAGTAGCGTTTTTGAATGGATTTCTTAGTTTTAAAACAGGAAATACATGGATTTCCTATCTATTTTCACTGTCTTTAACCAAATGCTATCCAAATGACTCCAATAACCAAACATAATTACTTTAATCCTTCACTACTAAGAACTTGGACAAATCTAACTAGAAAAACTGAAATGCTACAAGCTACTGTCTCGAGAAGTATCTAGATAATAGACTAATGGGTGCATGCTATCAATCGATGTAGATAAAATACTACTATTTCAAGCCCCTTTTGACTGTGTCCTGCCGCCCAATACAAAAAAGAAAATAGTAAATTGACATCATTTAAAAAAACAAAATCAATGAATTTTGTCTTGGTCAACCGGATTGATCCGCTGAGTCCATCAAGTTAAACTCAAAATTAGCAGAATATGAATGTTCTGATTTTCTATTAATCTTATATATAACTCTTATTTCATTTCAACAAGATAATTAGAATTCACGTGTTCTTTAACCAAAAACAACAAAAGATAAAAATAAAGATATAAAATAAATATGTTTATAATATAGTTTTGAAGTTAATTTTTATACTTTATGTTAACAGAAAGAATAAAAAGATGCGTCTTTTCCCTACTTGTTATCTCCATTTCAATCTAAATTTGTGTGCAAATTAATCCAATTACACCTCTTGCAAATTGAAAAGGAAATTCATTTCTAAATGGAACTGGTCGGTCTCATGCCTTCACTGTATCATACACAAGAACCCCTCCCAAAAGGAGCTTCCACTGAGAATTCCTAGTATAAAACGCAACCTTAGTTGAAATAATTCCAAAGTACCATGCGCGTAACCCTCACCTTATCACCAAGTCCAGTCCTCTAGCAAGTTGTAATAGTAATTCAAGTGGTCACACACCGCAGCCAACACACGTCATTTAACTGTTTTCAACTACCTCAAACGTGGGTGCCTTGCTTCTCTTTTATCTCCTCCTAATCTCGTCCTCCACTCGTTAAAAAAGTTCCATAATCTTTCAAAACTCAGCTTGTCTTCTTTGAATTCAATGTCCAGAGCGTGAACATGAACTTGGCTACACCTAGTAGTAATCAAAACCAAAGCCTCCTCTACTCTATTGTACTAAAGTTGAAAGCTTTCTGTTTGTTCTATAAGTAGCCCATCTTTTTTCTTGTGCTTACATTTATTCCCTCATCAAGTATGGCAACCATGACATTGTCTAAAATTCTCCTTTTGGCCTTTGCTTTCTTCTTTACATACATTGAAGGAAGAGTTCATGGAAAAACTAAACCAAAACACTTGCACATTGTTTCTCTCATTTCACTACCACCTGCTCCTGCCCCTGCTCCTCAGGCTGCTAGTCCAAGTTACTATACAGATTCTCCAAGTCCTGGTCCTAGCCCTAATCTTGTTCGAAGTCTTGCCAACGTCTACAATGTACTATCTTTTGGTGCTGTTGGTGATGGTGACACAGATGATACACAAGCATTCAAGATGGCTTGGGACACTGCTTGCTTTCAGAATGAACCAGCCATTCTACTTGCTCCTGATGACTATTCTTTCATGATACAGCCTACTGTCTTTACCGGACCTTGTAAAACTAGCCTTGTGTTCCAGGTAAAATTTTATGTTATTGAATTGAATTTCAATACAGTACTTAATTTCATGAGCAGAAGAAAAAACTGATTGAGTATTTTGCCTGTAATGAGAAGATTGATGGAACTATAATGCCACCAGATGGGCCTGAATCATGGCCAAGTAAGACGAACAAGAGACAATGGCTACTGTTTTACAAGATCGATGGAATGTCAATGCAAGGAGGTGGTGTTATAGATGGCAGAGGAGAGAAATGGTGGAATCTACCCTGCAAGCCTCACAAAGTAAGCCATTTTACTCAATTTCTTGGTCAGTAAATTATTTTCTTGAGTAGTTCTGTGTTTTTTAATTTCTCTAGCTAACTTGCTGAACTTAGGGGCCTAATGGCGCAACACTTCCTGGCCCTTGTGATAGCCCAGTTGTAAGTACAAAACCAATGCATTCTTTTCATCATGGGTTTCATGAAAAGTTCTATACCCTTTTATTTTTATCGAAAAATGCAGGCTATGAGGTTTTTCATGAGCTCCAATTTAATAGTCCAAGGACTCGAAGTGAAGAACAGTCCCCAATTCCATTTTCGGTTTGATAACTGTCAAGATGTCACTGTACAAATGCTCAGCATTAAATCACCGCCTCGAAGCCCAAATACAGATGGGATTCACATAGAGAACACAAACAATGTCCAAATATACAATTCAGTCGTATCCAATGGTAATTGATTCCATGTCCTTTTGCACTTGAGAGTTGTTTTTCATCTTTTCTATGAATCACTCTCTAAGTGCATGGCAATTTTCCTCTGTTTTCTACTCTAGGGGATGACTGTGTATCAATTGGAGCTGGTTGTCATAATGTCAACATAAAGAACATTACCTGTGGTCCAAGCCATGGCATAAGGTAATCTTTAGTTTAAGCTCTTGCCAAAATTAATACTATCTTCAAGAAAGATGAGTACAAAAGTTAGGCGCCTTCAAAGGGATACTTAAGCTCAAATTTCAACTTACTAGCTTCAACTTATGGTGGACCAAGATTTTTAATGCTTATTAACCCCCTAATCTAATCAATTAGACCCGGCAACAAATTCCACGAAAATAAAAGAGGGAAATCGGCATAGCAGCGATGAAGGAATAGAATTTAATGAGTTGACAGAGTCGTTTATTAGCATTCTATCAAGAGATGTTCAAAAAACTTGGCCAACAATTGGTTTCTGATTTTGTTGCTGCAGCATTGGCAGCCTTGGAATCGGCAACTCGAGGGCATGCGTGTCGAACATCACAGTGAGAGATTCGGTAATCAAGCATTCTGATAATGGTGTCCGGATTAAGACATGGCAGGGAGGATATGGTTCTGTATCTAAAATCTCTTTCCACAACATTAACATGGAAACGGTCCGCAATCCAATAATCATAGACCAATACTACTGCCAGACCAAGAACTGCACTAACCAAACAAGTGCAGTTCACATATCTGATATTTTGTACACAAGCATTAAGGGTACATATGATGTTAGGAGTCCACCCTTGCACTTGGCTTGCAGTGATTCAGTCCCATGCACTAACCTCGAGTTAGCAGAAATAGAGTTGCTTCCTGCTCAAGGCCAATTTGTGGCAGATCCATTTTGCTGGAATGCTTATGGGGCAATGCAGAATCTTACCATCCCGCCCATTTCTTGCTTGCTGGATGGAATCCCACAATACATAGGGCAAAACACTATAGATCAGTACTGTCAGAATAATTTGTATTAGACCTGTATGTAAAAGTAGCTAGATGTAGTTACTTGTCAAAGAAGAGAAGGCTATCACTGCATAACATGGAATTAGAGGTTTTAGTTCAAGAAAATTGCACCCTGATCCATGTTATATGAAACCTGTTGAAGAGTCGCGTTAAATAAGTGCGGTGACTATTGGCTATCAGTTCAAGACTTCCATTCCAATTGTACTGATGAATTTTTAGACTACAATTAATCTTAAGCATAACCATGTCTAAAGATTTGCCCATGAAAACCATATTTTCTTTTTTCTACCAAAAAAAAAAAACTTTGTCGAGGCAAACCTAATAAAAAACGAACTCCTTTATATAGGTAGTTTTAATTTTGCCACCATAAAATTTTTTTTATCAAATTTTCCACAAAAATTTCATATATTCTCGATTAAGTCTAAAGTAAAATAATTTAACTAATTACTCTAAGTAAAGTAGTTTAATTAATTGGTACAACTACGTTTTGTTTTGGAGGGTTCGTGGTGTGATTCAAGAAATTACAAGGACAGGTACCTCATGCACTTCTTCTCCTACAATGCTTTTAAAACCCTTTTCCCCCCTCTAATAATCATCAACAGCATTCTCTCCTCTCATTTGTTGTACAACTTTGATACATTTCTTTTATCTTCATCATCTCTTTATGCTTTTCCACCTCCAAATATTGTTTCTTTGAACAATGGCCATACATATATTATTGGTCATAGTATCATTAGTCTTGACAAAAGTTTTTTGTGAAAAAATCACAGTAGATCGGTTCAGCTACTGTTTTATTGGGTCTAGTTATACATTCGGGGGTAATGAAAGTGGTGGTTGACTATGGTAATTAGTGCCATGTGAGCTAGAGACTAGGCAAATTTCTCCGTCGATGATGGAGTCGCACCAAAGCAACCATGACATTGGCAACAACCTTCCACGTAGGATAGTATGCCATGCTGAGAATCCCATGAAGACAATTGCAAATCAAACCAGTCGACAATTTCGACTTGCTGGAGGGGTCAGTGTGGTGCTTCTTAATATTGGAAGACAGACAAGCAGTTTGTATAATTCTTCGAGTAACATAATTGGGATGATGGCTCAACAAAAGTGCAATGCGGGTTATGATCTAAAAGAGAATAGGTTGTGAATTCAAAGAATTGATTGTGAATTTTAACGTATTGATTGCTTGATGTATCAATTATGTGACTTGCGAAAATTGCAGCATTATTAACATGCAGCTGTCTAATTTTAATATTATGGTGTAATTTGAGTAAGCTTAGTGCTTAGATGCCAATGGAGCTCATATCCAATATCGCTGATCGAGAGATTGAGTGATTGCTTTCACTTTTCAGGAGCAAAGCACAAGTCAGTGGAGGTAGTAGACAAGTAACATGTACATTGCTACAAAGATAATAGCAAATTGGAATCTTATTAATTCACACAGTAAACTGAGATTCAAGAACATTTCAATCAGTAGCCAAAACCTTTTGGAAAAGGTCGAAGAAAGTACATGATAAGTCTTTGTGCAACCATAAATACACCTTTTTCATTCACCATACACTCATCTGTTTATTTGAACATTTCAATACAGGCACTCATCTTAACAATTCTTGTCGATAACAGGATAAGCTCAAATGCTTGTGGTGATAAAGAGCAAGATGGATGCTAACGGATCTTACTAATACAAAGAAGCAAGTACCTCCAACAAGGAAGCAGCAAATTGCATCTGAGTCTCCTCGTCTATGGTCAAGAAAAGAGGTACATGCACAAAGAGAGACTTTGTCCCATTTTGCTCTGCAAACCGAAGGGAATGGTAGTAAACATAGTTGCACACAAATCGGCCTGCATCATCGGATGTCATCACCTCATAACCTTTCTTTGCCAAGGACTTTGTGATCTCCTCAACAGGAAGAGTAGTCTGCATGCGGCGAAAAGAAGAAACCTTTTAGTAGGTGTAGCAGAACAATGGTAAGAATAAACAAAGTGCTAAAATAGTTATTCTAGTGAGAGTAGCAGCATCTTTACAATGCATTCAAAGATATCCAGATATCTCCACATCCTACCTAACAGCAGCATTAGAACCCAGTACGGTATTTTTTGCAACAAAAAGTATCTGCCAGCTTAAAAAAATTGCCAAACAAAGAAAAGAAAAGACGCTGCAAGAAGCGAGGATAGTTTTCTCTATATTTCATTTACTTAATCTGGTTCTGTCAAGGCAACTCCCATATATAATAAAATAGATTCTAGTTTACATAGACTATATAATATAGTTATAAGCTTCCCCTCATCCAATCTCTCTTCTTAATGCCAAAAAAGTAGCAAAGAGAAGAAATATAGGGATCGATATCCACTGTCACTGCAAATTTCTTTATGTTTCCTTTGCCAATAGCAATTGGACAGCGAATTAGTATCAAGACAGTTTAAGTTGTGATGGTTCAGCCCTAAAACATTCCAAGAAATAGATGGACAATAAAAAAGTGCCCCAAGAAAACAATCAATCGATAGCAGTTTGACACCGTAAACATAGTGACGAGGAAGTCCCAAGTCTTGTCAGCTTTCAAACTGAATAAAGCACATCATTCCAAAGTCAAAGTTGGGGCCTCCAATCAAAGAAGAAAAGGCAGCTTGTGGTAAATAAAAAAAGATGAAGAAAGGCAGCTTCTATTAAACTAAAAATCAATACACACGCTCTTAATTCCTCTGCTTTACAAGTAAAGGAACATTGAAAAGTAAAGATTGGTCATGGCACATTCTGCAACTTAGGTGCCATGGAAAAGATAGGATGTCATAGAAAATAAGTAAGCCTTGGATACCAAAAACACGGTCCAATTCCAAAGAAAAGGAGAAAAAATATATCATAATAAGATACCAAAAAACAAAGCACTAATGGATTGATTATTTATGTTTGCCAGCCGACATAGCATCAACTTGCTGAGAAATAAGGGAAAAGAAAGAGTGCATTGAAACACAAATATACCTCTCGAACTCGTGAAATTCCACCATCTGAAGGAATGATGGGTACTTTCTGCATACCAAAACAATGGAACTCTTAAAAACGAAGACAGAACAAAGAAAAATCTAAAGGCTCGGAACAACTAAAATAAAAGATCTTAATGATAAGTCTAACCTGTGGTTTCCATCCCATCTCATCCGGACAGCGAAAAGTAGCTTCATTGACAGCTTGATGCTCAATGGCAAATCTTGTTGCCCCACTATTGACCCCGAAGTGTAGCTGAATGAATCATGTCACAAAAACACAATCAAGCGGCATGCAGAAAACCGAAGACCTAGGAAAGAGTCAGACAAGCAGTATGCACGAAGCTGAGAAATGATTTCAAAAGATATATGGATAAGTACCCAAATAATTCTTCCAGGACTTGAAGATTCATGATCCTTTGAGTTTATGGCAGATTGAAATGTCTGGTAAAGTGGAGAAACTCCGCCTTGTCCTGCAGCCTCAAGAACATTGCAACTCCCCAGGACCACACCTTTTGGCATGCCCTTCTTCTTCATGTACTCTTTTAGATTACTAACAATTGTCTCAGTTGGGTTTTCAGCTACTCCATGGAATTTCTTGAATCCTGTCACATGGATTGTTACAGCTGGAAGTCCTTCAGACCCCATTAACAACTCACTTTTTTTAGATTTACTTGATCGAAAAGTTACTATAGCATGAAAATTAAATTGAAATCCAAGCACCTGCAGGGAACAACACAAAAAATTGAGTTCGTCAGCCACACTATTAGAATCAGTTAAGAATGATAGAACATAGAACTACTACATTTACAATTATCATCACCATTCTAAAACAAATTACAATGCCTTAATACTTTGTTATAGTAAGTGACAAAACGAAAACTGACTCACTCCTTAAGCCGAAAATCCTATCAATGTCTGCTTAAAAATTACTGAAACTACATGCTGTAGACATAATTTAGCTACCATGGCAATGCATTTCAATTAAGAAACATTAAATGACTAGAACCTGAAGAATTATACTCCTGAAACAAAGTTTCACAACTTTCTGTAACTTTGTAAGAAAAAACTGGCAATCCAAAGGACTACAGTGGCAGAACCAATAGCCTCAAATCAAGGTAAAACACAACAAAGGAGTCAAGTTATATCTTTATTGATCAAAAGAAGATGAACAAGACTAATAACCCATGTCAAGATTCTGCAAATAAATCTGATAGTCTAATTCAAATTCAATTAAGTACCACCCAGCTAAAAAAGATCACAACTTTCAAAGGAAAAAAAAACCCAGATGAGAAAAACCACTGTTAATCCACCTGAACTCAAAATTCAAGTTGATTCACAATCAAGAAACAACTGATCAAGGACCACCTGATAAGCATATATATAAAGAAAACAATCAAAACCCAGAAATCTAAGAAAACGAAGGGACTAAAAAGCATCTATCTTGAAATTCAAAAAGAAGAAAAAGATAAAGACCTTTCATAAATTTTCTTACCCGTAATCTTCAAAAGAAGGAAAGTAAGAAAGGAAAGAAAAAAGGGGCAATGAATGACTCAACCACCAGAGTTATATATTGAAAAAAAAAGGTTGATTTAACACTAATGAAGAACTGATAAAGATTCCCATCAGTTTATGAGAGAGAGAGAGAGAGAGAGAGAGATGAAGAGATGAAAAATTAACGAGATATATAGTACTTGGTTTTTTCCATTGTAGAACAAAACAAAGTTTACTGTGGATTGGCAAGTGAAATTATTATTTTGCTTTTACGTGGAAAAATT
>Ga0325414_1002655_pt1 | contig 18245 bp, 14 predicted proteins | sample PopdelMetagenome_8_FD_206183 | JGI IMG/M metagenome (GOLD analysis project Ga0325414, IMG submission 206183) | Populus deltoides microbial communities from Bellville, Georgia, United States - Leaf-PdKOR-R3 | ecosystem: Host-associated > Plants > Phyllosphere > Phylloplane/Leaf | place: USA... | reverse complement strand
AACTTATCTAGTTCTTAAGGCTGGTATTGAATTAAATTACTAGTGCAGACACTGTGGTTGTTTGATGGTTATGGTTAGTTATACGGCAGATCCGTTAATTAACCAATGTTAAGAATATTAATTGATGTTTCATTTCCATGATCAGTTCTGATTTTTGTAGGTGGATGTGTGCTTGCAACCAAGGTTTGTTTTCCTGATAATTTTCTGATTTTATTAAATTTTGTTTCATAGTTTTCTGTTTTCTTTTGCTTTAACCTAGATAACGTCCAAACCCCCCCAAACTGTATATCATATAGCATAAAAAGCTGACTTGAATCTTCCTCATGGGATCGACCCCTTGCTTGCTTTATACTATCTTGCGTGTTGTGTTTGAAGCTAGGGTAATTAATTTGTGCGACCGCGACATCGCAACAAATTTTGGCACCGTTGCCAGGGAAGTAATTTTAGTTGATTCTTGTGCTATTATTTTTATTTGTTGTGATTGTTATTTATTTTTCTGGAAAAAAAAGAGAAACATAATTTTTGCTTGCTGCGGTACTGTTTATTACGGCAGCGGTACTGTTCAAAACAGATGTTTTGGTGGAATTACGTATCGGCCTTTTATTTTCTAAAGAAAAACGATGTTCTAAACAGGACTAGTGAATATTCACTAGCCCCACCCTATCAAGGCCAAATTCCATTGTTTTCTAGGGTTTTTGGGCAGTTTTAGTTTTCTAGCGTGGAATTTTTGTACAATTTGCATTGTTTTGGATCTCTTGTGTGGTTGGTTTCTTTTGAGTTTTCTTGATGATTTATGCCAGTAACCCGTTTTACTAATCAAAGTCAAGTGCAGTTGGATCTCGAAATAGAAAAAACTTTACGCAGGTTATGAAAGGAAGCTCGCCTCAACACCATGGTTGTTGCACGACAACAAACACTCAAGGAGCTTGCTGCTCTTAACGTGGAAAATTAGCCATTGTGCATAAACATCGACAATAATGTAAACTTTGAGCTCAAATCTGGTTTTATACATTTGCTACCAACATTTAATGGTCTTGCAGGAGAAGATCCTCATACTCATCTCAAGGAGTTTCATATGGTTTGTGTTGGCATGAAATCGAACAGAGTTGATGAAGAACATGTTAAGTTGAAAGCTTTCCCTTTCTCTTTAAAAAGGGGCAGCAAAGACATGATTTTTCTCTATTCTCCCAGGTTCCATTGGAACTTGGAATGCCATGAAGAAGATTTTCCTTGAAAAGTATTTCCCAGCATCTCGAATTGCGAACATAAGAAAAGAAATATGTGGGATTCGACAATCTCATGGAGAGATATTTTTCGAGTATTGAGAAAGATTTAAAGCAACTGTGTATTCAATGTCCTCATCATCAAATACCCGATCAGCTGTTCATTCAATATTTCTATGAAGGATTGATGCCTACTGACCGTAGTATCATTGATGCTGCAAGTGGAGGGGCATTGGTAGATAAGACACCCGAGGCTGCACGCCAATTGATCTCAAACATGGTAGCCAACTCGAAATAATTTGGCACGCCTGGAGACTTCGCAAACAAAAGAGTAAATGAGGTAAGTATTTCTAACCTTGAAAATAAAGTTAATGATCTTACTTCTCTTGTGCGTTCTTTGGCTTGTGGAAATGTATATCATGTGAAAGTTTGTAGTATATGTTCCTTATTGCATATGTTCATGCAGTTGATGGAGGATTCAACAGACATGCCCAACGTAAATATGATCCCTTTTCCAACATGTACAATCCCGAATAGAGAGAACATCCAAACTTATGTTATGGGAACCCACCTCAACAAGGCAATCAAGGCTGACAGTTCCATCCCATGGATTTCAGCCCCAACAGAATTATCAAGCAAGACAACCCCCTCCATTCACAAACTCCAATGTTATGGGGTTGTCATCCAGTGATGATCTTCGTGAGATGATGAAAACTTTGGCTTCTAACACTGTGACCTTGCAATAAAATATCATGTCTTTTCAACAAGAAACAAAGTCAAGTATTCACAACTTGGAGAAGCAAATGGGGCAAGTAGCTTCAAGTGTGGGGAAATTGGAATCATAAATGAATGGAAAATTGCCCTCCCAAGCATTGAATCTAATAGAGAATGTTAGTGTGATCATATTGCGAAGTGGGAAAGAACAAGAGAAAAGGTCAAAACAAATTGAGATGGAGGAAGAAGAAGAGATAGAAACTGAATTAAGTATAAAGAAGGAACATCCTCCTCCTCTACAAACTAAAACATCGACCAACACTCCAAAGGTAACTCCTCACTCAATGAATTCCAGTTTTAAAATAATTCCACCCTTTCCTGTGAGTTCTTCTAGGTCAAAGAAAGAGGACAAAGAAAAAGAGATTTTAGAGGTTTTCAAGAAAGTAGAACTCAACATTCCTTTGCTTGATGCTATCAAGCAAATTCTCAAGTATGCCAAATTCTTGAAGGAGTTGTGTACTACCAAGAGAGCTTTCAAACTAAAAGGCCATGAAATGGTAAGCATGGGTGAAATTGTATCTGCTATTGTTCAAAAGAATATGCCTTTGAAGCAAAAAGACCCAAGTGCATTTACTATCTCATGTGTTATTGGTAATGCTAGTTTCAAAAGGGCCTTGTGCGATTTAGGTGCATCTATTAGTGTTATGCCTAAACATGTTTATGATTCTCTTAGTCTTGAGTCTTTGAATAAAACTAGAATTGTAATACAACTTGTGGATCATAGTTTTGTTTACCCATTTGGTGTTATAGAAGATATCCTAAGTTGATAGATAGTTTGGTCATTCCATGTGACTTTTATATTCTTGATATGGAACATGATTCTTGTGATTCATCAAACAACACTCCTATATCGTTTGGGAGACCATTCTTGAAAACTGCCAACACTAAGATTGATTGTGATAAAGATACTTTGTCTATGGAGGTAGGAGATGAAAAAATTTAATTTTCATGATGCAATGACATATCCTTATTGCAATGTTTATTCTATCACATGTTATGACTAAGTTGATAAGTGTGTGCAACAAGTTTATGATTTTGATAATGAGGATTGATTAAGCATAGCTTTGAGCTATGTCTATGATTTTACCAAGTTAAAAGAGATGGAGAGGCATATATGTTTTCCCCAAAACGTGCATGAATCAACACTGGCTTTGCAAACTGTTTCCCATAATGCAGGAGTCATTCACCCCATCATGGACAGTGAATGGGTGGCGCCTATCCTTTTGGTGCCCAAAAAGATTGGAATTACGTTGGAAGAAATAAAAAAGGATGCTTATGAGAATGTAAGGTTTTTTTTTAAAAAAAAAGACTAAGAGTCTCCATGACCGAATGATTACAAGAAAAGAGTTTAATGTTGGAGACAAAGTCCTTCTTTATCATTCGCGTTTGAAACTTTTTCCTGGAAAATTGCGTCTCGTTGGATTGGACCCTTTGTTGTTTCTAATGTTTTTCCTTATGGTGCAGTTGAAATTACAAGTTTAGAAACCAACAAAGTACTCAAGGTCGACAGAACTCATTGTTTCTGCGGAGTTAGATGAACCAATCTATGAAGAATGAGCCTGCAACATGTCGAGCCAATGACATAAAATAAAAGCGCTTATTGGGAGGCAACTAAGCACAAAAAAAAAATAGATTTGCTTTTTTTCCCCTTATCTTTTATTTTTTGTATTTTATTTTATTTTTATCATTCTCCTATATTCCTTTTCTTTTATATCAACATTGAGGACAACGTCACATTTTACGTGTGGGGGTATTGGGAGAAAATTGGTTTTCTTATTTTGATTTTCTTTGTTGTTTTTAAAAAAACAAATTTCTATGTTTGATCTTTTGAATTCCTATTAGTTTATGAGAATGTGAGTATTATATATGAGAATTAATTGAGATAGATAAAGATACAAATCGAATGAAGGAGTGTGCATGCAAGTTTTAAGGTTTAATTGGTTTAGGGATTGACTTTGAGAATGTTGACTTTATAGTGTTATACCAATGCAAGCTTTTGAGCCTTCAACATTATATTCTTTGATTGTGTCTTCTTTCAATGATATGTATCTCTAGAACTTGCTTCATATCTTGTTGAGATTACATTCACATTACATATATACATGAAGATGATAAAGGCATTAGGAATTTTAACCATTTGAACCAAAAAGCCAACCTAAAGCATATTATCCTTAGTGAGCCCCTTTTGAGCTTGTTTATTTTTTCTTTGCTTTATCCATGTATAAGCCTTAACTTTTTATATGTGAAACCCTAAAAAATTTATAATTTAAATATGCGAATTGTAACCTGCCATGTAAATGTAAGACTGAAAGTGATATATAATGGAAGGGATGACCTCCCTAAAATGAATTTTGTTTTAGAATTCATAAAGACAGAGAAACTGGTAACATGTTTTGATGGATAGAATAATGAGTGAAATGACAAAATGTTTCTAAGAAAAATAAGTGAGGTAATAAATGAATACATTCCAAAATAATAAAATGACCTTAAAGGTTTAGAAAGATAATTGATATTATTTTATGTGAAGATTGAACAAGAAAATTTGGATCGTTAACGAAAAGTCATGAACTGACCAATTTTACATTAGAAAGCAGAGCTCTTAATTCAATCGTCAGATCGGGATGAAATTTTGCATGAAGTCTATTAATATGTTTTCCTACCTTGGTGAAAGATCTCATCCCAATGGGAGGTTGGTAAAGACTAACGATTTAAGCAGAAACAAACCGGATAATTTACATGAAAATAAGATAAAATACATAAATGAGGGAATAAATGCAATTAGGGGAAAATGTGCCTTTAAAACAGCAAAGGCCACCAGTTCAAAAGAAAAAAGAAAAGAAAAGGGTGAGAGACAGTAGAGAATTCGGCTAGAGAGAGGTGCAGAATTTGAAGGAACCAATAATGCTCCGGTAGCCATATCGTTGGAATTCACCATTGGATCATGTTGATTTTTGGCTATATTGTTCTTATCACATTACTCTACAAACAGACTGGAGAGATTTGAAGGCAAATAATCCTTTTAACAGAAATCATCATCGGAAGTTTCCTGGAAAACAAAAGGAAATACACCTATAGGGCAGTTTTGGTCGCTGGTCGATTTCTCTCTCTTCCACCGTTGGATCATGCCTATTTTTGGATATATGGTGCTCCTAGATGTTACGTTCATTATGGACGGTGAAGATCGGAAACGCACTCTCCGGCAGGGTGTCCTTCATGTTGAACAATAGCTCGTCCATTTTCAGGTTAGTTCGGTTTTATTCAGATCTATGGCGAGCTAACCATTGGATCATTATGATTTTGAAATATATTGTACACAACTTAATTATCTATATTCGGACCGTTGGGTTCAAGTAAATAATCAGAGGCGGATGACTTATTGCTTTTTTAATCTATTGCTAGTCTTAGGAAAAATTTAGGAAGCTTGATTTAATTAAATGTTTTGATGAAATTAGAATTTGTGTGGGTGAAGGATTTATGTAAGATGTAATGGTAAAATATATTCTTGTTATTAATGATGTTATAGATTAATTGTGTTGTAAAATATGTTAGGGAAATTTTGAAATTTGGATGAAGGGACATTGAGTTTGTTGATTTAATAGATATATGTTTTTAGGCATTAAAAAGGATTGGGTCTAGTGGTAATTGAAAGAAAACTTGAAGAAAATTGTTTCCTCTATTTAATGCAAAGATTCAACCTAGACATATAAATGAGAGGATGAACTTAATTGTTTTAATTATTATGAAATTTGAGTTGAATGAGGTTTGAATAGATATGAAATGAATGGGTAAAGGTTTATCTGGAATAATTAAAAAGGGAATCATCCCTCACCATGAATGAAGGCATTCAGCCAAATGAAGAAGAAATAAGGAGATAAGACTTTGATTCATTTTCTATGTAAATTAGGTATGTATGCATTTATGTGTATAAAGAAAATTAGGTAGAGTGTCAATTGAAAGAATTTTAAAAGGATCCAAATTCTCATCATAATATGAAATTCAACCAAAAATAGAAATCATGAACTTGAGTTTAATTCGACCTAATGTTATAGGGATTTGTATGGGATTGTGGTTTGTTGTTGAATGCCAAATGAATTGTGTTATGTTTGAAATAATATATTAATGTGAGGAAAATTTCATTTTTTATAGAATTTTAAGGTTGTTCAAATGGATAATAAAAGGGAAGGAAAAGGTTAAATTAAGGCATATGGAATTATGATGAAAAAGATGTTGTTAAATTTACTTAAGGTGAAGTAAAGTGGACTTATGAAAAATAATTGAAAAACTCATCATGAAAATAAAAAAATAAGGTCATTCAGTCAAGAATTGGTTTGATAAGAAAAATGAATTAGTTTCAATGGTATGAATAAATGTAAGGATGTGTGAAGTTACTAATTCTATATATGATGGGTTGAGTAGACAAAAAATGAAATAAAATTGTTAGGCCATGTTTAAAGATATTCAGCCTGAAAAGACAAGTCATGAAAGGAAAGGAAATAAATGAATAAATATATGAATGCATGTGTCATGCGATTTTAAATTTAAATCAATTTTAGAATGGAATTTCCAATTATGGTGGAGCCACATTTGATATGTATCTTTAATGATACATGAGAGATTGCAGGATCTGTTCAATAGCATGAGACTTTTGCGCAAGTGTAAGCATTAGGTAGGTGTCTTACACCTCAAACTTTTGTTTTTTTACAGTACTTGTTAGAGTTAAATAAATGGTATTTTCTATAAATGTACTTGTGCTTGTGAAATTTTAAATGTTTATGTCGAGGAAAATATAGTGGACTAACTGGCTTGAATAGAGTTAGTGACCCTACTGTGAGTTAGATGCGTAATAACAAAAATGAAGTGTACTGATTTTAGTGTGATAAATTTATGGTATATTATGATTAAATTATTGGTGCTCGATTTATATATGTATACTGATGATGTGTATGTGTTTAAATAATTTATATGAAGGAAGTAGATGTTCAACACCTTGGAGTAATTATTTAGTTTATATATTTTTTTTATTGTAGAAGGAATTTCATAGATTGAAAAATTATTTTCTGGTTACTGGAAATAATGCCCTGGTGAATGTGCAAGCTTTGAAAATTATTTCCTAGTTACGGGAAATAATGCCCTGTTGAATTATTTCCTGGTTACTGGAAATAATGCCCTGGTGAATGGGCAAGTCTTGAAAATTATTTCCTAGTTACTGGAAATAATGCCCTGTTGAATTATTTCCTGGTAATTAGAAATAATGCCCTAGTGAATGGGCAAGTCTTGAAAATTATTTCCTGGTTACCGGAAATAATGTTATGTTGAATGGGCAAGTCTTGAAGATTATTTCATGATTACTGGAATTTATGCCTGGTTGAATGGTCATGTTAAGAAAATAAATTTATGAATTAATGGGATAATCACTCGATGTAAAATAGATTAATTGTAAAACTTTAAAGTTAAATATGCTGGTTTGTGGGAGACACTCTTGATAGTTTTATTTTAGTAGATTTATCTCTACGTTTAGAAGAGAATTTATGAAAATTAGAAATTGCAAAAAAAGAAAATAAGACAATTTATTCGATGATATGAAAGTCACTTTTAATATATATGAATAGTTAGTCCTTAATCAATTACTTATTGAAATGTGCATTTTTTTAATCATGTTTAATGCGATTATATTTTTAGGTACATCACACCCTCAATCTGGAAAGCAGATGCTTGGATAAATTATTTTGTTATGCGATTAATGTAATTGGAAGAACTAATATTTTGTTATAATAAACTTCCATATCTAAAAATTATAATGTTTAACTTATTATCATGTGTATGATATAATTTATAATGTTATTATTATTAAGTTGAATTATGGTTGGTTGTATATATATTTTGAGCACAAATACTTAAAAAGGAAAGGAAAAGAAAAGAAAGAGAAGATACATGTTATGAATTTGTTTGCTTTTATCATAGTGTTCTACAGAAAATAGAATTGAGATATTGAAATATGCTTGAGTTACCCATAAGTTGTAAGTCTTTATTTGCAGTGAAAAGAGAAGAAGAAAAGAAAACATTATAGGTCTGATACAAGACTTATTTATAGGTTATAATATTGCCCAGTAATCCTAAGAACTAAAGGAGAAGTAGTTGCCCATTTGATTTCCAAAGTTAGAACAGGATTCTAATCCGAGCCTCATATTTATCCCTTTTTTAGAATAAAAAGGATGTTGCCTTTAATGTTCCACTTTGCCACCTCTTGATATCCTTCAAATACTAAGAAACACAATTAAGTTGCGGAATTATTCTCTTTACACAACAAGGAGACAATGTCAGCCATTATGTGTTTTCTAAGTCAGCTTGGATTCCTTTGTTTCATTTGCTGTGTTTTCTCCTTACATGATGAGGAAATAAAATAAAAATAATAAATCCTAATATTTATAGGAAATAATTAATGTTCCCAGGATCCAAAACTAGTTAGGAATCCACAAAACACATGGAAACATCATATAACAAGGTTGGCCAAAATTGATACAAAATTGGCAGCCTTGTCGTCGAAACTTCATGGACCAAATAAGGGTGGATTGAGCCCCTCTTACATATAGATTAAATGTACTAAGGCCTCCTCTTGATGCTCCAAAAGATCCCTAAGTTCAGCCTTGGCCGAAACTTGCATAACCAGCCCATTCAATGATTTTTTCAATGTCTTTGTTTTCAAGCCTTGGCCCATTTGAAACGTGTAATGGGTTCTTGGTGTTCATGATATGGGTAAGCCTATAAACACTAGTAAGGACCCATTACATGTTCCAAATGGGCCAATGTCTCAATCCAAGAAAAATGTATTGAATATATTAGTTTTAAAGGCCACTAAGTCAAATTTGAAGGGTCTATTGAAGTATCAAGAGGAGGTTTTAGTACATTTTATCCATGTGCAAGAGGGGCCATGAGGTGAGGACAACAAATGAAACAAAAGAATCCTTCTACAACTTGGAAACAACACATGGATAAGATGTACTAGGGTCTCCTCTTAATACTCTAATGGACCTTTCAATTCCGACTTGGTTGAAACATTCAAAACCAATGCATTTAATGCCTTTTTCAATGCCTTTGTCTTGGAATGAGTCATTGGACCATTTGGAACATGTAATGGGTCCTTGCTGATGTTTCTGGGCTGGTCCACATCATCCCCTCTCTCCTCGAAAGGATTCGACCTTGAATCAAAATCTGTGTCAAACAACGTAAGATCAGCAACATTAAAGATCAGCACCATACTCACCTGGAAGGTCAATTTTGTATGCGTTGTCATTGATTCTCTCTAAAACCTGAAATGGACCATCACCACAAGGCTGTAATTTTGATTTCCTTTGGTTAGGAAATCGTTCCTTAAGCATGTGCACCCAAACCCAATCACCAGGTTGGAAAGCTACCAGTTTACGTCCCTTATTTGCTTTAGAAGCGTAAAGTATGTTCTTTTTCTCTATTTGCAGTCGAACTCCCTCATGGAGTTGTCTCACCATCTTTGCCTTCTTTTCACCATCTAAACTTACCTTTTCTTCAAAACGCAAAGGAATTAAGTCCATAGGAGTCAGTGGATTAAAACCATAAACAATTTCAAATGGAGAAAAACCAGTGGTAGAATGCACAGTTCTATTATAAGCAAACTCAATAAAAGGCAAACATTCTTCTCAACTCTTTAAATTCTTTTGAATTATAGCACGCAAAAGTTGGGATAATGTTCTATTCACTATCTTAGTTTGTCCATCTGTTTGAGGATGACATATTGTCGAAAATAAGAGTTTAGTTCCCAACTTTCCCCATAAGGTCTTCCAAAAGTAGCTAAAGAATTTAACATCACGATCTAACACAATACTCTTACGAATGCCATGCAAACGTACAGTCTCCCTAAAAAACAAGTTTGCGATATGAGATGCATCATCCGTTTTATTGCATGGAATGAAATGCGCCATTTTAGAAAACCTATCAACCACAAAAAAAATAGAGTCTCTACCTTTCTTTGACCTAGGTGATGCGAACCTCGTGATCACATGGTCACGCAACCCACACGCAAAGACACCAATCCCGGAAAGCCATTAAATCAGGTTTGATAGGAGTGTGACACAAAGATAACTTGTACCTAGGTACCAACACTATTAGAAACGGAGACCCCCCCAAACAAATATTGATTCACGAACGAGAAGTATAAGGATGACGCCACGAAGACAGTTGTTCTTCGATAAGTCATTTTCAGTTCTTTAGAGAACCATGGAAAGGAGATTATCTCACCAACACACACACAAAAAGTGCGACAAACAAGAAGTTGTATTAATCTGAATTGTCTAACTTACATGTCTGGTTATGCCTTTATTTGTACTAACTCTAGACTTAAATAAACCCTAATGGACCCCCTTAGATGAACTTATATTAAGCCCACTTACAAGGAGAATTATGACTGTTGCCGTAAAACTGGATAGGTGCACTTTTTACGTCAAAATCCGAATTTGACCTTGCTTGAATCGTATCATGCCCTTTGTCTTCAAGATGATTCGTCCTCGAATCACCAACAAGTTGAATGGACAATTCCTTAGCCTCTTTTTGAAGCCTTTTGAGTTCTTTTCTTGCCAACAATCGTCGCTAACAACTTTGGATGAAACTAGCAGTCGTTCTATTTCGTATATCATCATTGCAGCATATTTTCTCCTCTCTTTCTGAAGCTTGCTGGGCATTAACTGTTGCCGTTAACACATCAAGTTCTTGTTTCATCTCCCTTAGAATATGGGATAGTCTCTTGGATTCTTTTTTTTAGAACAGTAATCTCTTTATTTCTCTCCATTTGATACCACCTCTCCTTTTGAATCCTCCTTTTCTTTTATCATAACACATCATCAAAATACATGAAATCCCTTCGGTTTCTAGGCTGCCGAAAACCTTCCCAATGGCCTATGGTCTCATCCTTAAAACCACCATCAACAATATCATCAACGTCCACCTCAAAACCCTCATAATCAGCCCACCTTGGCCTTTCGGCCCCACTGTCATTGTTTGATTTCGATTCAGCCCCAACCTTTCTCACGTCTTGGGTACATGTTCCAGCCACATTACCCTGTTTTCCCACCTTCTCAAGTCTGTCACACACGTTCCCCATCACGAAATTCATGCTTTCCATCATCTTCGTCATGGCTTGCATTTGGAATTTAAGTTCTACATTGGGAGGGGGTGGTGTGTTGTTTTGTGCTGACATGATAGTACCTGCAAAAATTGTTTAGTGGTAAAAAAATCCTCACATCCATCGTGTTTCGCTCAAACACTCTTAATATGCTCACATGCTCACACCTGTCGTCTCACCTTCTTGCGGTTCTTGCAGAACTCAAACCAATACCAAATAGAACCAACTTGGCAGCGCAATCCAAATATATATATATATATATATATATATATATTTGTATTGCGCTGCCAAGTTGGTTCTATTTGGTATTGGTTTGAGTCAAGAAGCAATAAAAACCAGAAAAACAAGCAAAACAAAACTGCGATGATAATCTCGCAAGTAACAAGTGAATCTATCCGAAATATGAACAAAACTGAAGACTCGAATAAAAACAGAAACTAAATATGCAAAGATGATGAAACAGCAGCACCCAAATATATTGGATATGTTGAAAATATACTTCAAGAAATGAAAACAACAAAAACAAAGCGAATTTCAAAAGTTGACACAAAATAGACTCGTTTACAACGAGTTAAGTCTGAATCTGGAACCTAAAGTGAATGATATCCAATTGATTTAAAATTTCAGATATAGTGTAACATCAACCCAAATAGAAAGAATATGAATTTTGAGCAATTTGTGATAAGGTTTGATATACTAATGCAAAAACGGTAAGAATCAGACCTGATTAGACCCAAAATTGAAAACCAAAGCAACTGATATCTAATTGACCCCAAACTTAATATGTGATGCAATTAGGATCCGATTAATAAGCATATCAAATTTGAGCTAATTCCGAGTTGATTTGGTCTAGTATTCCCTTATTTAGTTCTTTGCGGCAAAAACCAATAAATGTCTCTTTAAATGATTTTTTTTATGCTACTGATATATTTTGTACAGTAACTAAATGAAATAATAATTTTTTTTTATATGCTGCAAAATCAAGTAGAAGAAGAAATTGGACACTAAGGAATTTTTGTGGAAACAACAAGAAACAAAAATTTCAGAAGGATATAACTTGATTAATGGAACCAAGCTTTGATACCAAATGATGCGAACCTCGTGATCACATGGCCACGCAACCCACACGCAAAGACACCAATTCCCAGAAAGCCAAGTAAATCAGGTTTGATAGGAATGTGACACAAAGATAACTTGTACCTAGGCACCACCACTATTTGAAACGGAGACCCCCACCCAACGAATATTGATTCGTGAATGAGAAGTATAAGGATGACTCCACGAAGACAGTTGTTCTTCGATAAGTCTTTTTCAGTCCTTTAGAGAACCAAGGAAGGGAGATTATCCCACCAGTACACAATAAGTTCAGCAAAGAAGTTTATTGATCTGAAAATTGCGTAACCTTACATGTCTGGTTGTGCCCTTATTTATAATTTTCAGACTCAAGAATCAATAAATATATTGAAAACACAGAAAAAAAAAACTACAATTACGATTTTGCGAGTAGCAATGCAAATTCGTACGAATTGTGGACGAAATGAAGACATGAAATAAAACAGAAGCGAATATTAGCGAAAACAATTACTGGACTCCTAGATAACCCAAATATAATAGAAAGAAAACGATTTGGACAAAACTAAATAGTAAGAATCATGTTTTAAAACTTGACGCTAATTTAACCTGTTACGCAATTTTTAGGTAACAGAATTGAAACCCAGACCAAACGATCTTGAAATGATCTCAAATTCAATATTTAGTATTATAATACTAAGCAAACAACAAAACTCAATTTATATGTCCTTCTCTTATGTGTAGGTACCCAAACCCCTTGTATGATCAGTTTGCGGCAGAATTGAACCTCCACTAAGCCGATATCAAAATAAGCCCAAATTTAATATATGGTGCATTCAATTAAATTCAGTTTGTATGCATCGTCATTGATTCTCTCTAAAACCTGTAATGGACCTTCACCATGACGCTGTAATTTTGATTTCCTTTGGTTAGGAAATCGTTCCTTATGCATGTGCACCCAAACCAAATCACCGGGTTAGAAAACAACCTGTGTACGTCCCTTATTTGTTTTAGAAGCGTATAATCTGTTCTTTTTCTCTATTTGGAGTCAAACTCTCTCATGGAGTTGTCTCACCATCTTTGCCTTCTTTTCACCATCTAAACTTACTTTTTCTTCAAAAGGTAAAAGAATTAAGTTCATAGGAGCAAGTGGATTGAACCCATACATAATTTTAAAGGGAGAAAAGTCAATGGTGGAATGCATTGTTCTATTATAAGCAAACTCAATAGAAGGCAAACATTCTTCCTAACTTTTCAGATTCTTTTGAATTACAACTTGTAACAGTTGGGATATTGTTCTATTCACTACGAGGTTTGCTATATGTTTGAAGATGACAAGTTGTTGAAAATAATAGTTTAGTTCCCAATTTTTCCTATAAATTCTTCCAAAAATAGCTAAGGAACTTAACACCACGATCTGACACTATACTCCTCCACTCCCAACTAGATTTGAGTGTTTTTGAGTAGTGGTCGAATGGTCTGATCTGTTTGGAGTGTTGACAGAATATTTGTTTGTGTTTGGATGGGTAGCCGAATCTAACGGTCTTTTCTCCCCTTGTTCCTCACCTTCATTTTCTCTTCCCATCGCCTCATGCTCACTTTATAGCTTTATTTGATCATTATACACCTGTTTGAGTATAAGAGGTGCAAGAGTGATGGTTTTACTATCTGTTATAATAGTATACCTATTTTTAACCCCATTGTGAATTGCCTTCCTATCATATTGCCATGGTCTCCCTAACAAGATGTGACTTGCTTGCATTAATACAACATCGCACATAACTTCATCAACATATTTCCCAATAAAAAATGGAACCACAAAATCTATTTAGTCACTTTCACCTCACCACTATCATTGAGCCAATACAATCTATAAGGTTTAGCATGCTTAACAGGACACAAATTCAGTTTACTAACAAGGGGTGGTACTACACGATTTATAATTAAACTACACACCTTGCTTGGTATATAACAACACGTATGGAACATGTTCTCCCCTTGTTGATCAGTTTCATCTTCCTTGACGTGAACCTGAAGTGTTTGCCTTATAACTAAGGACTCCTCAACTGATAATGCTAACTCATCCCCATCACTATCATTCAATAGTGGCATGCCTTCAAAATCAGATCTGTTAATTTCATATTCGATATCACCATTATCTCTAATCATCATGATTCTCTTGTTTGGACACTCTGAAGCATAATGCTAACTCATCCTGTTTAGTCCATATCCTTGACACCTGAAACATTTATCATGAGTATGTTTAGGTTGAGTTTCAGATTTACCTTTGGTACCAATAGAGACATCAACTTTAGCCTTTGGTGGTTCAGCTTTAGAAGTAACAACGAACCTCGGCCAGACAGTACCCTTTCTCTTTAGATTCGGTTTCTATGATGATGAAGAACCCGAATTAAAACCTCAAGAAACCTATATCAAAATAAGCCCAAATTTAATATATGATACGATCTCACCCCCAATACATAGAATATGAAGTTTCAATTGATTATAAGGTGGTTTGATTATGGTTCACTAATCTTCTTCTTCTTCTTTTTCTTTCCTATTTATGGTCATGTATTTAACAAGGGAGAGGACACAGAGGAGGATTCTAGCTCAAGGATGGGAAAAACTAAACTAAGTACTTACCCAAAAAAAAAAGGGAAAAACTAAGCCATGGTTTTGAGGTTTTAGAATGAGAGGTTGGTAAGTGTAGAAGATTATTCTATGAACTTCAAGTTTCATGGGAAAAGGATGTCCAACACCAAAAGATTGAAAGCCGAAGGAGAGCCTGATGCGAACCTTGTGATCACATGGTCACACAACCCATATGCAAAGTCATCAATTCCCGGAAAGCCAGGTAAATCAGGTTTGATAGCAATGTGACACAAAGATAACTTGTACCTAGGCACCAGCACTATTAGAAACGGAAAACCTCCACCTAACGAATATTGATTCATGAACGAGAAGTATAGGGATGACGCCATGAAAACAGTTATTCTTTGATAAGTCATTTTTCAGTTATTTAGAGAACCATGGACGGGAGATTATCTCACCAACACACACACACACATACACACAAAGTGTGGCAAATAAGAAGTTTTATTAATCTGAATTGTCTAGCTTACATGTCTGGTTATACCTTATTGACCCATAATGAGATGCCTTGCCGAACTCCAATTGACCTGAACATTTAACCCAAGGTAGGACAACATGTCATGAGACTTCACGTAAACGTTCACCTCAATCTAATGGTCGGATTGAGAATTATAACTATTGCCGTAAAACTCGATAGTTGCACATTTTACGTCAGAATCTGAATTTGACCTTTCCTGGATAGTATCATTCCCTCTCTCTTCAAGATGATTTGTCCTTGAATCACCAACAAGTTGATTGGACAATTTCTTAGCCTCTTTTTTGAAGCCTTTGGAGTTCTTTTCTTCCAACAATCGCCACCAACAACTTTAGATGAAAGTAGCAGCCGTTCTATTTCGTATATCATCATTGCAGCGTATGTTCTCCTCTCTTTCTGAAGCTTGCTGGGCATTGACTGTTGTCGTTAACACATCAAGTTCTTGCTTCATCTCCCCTAGAATACAGGATAGACTCTTGGATTCATTTTTTAGAACACTAATCTCTTTATTTCTCTCCCTTTGATACCACCTCTCCTTTTGAATCCTCATTTTCTTTTGTCGTAACACCTCATCAAAACAGAAACAAAATATGCAAAATGATGACACAACACCCAAATATGTTGGATGTGTTGAAATTATAATGCAAGAAACGGAAACAACAGAAAGAAAGCAAATTTCAAAAGTTGACGCAAAATAGACTCGTTTACGACATGTTAAGTCTGAATCTGGAACCTAAAGTAAATGATCTCCAATTGAGCTATAATTTCATATATTGTGTGATAACAACTCAAAAAGACAAAATATAAAGTTTGAGCAATTCACGATAAGGTTTGATATACTGACGCAAAAATGTTACGAATCAGACCTGATTAGACCCGAAATTGAAAACCAAAGCAAACGATATTAAATTGACCTCAAAATAAATATGTGGTGTGATTAGGACCCCAGTAATCAGAATCTCAAATTTTAACTAATTCCGAGTTGATTTGATCTAAGTCTATCTTATTTAGTTTTCTACGGCAGAAACCACTAAATGTCTTTTTGAACGACCTTTTTTTTTCCTTTTTTTTATGCTACTGATATATTTTGGACAGGAACCATATGAAATAACTAATTTTTTTTTGATATGCTGCAAAATCAAGGAGAAGAAGAAATTGGACACTAAGGAATTTTTGCAGAAACAACAAGAAATGAAAATTGCAGAAGGATATAACCTGTTTAATGGAGCCAAACTCTGATACCAAATGATGCGAACCTCATCATCACATGGTCACACAACCCACACGCAAATACATCAATTCCCGGAAAGCTAAGTAAATCAGGTTTGATAGCGGTGTGACACAAAGATAACTTGTATCTAGGCACCAGCCCTATTAGAAACGAAAAACCCCTACCTAATGAATATTGATTCGGGAACGAGAAGTATAGGGATGACGCCACGAAGACAGTTGTTCTTTGATAAGTTGTTTTTTAGTACTTTAGAGAACCATGGAAGGGAGATTACCTCACCAACACACACACACAAAATTCATTTCTTGTTGACCCGTATTGATATCTCCTCCTGAATTTCGATTAACCTGAAAAATTAACCCAAGCTAGGAAAATATGTCAGGAGACTTCACGTAAACTTTCACCTCGATCCAATAGTCGGATTAAGAATTATAACTATTGCTGTAAAACTGGATAGTTGCACGTTTTACGTCAGAATCCGAGTTTGACCTTTCCTAGATCGTATCAGATGATGAGGATCAGCCCAACACTAAAGTGTAATTATGCCAATGACCCATTGGATGTGCCAATTGGGCTAATGACAAGAGCTAGGACGAAGAAGTTTAAATAAGCATTGAATAGATTTCTTCCGAACATATGGAGCAAAATGGATCTAGAGGGGCTTGGGACATTAAAGGACATGAAAGACAACCTTTAATTCATCTAATTTAGGCCTAAGAAGAGCCCAATTCATGGGGAACAAGCGGCTGATGTGTCCGGCCCAGTGCCTTGTTGTAAGGCTTGTTTTTTCCTAATGCTACAAGGATAGAAAGTCAGCAATTTATTCTTCTAATTAAGTAAGGAAGTTGGCCTCTGTCTTATTCCTAAAGAGGAGAGGATTATTTAATACTTTTCCTAAATTAGGAAGGAAAGTAATTAAATCAACAACAAATGAGGACATTTGTTTTCTTATTTGTCCAAGTTAAACAAGGAAATCCAAACTAATCAAAGAACATCAAAGTGGGCAACAACACAGATTTTTCAAATCAGATTTCTCCTAGTTTATTTAGGACTTTTTAAGGGACAAATCTGATTTTAACGTATTTAGGATGGTTAGTTTTGCTTTTTTATTATTTTCTTCTTAGTCTTTGGGTTATTAGTACTTATTTGGATCAATTGTAATTGAGCTTCATATACGTCCACCTAAGGGGTGTCCATTAGGGTTTTTTTAGTCTAGAGTCAGTATAAATAAAGTCATAACCAAGCATGTAAGGTTACGTAATTTTCAGATCAATAAACTTCTTTGCTGTACTTGTTGTGTGTTCGTGAGATAATATCTTTTTTTTTGGTAAGTTGACGTATGTATTAAAAGAAGAAGATACAAACATTATAAGGGGCATACCCCAGATTTACAATGATAACAGAAACATAAAACAACAGGCTAGCCACCGACCCTAAAACTGAAACCTCACTAGATTCGTGAGGGAAACCAATACAACCAGCTAACTAACAAATTAAGAATCTATGGTATTCACCCTCCACGCTTGTTGGATCCTTTTGTTTTCATTTGTTGGTACGACATTCCTCATCAAATCAAGCTTATCACGAATGATACATTCGATTTGATTGAAGACCAAATTCGAAGTTCTAGACATTCCAGCAAAGATCCTTGCATTCCGTTCTTGCCATACA
>Ga0325414_1002654_pt1 | contig 18248 bp, 11 predicted proteins | sample PopdelMetagenome_8_FD_206183 | JGI IMG/M metagenome (GOLD analysis project Ga0325414, IMG submission 206183) | Populus deltoides microbial communities from Bellville, Georgia, United States - Leaf-PdKOR-R3 | ecosystem: Host-associated > Plants > Phyllosphere > Phylloplane/Leaf | place: USA... | reverse complement strand
AATTACAATGAGCTCAGCCAACATTTAATTTTTGTCATAGTGGTGTGATTTTATTCAAATTTCATGGTCATAGAACACAGATTGGTTGCAGCTTATATTGACATTAGATATTTATTTAAAACACGGTTTATCATAAATTTTGATTGATAAAAATATCAATAAATTGAGTGTTGGTTGGAAGAATCAGAAATTACGAAGACAGACAAAATTGTTCTGATTTGTCAATATGATTGAGCAAAGGCATGCTGGGAGAATGTTATATGCAATTGGCAGGCAGATGTCTGGAGTTTCAGGCATCAAATTATCAATCATGTCCTCATGAATATAGACCAGAACAACGACTAGAAAGAGCAACGAGCACTTGATAAAAACCTTTTTTCTTCATTGAATTGCCTTATTATCTATAGAAAAACAAGACAATGGCGTCTACATAACGACATTGACTGAGATTTTGGAACGAGCTTTGATTTCTACGTGCACCTCGATAGTACTCTTAGAAAACAAAACTCCGAAACTCCATGGGAGGAGAACAATAAATATCCACAGGTCATCTTGGGCTGTAGATCCAACAAAGTGACAACACATGTGGCATACTACTGGTACATAACTGTAAAGCAATCAAAACTTATCGACTTGGTAAACATTCCGAAGAGACAACATGTATATGTTCCTTCAAAAAAGTCCAAACCCAGCCCACTGAGCATCACTCACAGGTCGAGGTGATGACTGATACGATGAAAATGAGGACGCTGGTGAATCACGAAATGACGAGAACGACTTCCTACTTGAAATGGACCACCGAGACAGCGTGTCAAGGTCGGAGGTATAATCAGGTTCGGATGCAGGTTTAGCTATGCCGGCGCTGGTCCTCCTCTTGCTGTCTTTTCTCCTTAATAGAGGTGATGGGAAGCACCCAGGTGAAACACATTCAGGTCGGACATGGGTGGGTTGCTCAAACCGCCAACGCCCAGAGCGGCTACGTGGAACAGAACGAAATGAGTGTGCACGGGGCTCTGGTGGAGGGAGAAAAACGGATCTAGCTGGTGGAGGCTTAAGCTTTTGCTTTTGTACTTGAGGAGTTGGCGATGGACGCCGGTGATTGAAAGGTAGTGATGGTGATGGCAATGTCGGGGGTGATAGTTCTTTCTTTTGCTGTTTTTGCTGTCGTTGGATCTTAGGGACACCAGGTCGGATCTCCCATTTAAATGGGACAGCTCCAGGCTTTTTGAAAGAATCGTCTATTTCTACTTCCATCTCAGCTGAAAATTGACTAACCACACTGAGAGCGAAGAAAGCAAGCACAGTAACAAAAATGACACAATTCTCTCTTCCTGTGTTCCTCAGAGATTGTTGATAATATAGGTTTATATATAGCCAGGTGAAGAAAAGGTTTGGTCTCGGCGGGATTAAAGGCATGAAGCGGGGTGGCGGGGCCAGTATAGAGGTTAATGGGTCCATGCACGTAGATATCAAAAGACAGAAATTTCAAGTAATCAAATAAGACAGAAACTGAGGTTGCAAAAATTCAAACTTCTGAGATTAAGACATGAGAAGCCGACCATATCCTCGAGAAAATACCATCGCCCATGAACTGCCACGTGTATGATATCTGGGTACGTATAGACTATAGATTAAACTTTTAATACATAATATTGTCTTCCACGCCTTTAGCTTTTGTTGTATGAGCAATCCTAGCATGAGATCATGGACATTTCAGCAGATTTACTTGTAAAAATTAAACAAAGTAGTCTAGGTCACATCAAATAAGCCGCACAGGACAAAACATGGCATCCTTGACTAATGCAGATTAACTACTACTACCATGAGCTGTATTGAATTTGGACTCCAAAAGTAACTGTAATGATCTTGTGCACCATTCAGAATTTCAAATATTACAAATGATCATGCATCCTATGAACCCTCTGGCTGTGTGGCAGCCCGACAAGCCTGCAACGGTGGAATTGCCACTTGTAAGTTGTGCTCCTAAATCATAATGCAAACGTGAAAGGGCTTTCAAATACGCGAGGACCTATAATCATATCAACTTCAAACTTAGGTGGGGGTAAGGATAACCAATAAGAACGCCTTTTTGTCCCAGCTTTCAGCAGTATTTCCACTAACAACTCTTAAACCAAATAATCATAGGCGTCTCATTGATAGATTTCTATGCCTTCAGAAGGTTGCGAGTTTCAGGCACTCGATTGAAAAGAAAAATGGGCATGTAAAATAGAGAGAAAATTGGCAACCACTTGTTTCAATCTTTTAATCAATTAGGGTTCAAATACATGAAAGTATTCTAAGTAGCCACCGATCCCACTAGGAGGAAGAAACCGATTGAAAAGCACATGCATAAATATTTTGTAGGCAACTCTTCTGTTAAGAATTTCTTTTACAGAACAGTTTCCAAAAGTGGAGCATTATACCGTACATGATCTCACCATGTGCTGCATCTCAATCCAAGCTTGAATGCTAGCTAAATATCATAAGAGAATTCTTGTGGCATGTTGCAAAGAGATCGCATTGTGTTGCTAACCACATCCAGCAGCTGCAAATACTCATCCGCACCATCAACAAGACACTGCAAATACAGAAAGGCATAAAATATAAATATTATGTTCAATAGGGGCCACTATGATATCATGTGCCTTCAAAAATTTATACCCGGAAAATGAAATAAAAATAGAAACAAGAATATTTAGAGACACTTGATTGACATTGATGGGTCAAAGAAGCTCCTTATAAAAAAAAAGAGTGAAAATAGTGAGATCCAGTAATGGGGAAAAACAAACTTCAGCGGTTCTCTCTCATATGCATCATCAGAAATGGTGGTGAAGTGGAAGGGGTGACAGCAAGGTCAATTATTCGAATACAGCATTATAACCATTTTCTTAAAAAAAGAGCAAATTATGGTTTTCTATCAGCAGCAATACTGGGCCACCCAAGTTCCTAACTGGTTTATAATATAAGACACTCTTACCAAGTACTCTTCTGCTTTTGTTATTATTAGTTAATCTTGTGTGAAAAAATAAACGAGCTTCTGAGAAAGTAACCTTATCAGCAGTAGCCAAACTCTTGCATATGCGAGCCTTTTGCTCATCTGATATGTCATCTACTTCAACCACCACCTCAAATAACTGGAAGAAATCTCATATGAGTAGCATATTTATCTGTCAATTGAAAATTGACAATGGCAATGAAAGTAGGTTAAGTGTAGAAAAAACAGAACCTGAGCAAGCATCTGAGAGACTGGATATCCTTCTGCAATTACATCATTTACCTCCTTGTTCGCCAAATCAAAGTCACCATTTTTGCATGCTGCATAAATTGCCTCAGTAACCTCTCGTGGAATGGCCTAATAAACCACGACACCATGAAAATCCGGGCACAAAAGGAATACCATGCATAACAAGAATATATATTGCCAAAACAAAAGGCCCAAAAAGTTTTTAATATAACCTACCCCTGACACACTTATGAGGTCTTTGGATGAAATTGACGATCCAAATAGGCGAGCAGCTCCCTGCAATAAGCAAATGCTGAAGTTCAACTATAACTGAGAGATGGGAAACTTGAACAGAAGACAATGCATGAGCTAATGACTGGGTATTGTCTGCTTTCAAAATGGAACTTTCAAATAAAATGATCAAAACAGTCAGATAAACAAATGGTCACAAAAGTAGGCTCTATGATATTTCATGTTCTTATGCTAAGGAGCTCTCATCAATTTGTTCTCGTACAAATTCAATTCAAAAAAAGATCAACAAATTGCAAAACATACATTTGGACCCTTGTCTAGGATGATCATTCAAATATCACACACCAAAGGCTTACTAATAGTACTAGCTTTTTTATGGAAGCACTCTTCGTGAAAGGGCTTGGCTGAGCAGGTCTATTGAGAATCTCATCTTCGATTGTGTCATATCAGAAATTCTAATATATGGTATATTTCTTTTTGAACCTATAGATGTTTCTGATCCTGATATAATCATAATAGGCCTAATCCTCAAAAGCTAGAGACTTTGAGATTATGTTTGCACAATAAAACAATCCAATCTAGTAAAACAAGTTTTCATGCTTGATGAAGGTCAAAAAACTGTCACTCATTTGAAGCAATATTCATAAAGGCAATGGTAAACTTGATAACATTAAATTATGCTCTGTTCTATCTCATGGAATTAAAAACGCCATAAGAAATCAATATTTTAATATGAATAGTCTCAGCGAGTGATAAGGATTCAAGGATAGTCTGCTTCATGCCTTCTGGACCATGAGGAAATGAAAAATGACTAGTAAGAATTTGTAGTTTAGTTTGTACAAGTAGCAAGACCATAACTCTTGGTTAACTAAATCAGTGAGCAACTCACAAAAATAATGGAGTACAGAATATAAGCATGATAGTCATGACATGAAACGGGAAAACAAAAGAGAAAAAAAAAAGCATCACTTACTTGCAAGTATGTGATAGCCCGGCGAAGATCACCTTGTGAGACAGAGCTTAAGGTTGAGAGAGCCTGCAGTGGTACATTACATGTTTTTGCTAGGAAATCAAGCCACTGAAAAAATAGGAATGAACGTGGCAAGTTTTTCATACCTCTGTCTCCAGAGTGAGGCCTTCTTCATTACAAATGTGCAATATACGATTGCTCATGATTTCTTCTGGAAGTGGCTTGAACCTGAATTTTGCACATCTTGAAGCAAGTGGCTCTATGATCCTGCAAAAAACACAATCCCCTGAATTATGAGTGCAAATCATGCAATAATATTTTTTTCTATCCAAAAAAATAAAAGATCAGGACTAATGGCCATAGAGTTCACAGAAGAAATTTGCAGTGGAATCGTCATTGCACCTAAGCATCACCTCATTGATGAACCCATACAATGACTCCTTGTTTTATTAGGAAAACAGATGCAAGATGGAGGCCATTTACGTCAGAAAACTATGTTTCACAAGTACATCGTGCCCCCAGAGTGCAGTAACAATCTTACTAATCGCAGAATCCCCAACAATCATCAAATTATGTGTAATGACATGTTGTATGAAAACTAAGCAGGGTAGAATTGGCTCACCTGCTAATGTAATTACATATGAAGAAGAATCTAGTAACTTTGGAGTAAGTTTCCATTGTACGTCTCAGGGCATTCTGTAATGTATTGCATAGATTGCAAGTGAGATGGCATCCATGTATTTCACATTATTTTTGTAAATAACCAATCATAAAGGGAAGAAAGAAACATGCCTGAGCATCTTCAGTCATCGAATCTGCCTCATCTAGGATGATAATCTTATAAGGTGGACAAGGGTAAACCCTGTAGTAGTGGAAGCATAAAAGGCGAATGTGAAGGGCAAGTTGCAATCATGTTCTAAGTTGAAGAAAAAAGTTATTGCAAGAAGAAGAGTGTGCACCCTTGACGCTGACCAGAACCTACAGCCACAGCAGCAAAATCCTTGATCTTAGTCCGAACAACATTGATTCCACGGTCATCACTTGCATTTAGTTCCAGAACCCTAGACTTGTAGAGTTCAGGCCTGTAAGAGATTGTCATCAATGCAGAGAACATTTTCCAACAAAAAAACACAGAGAGTATTGCTATAAAATTAGCAGATACCCGTAGAGCTGGTGTGCGATGGCCAGGGCAGTGGTGGTTTTTCCGGTACCAGGTGGGCCATAAAAAAGCATGTGTGGGCACTGCAAAAAGGGGAAAAAAAAAGCAGAGTGGTAGAGCTAGGGTTTCAACTGAAAAAAAAACACATATATATACAGTAAAGTTGAAGGGGTAATAGATAGTGAGAATCTGCATCTCGCTCACATTTGCGGTCTCGAGAGTGTTAGTGAGGACGCGAACAACCTCATCTTGGTGAGCTACATCCTTTATTTGCTTTGGTCGACTGCCCAAAATAACAAATAAAAAATCAGTGTTTTAACAGAAACGTAAATACTATAATTGAAGGAATTGAAGAGGGATATTTTATTTAGTTACTATTTCTCCACCCATGGCTGTGAGCTCTGCAATAATGGCGCCATGCCTCTGTCTTAGGTTTGTTTGTGAGATATGATTGATAAATTGTAGGGAGGGAGGGAGGGTGTTCCAACTTTTCCCGCTTTTAGTAGAGTTTCGGCCTTTGGGCCGTGGGTTTGTTCTGTACAATGGTTGTGATGTCGAGTACAATGAAACGCAGCGTTTTCTATTTATCCATACGATAAAAGTAAAATGGATTTAATGAGAGACCATGTCTCTTTACCTGACACGTTTCATGCTGATGTGGTTTGTTTCCATGTTGTCCACACTTGACATGTGTCATGTTAACATTACTTCTATTTTACTTTTTTTTGAAAAATTACCATGAGTTTAGTCTCTTTTTTTTTCTTTTCCTTAATTTTTTTAAAAATCATAATTTACATCCTATTTATAAGTTAATAAAATTTTACGTAAAAAAATTAATGTAAAAATTGATTTATTTATAAAATTATCATTATATTTCATTTAATAATTAAAAGATTATTATTGGAATAAAATTAAAAAAAAATATTTATAAACACATAGATTTGCAGACACCCATTTCACCCTCCTTTTCATTACTTTCCAAATCACCATTAAAATCTAGGAACTAGAATAAAAAAGATTTATCAAAACATTGTAATTTTTTATTCAAAAATATATTAAAATAATAATTTTTATTTAAAAAAAATATTTTTAATTTCAATACATTAAAATGATTTGAAAATATAAAAAAATATATTTTTAAAATATAAAAACCGTTGAATATTTTTTCTTCTTGTCTCTCTTCTAGACAGTGTCTGACTTCGAGTGTGTTTGGCAGTGTGGTTGCGAGTGCTTTTTAAATAACTTTTCGTGCCAAAATGCATGCCAATGATGTTTTTTTATTTTTTAAAAATCATTTTTAACATCATCATATCAAAACGATCCAAAACATACAAACCATATTAAATTTTAACAAAAAAAATTTAAATCTTTTAAAAACACAGCCACATTCCCAAACATGTTTTTCCTACTCTCTTTTGTCTTTTCATTCCTAATGTCACTTCCTCGCGTTCATCTTAATATAATTCACATGTTTTCTATACAATACTAGTAAAACAAATACACTAAGATGTGATGCTTCAAACACCTAACATGTCTTATGCAAGCAAAAACAATTTACCTTGTCAAATATAAAAATAATTATTTTTTAATATTTTTTACTTTTAAATAATAATAATAATATAATTAATTACTGTGATATTAAATGATATTAATTACTACTATTAATACATATTATAGCTGTTATTAGCCATTCTATTTGGCTATTAAATAGAAGAATAATTGTAATATATAATTTAATTACTATTAATATTAGATCTGTTTTCTGCACAACGATTGCGGGGTCGGATCTAAATTAGATTACAATAATGATTTACATGGCAAAAAAAAGAAACAAACAAATTCTAAAGTCCAACCGATCACTTTGTGTTAGTGCATATGTTATAGGCATATTCATGGGATGTTTCTTCTTACCAACCTTTTAAAAGAACATTTTCAATTTAGACGACTCAAAAATAGATATCACAAACAAACATATCATCTAATACAATTACATGTTAACATGGGATTACTTCCATCGTAACCATAAGATCCAAAAGGAAACATAAGCTATTTTTCATATCCACAGTAAGAATTTTAACTTTTTTATACATTCAAAATTTAAGAAAATCATGTTATGAAACTAATTGGAAGCAATTGTTGGAAATAAATAATTCATATCATTTTCTATCTGTAGATAAAATGAAATGCCTAAACTTTTTTATAGCTTTGAAGGAACAAACCTAACATACTTTATCCAAGTTAACCTAATGTAATAATTATCTCTTTATTAAAAGTTTATCTTTTTTAATCTGAGATAACTTGTTAATATAGACTTAAACCCTAAAAAAGTAACAAACTACTCAACAATATGTAACCAAATACAAAAATAAACTAAGAATATTAATTTTTGTTGGTGTATTCTAAAATGAAACCTACTTGTTTCTCCTCTTTTATCTTAGCCTTGATGTAGGAACAGGTTACCACTTTGGTAATTCCAATACTTGTTCCAATACTAGTCTATGTTGACTCTTTTTTAATTGCAAAAAAAAGATTGTTAGGTATTATTTTTTTATCTATAAAAAAATAATAATAGTAATAGTAATTGTTAGGACTCAAATGAGTAAATCAAGTGTTTGACATATCATTACCAAAGACTAATATTAATAGCATGTATAAGAGGTACAACCCTCTCCAAGGCATCGATAGCCAACTGAAAATTTAAGAGAAAAAATTGATTTATAATTCTACAAAACAACATCGTGATAATCTATCTATAAAAATGTTGACTTTCCAAATAAAATCACGAATAGAAACAATGAGTAATTAGATTACACTCTCTAAGTAAATGAGAAGGAGACCATATTATTAACTCAGTTTGTAGGGTCTTTCTACCAACTTTTTGTTTTAAACTAAAAGATTAGGTGTTCAAATGCATTTTCTTTAATGATTTGACAAATATTAAAAAAAATCCAAGCTAACTAGTTTTACAAACCATCAATGACTTAGAAGCCAAGTTGACCCCCTCACCTAGCAAGCTTAACCTCCTAAGTAAGTACAACTTTATACACACAAGAATCCAAAAACCATAAAGAAGCAATTTAAAAAAGAACTAACAACGAAAACACTTCCAACCAATAACAACACGAACACACAACCCTTTTTAAAAAAAAACAAATCACATAAAAAATCTAAACCAAAAATAGATGTCATAATCAAAGTTTACTAAATTTAATTACAAATATATCTTATTAATAGTATACATTAGTAAACTAACTAACTAACTAACTAACTAACTATATATATATATATATATATAGAAAATAATTATTATGAAGAAACATTCATAATAATTAACCTGTGATGATTTATTTGTGAAAATATAGGTATTACATTAAATGGACCACACCTAAAATCAAGTCAAGTTATAATTGTTCAAGCCAACTCTATAATGCTAAGATTGGCTAAACCTTATTTAGCCACTCTAGAATTTAAAAATGGGATAACGCGCTCGATAAGGCATGAGTTTGAAGTATCATAAGTATTTCCTCATAGAAAATCCACAAATCTGATCAAATATTCTTTGTGCTTTGTGAGTAGACACACACACACATATAACCCCTGAAGTGGATGCTTAATTTGAGTTCTTTTGTCTCTTCTTTATCATAGGGTTTACTTTAGTTCTTACTTTTACTCTTAAAATTTAATAAAATATAAAAATAAATATAAATATTAAACTAATAATGAATGATAAACATCTATATTTTCCTTCATTTCTTCAAATTATGTTGGATGTTTAACATAGTTTCAAGTTGAATAAATTCCATAAGTGAATTAAAGAATAAAAAAAGCTTTCTAAGAATTTTTAAAATAAATAAAAGGATTAAAAATATTGGAAGAGAAAAAAGGTACAATTCTAACACATTTTGGTAACAAAATTATGAAAATGACACGAGTTAGAAAAGTATTTATGAAATAACACAACTTGAGCACAATCGCGTTTCTGAATGATTATTTTGTATACAACTATTATTAAGAATATCGTTTGTTTAGTCAAAAGTCAAAACATGTGTCTCATGCAAATTAATCAATACGTACAAAAATCAACCCAAGACTTTATGAAGATTTAATGGTCCAAATATGAGATTCGAAATCCAATGACCAAGATAAAAAGGAGATAAGTTGATATGGTAAGAGAGAGAACTGGAGAAGAAAAGGAAAGGAAAGAAAGAAAGGGTTACCAAGGATACATCAGGGCTTCATTTCTTACATATCTAGTACCTTTCAAAAGATCTCAACGAGACGATTCTAACCACATATTGAAAAACTACCAAACAAGGTTGTAATTAACCCTAATTTATCCCCAAACAAACCCTTAACCAATTACAATCTGGTTTGGTGGTCTATCAAAGTGTGGTTTGAATAGTCTCTTCGAGATCTTTTTAATAGTATTGGGTATGTCGAGAACGAAGTCGTGGTATGTCCCTAGTAACCCATTCTTTTTTTCCTTATTTCTTCCTCTATTTATCTCATCTACCCCCATCAACTTATCTTTTTTTTTTGTCATTGGATTTTCATAAAATTTTAGGTGGATTTTTATATATGTTAATTAATTTGCATGAGACATGCATTTTAGGTTATGATTAAAACCCAGTAGCGGCTGTGTACAAAACCAATATTCGGAAACGCAATTATGTTCAAACTGTGTTATTTTCCAAATATTTTTTTCAACCTGTGTCATTCTCCTAAAACTTTTACCAAATCGTGTCAACTTTTTAAAAACAAATCAAGTCTTTTACCATTCTAACACAATTTGATAAAAGTTTTATGAAAATAACATCGATTATAAAAGTATTAGAAAAATAGCACAGTTTGAACATAACTGCTATTAGGAATAATGATTGTTTCAATATTCATGTCTCTTTCAAATTAATTAACATATACAAAACTCAACCTAAAATTCTATGAAAATCTAATGGCCAAGAAAGAAAAAAGAGGAGATGAGTTGATATGGCATGAGAAAGAAAGAAAGAGGAAAAAAGAATAGGTCATCGGGGACATTAAGACTTCATTTTCAATATACTTGATGTTTTTATAAAGATCTTGACGAGACGATTGTAATCACACCTTGAAATATCATCAAACAAGGTCGTAATTGGTTAGGGGTTTTGTTCAGGGTTAATTTATGGTTAATTATGATCTCGTTTGATGATCTTTCAATGTGTAGTTATAATCGTCTCGTTGAGATCTTTATAACGGTATTATGTATATTGAAAACGAATCCTTAGTGTGTCCTTGATAACCTATTATTTCTTTATCTTTTTTCTTCAATCTTTTTTCTTTCTTACCACATCACCTTATCTCTTCTCTCTTTCTTGGTCATTGGATATTGAATCTCGTCTTTTAGTCATTGGATCTTTACAAAATTTTAGGTCGACTTTTGTTTGGGTTAACTAATTTGTTAAAGATATGCATTTTGAAACATGACTAAACAACTAGCGGTTGTGTATAAAATAAATATTTAGAAATATGGTTGTATTCAAGTTGTGTTATTTATCAAATATTTTTTTCAACCTATATCATTCTCCTAAAATGTTTACTAAACTATGTCATTTAAAAAAAAACTGAAATAAATGTCAAATTATTAATTGGTTTACATCTCATTCAGATCTATTTAATGTACAATTCACTTGAAAAAACCTAAATCTTTTGATAACTTGACGCTTCACCACCATGCACACTCTTAGTGGTGAAACCCACCTATAATAATGACGGGGTAGGAAAGATGTGCCAATGATCATAACAAGAATATTTATAGTCCATATGCCATAAAAGGATCCCTCATCATTATTGGTATCCCAATCTTTATTTATTTCCCTGTCTTTTTTTAAATTCTACCTATATATGCTCACTTTCTCATATCTTCCTCCTTTATTTAATGTCAAAGATTGTTGAAGATGCTAATAAGAAAAATGATAGGGAATTCAGATTGTAATATTTATAGTGATATTCAAATTGAATTATAATGTATCAGTATATCATATGTATGTATATGTATACACATTATATGTTTGCTTAAAAATACATGATTAAAAAGGCTAAAAGTAAGGTAATAACCCAACATACCTAAGCTTGGCAAAATGTGAAGCCCAGATGGTATAGGTCTAACTTTCTTCAAAGCCCAACACCATTGGGTTTAGTTATACACTAAGCCTAAGTACATGTGAGTCTGACAAGTTAAAAGACCCAACACCATTAAGTTTTGTTAAACCCAAGGGTGTGGAGAAATGTCAAACCCAACATTCATAGGTCAACTATACATTTAGCCTAAATATATATAGATTTGACAAGATACTAGACTCAACACTTTTGAGTTCAGTCATGCGCTAAGCCCAAATACATGTAGATTTGGCAATGTGCCATACCAAATATCCTTGGGTTTAGCTATTTCCTGAGCCAAAGTACATGCGAGTTAGACGAGATGCTAGACCCAAAACCCTTGGATTCAATTACGCGCTGAGCCCAAGTGCATATAGGTCCAACGAGATGTTGTGCCAACACCCGTAGGTTCAGCTACATGCTAAGCCCAAATATATATGGGTCTTACAAGATACCAGATTGGGTTTAGCTACACGATGAGCCAAGGTATATATAGATCTAGTAAGCTGCCATAACCATTACCCTTGAGCTTGGAATCATTCCATATCCAAAAACATATGGAGTTGATAATATTTTTAAGTTTTTTTGTCACAAAGATTTTTTTGTTTTTTCTTATGTCTTTTAACATAAAATATTAAAAGTCAAGAATGATCATCTCCCTACATCCTTAAGTGTACAAAAATCTCATAAAGGCCTACCATATTTCCATCACACATTAATATTGTGTAAGTGATATTTATTTATTGTTAATGTTGTGTTTGAGATATTTATCCCTCCTTAGCTATCAGGATGATATGACATTCCAACCCCTCTATTCAAGTAACATGACAAATTTTAGAAGCTATATATACCATTTGAACCACCTAAGTAAAGGATTTACACTTTTCTTATTCTTTAAATATTTGTACTCTTATTTTTAAAGCATTTATCATACATAACTAAGAACAAACATTCTTGTCTTATCAAATATCACTAACTGTATCATCAGAGGGTCATTTAAATCTCAGTCTCTCATTTATTGAAATGCCTTATCAAATATCACTAATTGTATCATCAGAGGGTCATTAAATCCCACCAAAAAGACTATTTTGCAAATGTCAAGTCTTCTATCATCAATCATGTATTTTTTAAATTCCTGAGAAAGGAATATTTATGTAAAAGTGTGATCATCATCTATCCAAACACTTAAAAAAACTCTCATTCATGATGATATTGGATTTTCAAACATCATCAATTAGTGTTGTCTGGGAGAAATTGATCAAAAAGTCATCAACTATTCTTTCTGAACTTGTTTTTGGCATCCCTAATCGTTATTAATGGTAGATAATTAAGATACCCATAGGATGAGATGTGTCACAGACCTCATTACAGTTGCTAGCATGCTTGTTGCATTAGAGTTTCAACAACTCATTAATCAGGTGCAAGCCCTTAGCCAAGCTGTGTTGGTATTCTAAGAGCAATATCAAGCATTATCACCCCAACAAGTTTTAGCATATGAGATAGCTCTCTTAGTCCCAACCTCTGAACCACAAGTAACCTCCTTTTCTATAAGACAATTGTATTATCCAAAGGAGGTCATTCTAAACGTGATCCTTTTAGTTACCATAGGATTGAAGTTAGCTATCAATCCTATTGTTCTATGATATAACCATCCAGCTCCTTAAAACCTATTCAATAAAAATCAAGAAGAAGTATGAAAGGTAGATACATCTAAAATAAAGTCTACAGTCCTCTTAAGCTAAAATGATCACATTTATTTATGCAAGTCTTGCTCACCCTCATCCCTAAGAAGTATAACTCCACCAACATGATTTTTGAACAACTATGATAGTCTTGTGGATCCATGAGAACATGTGCAAAATATGAGTAAAAACCTTCAGTTGGTCAGCCAAGATGATGATGTCATGTGCAAAATTAGGATCGACATGAGCTTGGAAAAACAACTTGAAGCCACACTTTATCATGAGTTTTTATAACCTTTATGTTAAACTTGTGTGAAGATTTAGCATTGTTAAACCCTCCAAGAGAAGCTTCATAGAACTCTTTGGCGTTACTCAATTAGGAGAGGACTAAGGTATATTTGAAGAGGTTCAATGAAGAAATGCTTAAGATAGAGAAATTGATTCAACTAGTAGCTTTAGAGGCTTTGATAAATGGAGTGAATGAACATTTTCTATGGAATAATTTGTATGCTCTATCAAACAGAATCTTATTGAAGGTGAAATAAGTCATAAAAAGTCATATATGGGTGAAATAAGCCAGTAAATTAAAGTATGGACTTTTCCGTTTCTACCAAAAGATTGAGGATAAAAAAAACCTTTCAAACATAATTACTCTCCCAACAGAGATAATAATTCTAAGAAATGTCAGAAAAGGCCAGTAAATGATCACATATGATTCCCTTGAATGTAACCCTACATAAATCTTTATAACCATAAAGAGAAAATGACTTTGTTTGTTATCCATCTTTTATGGTGTTGCCTTCACACACACGTGCCTTCAAGAAGTTTGAGTTATTCCATAAGGATAAAAAAAACATGATAAAGAAGATCACTTCATACTAAAGAAATTGAAAGGCTAATAGACAAGGGCTATCTAAAACAATTTGTTAAAGGGCATGTCTATATAAAATATGGTAGGAAAGAACCCAACTTGCCTAGCCAGCCATTCCAAGTCCTACATGAGACCAATATAATTCTAGGGTGCACTTCAGATGAGGGAAATATTTCTAATGGCAAGAGAGTATGAAAAACATGTCCTCACAATGACTCATAACAAAACCCATAACTTTTACTCTATAAGATGATGTTGGTAGATGATAATAGCTAAGTTAACATCCTATCCAGAAATGTGATGTCCTAGATAAGGATAGATCCCTCAATGATGACTTTTGTAAAAACCTTTTTAATTAGGATTAAAGGGTTATGACTAATGAAGGGTGTCTTGGAGATCTCAATCACAATAAGCACTTACCTTAGATGTCTTACCATTCATCAAAAATTTATGGATAAACATGGTTTTGACCTCTAACACCATAATAGAAAGACCTCTCTTGCATATAATAAATAATGTTATAATCATACAATATTTGATTTTGAAATTACCTATACATAAGAGGGTGGTTATCATGAGAGAAAACCAAGGGGCCTCAAGGCATTGTGCCTTTGTATATCTGAAAGGTAAGAGGACTTTGGTCTTAGACCACCAAGGGTTTTTAAAGGAGAGGGTAGAGGTTAGAATTGAGACCACATAATAGTTGATAAAAGTATCTTTAAGGCAAAATGAAGGGGTTATCACCAAGATAAGTTTCACCTTGGAACCACCTCAATAAAAACTATTAATAGACTTTCTTCTTACCTGTCAGGCTAATTTTTCTTTCAACACTTCATATATACCATGGATCAGCCCAAGATAGCTTCTCATAAACTTCAAGTTAATCTGACTTTCCCTTTTATCCTACAGAAAAAAAAAAGAAACTTTAGGGGGAAGATAACAAACAATAATTGTAGAAATGGATAAATTGTTGACTACTACATTTATTCACAAGGTCATGTATCTAGATTGGTTGGCTAATATGATCATAATAAAGAAAAGCTCTAAAACATAAAGGATATGTGTGGACTTCACTGACCTAAACAAAGTCTGTCCAAATGATAGTTTTTTTCTCCCAAAGATTGATAAATTTATGGACTTTAAAGCTGGCTTTGAGTTCTTAAGATTTTTGAATGTTAATTCAGGGTACCATCAAATCCCTATGTATCTAGAAGATGAAGAGGGACTTTTTGCTACAGGGCAATGCTCTTTGGCTTGAAAAATATAGGAGCTACTTACTAGCATATGGTCAATAAAGTGTTCAAACACAAAATTAGAAGGAATATAAAAGCTTATGTGGATGATATGTTGATGAAAAACATGACTTTTAAACAATATTTGAAGGATCTAGAATAGGTTTTTTATATTTTAGGCAAATGTAAGATGAAGCTTAATCTTTCCAAGTGTGTTTGCTGTTAGAAAAGAAAGATTTTTAGGTTTTCTAGTAAGCAGCAAAGGAATAAAACCCATTCTAAGAAGATTCAAGCAATATAAGACATGACTCCTCCTTAAAAGGTCAAAGATGTTCAACACCTCACTGGAGACTAGCCACCCTAACATATTCATATCCAAACTAGGAGAATACAACCTACCATTTTGCAAGATCTTGAAAAATATTACCAATTTTAAATGGACATCAAAGTGCCAGAAAGCTTTTGAAGAGTTTAAAGCTTATATCTTCTCTTCTATGATCTTGTCACAACCAAGAGAAACTGAGAGCATATTTCTCTATTTTGGGGTTTCTAACCAGACAGTTAATTTTATATTGGTAAAGGAAAAGGAAGGCATGCAATGCCCAATCTACTATTCTTACTGAACTCTTAATGATGTTAAAACAATGTACTTAAAAGTGGAAAAGATGACCCTAACTTTAGTGAGAACCTCTAGAAAACTAAAATTATAATTCCAAGCTTATCAAGTTATAGTATTAACATAGTAGCGTCTATGATAAACTCTCCACAAACTATACATGTTTGGACAGTTAGTGATATGATCGATTGAGTTATAGGAATATGGACTCTTATATCAACCAAGACTAGTTATTAAAGAGCAAGCCTTAACAGACCTCACAATAGAATACTCTTTTAAGAATGATATCCAAGATAAACATTTTCAATATCTGAACAATCGATCCCCTCAAGAGAAACTATAACCCCCTATAGTCCATATAATTGATTAAAAATGCCAAAAGCAAGGTAATAACCCAACATACATAAGCTTGATAAAATGCCAAACCTATATGACATGAGTCTAACTTGCTTCTTAGGCCTAACACTTTTAAGTTCAATAACGCATTAAGCCCAAATATATATGGGTCTAGCAAGATGCCAGATCCAACAATCTTGGGTTCAACTACCTATTAAGCTCGAGAAGATATAGGTCTGAAGAGGTGCACACCCAACATCATTGGGTTCAGCTACATGTTGAGCCCAAATACATGTGAATTTTGCGAGATGTCAGACCCAATACCCTTGGGTTTAGCTACACGCTGAGCCCAAGTACAGTTGGTCTACGAGATACTAGACTAAGTATATGTGGGTCTAGAGAGATACCAGACTCAACATTCTTGGGTTTAGCTATATGCTCAGCACAAGTACATATGAGTTTGGCAAGCTATCAAATCCATCACCCTTAATTTAAGAATCATTCCAAGTCTAAATATATATGGGGTTGATAATCTTTTTGGGTTATGAGGATTTATTTATTTATTATTATATCTTTTAACATAGAATGTTAAAAGTCAAGAACGATTATCTCCTTGTATTTCTAGGTGCATAAAAGTCTTATAAAAGCCTACCATATTTCCATCAACATTAATATTATATAAAAGATATCTATCCCTCATTAATGTTATCTGGAGGAGATGATGTTCTAACCCATTTATTCAAGCAATATGACAAAATTCAGAGGCTATATATACCATCTGAACCACCTAGGTAAATGCATTATATTTTTTTTATTCTCTAAGTATTCATACTTATATTTTTAGAGTATTTATCATACACAACTAATAACAAACACTCTTGTTCTTATAATTTAAAGCTGATTCTTTTATTTATGACAATCCTTTATCAAAAGTCACTGAATTTATCAACAAAGGGTCTCTAAATCCTATAAAAAAATAATTGTTTTGCAGGTATTAAGTCTTTTATCACCAATCATCAATTTCATGAATTACGGAGAAAGAAATATTGAAGTGAACATGTAATCACCCTTTATCTAAACACTAAAAAAAACCCTCATTCTCGAGCATAGTAAATTTTAAAACATAATCAAATTACTACTTACAAGACATAGAGATGAATTCCATGGTTTCTGTATATATATTCGAATGCCTAAATCCCACCAAAAAGGATTGTTTTGAAGGTGTCAGGTTTTCTATCACTAATCATCAATTTCATGAATTATAGAGAAGAAAATATTGATGTAAACGTGTGATTGCTCTCTATCCAAACACTAAAAAAAATCTCATTTTTGAACATACTGAATTTTAAAACATAATCAAATTACAACTTAAAAGGAAATAGAGATGAATTTCATGGTTTGCGTGCGCGCGTGTGTTCAAATGCCTAGGTATAATAAAAGGATTTTTTTTAAAATACAAGATAAAAAAGTAGTCTATAATACAAAAAAAAAAAAAACCTAAGGTTTTAGGTTTTTTAAAATTAACAGAAAAGGAAATTTAAGAACATAAAAAACCAAAACAGTCGAGTATTGAAGGCAATCAAGCAATATTTTCCGATTGTTAATAATTATTTATCCTTTTTGGTTTTAAAAATTCGATTTTTTATTTTTTCATCCTCTGTTTAGTTTCTGGAAATGAAGATGAGGTGGGTTTTATTCAACTTGCTCAAGCTCCAAACATCCGGCTGATCATCTTCAAATCTTTGCAAACAACTTTTTGGATGGAGGATTCT
>Ga0325414_1002653_pt1 | contig 18251 bp, 5 predicted proteins | sample PopdelMetagenome_8_FD_206183 | JGI IMG/M metagenome (GOLD analysis project Ga0325414, IMG submission 206183) | Populus deltoides microbial communities from Bellville, Georgia, United States - Leaf-PdKOR-R3 | ecosystem: Host-associated > Plants > Phyllosphere > Phylloplane/Leaf | place: USA... | reverse complement strand
AATTACTGATGAGGAGTTTTAAACTATCTTTTGGTTTCATCAGTTTTGAATAATATAATATTTCTGAAGATTATGAAATGCTGCGTATTTTTGAATAAATTGTTCTTTTGATATGTCCGTTTTGAGGTTTAGCGTAGATGGGGTGTCCTTTCAGCACCGCTCCTGCGTTGCCGGTCACGGACCCGGGATTCGGGTCGTGACAAGTCTGATGTTCAAGGCTCACATATTTGGTTTAAAGTGTGGTTAAGAAACTAGAGAAATCTCTGGAAAATAAATACGTTAGAAATTATATACACCTTATTTACTTGATGCAAAAAAAAACTATAACTTTTGTGGAATTGAGACTTTCACAATTTTTGTGCTTTAAAAAGCTTACCAGCCAAGCTTATTTTAGTTTGTGGCATCGCAGTATGTTTTTGCATAGCGGTTGGAAACTGTAAGTTTTGTGGAAATGAGATTTTTACAACTTTTGTGCTTTAAAAAGCTTACCAGCCAAGCTTAAAAAGCTTGCCAGTTTCTAAAAATATATATGTTTTATACCAAAAAAATCTATTACAAAAATATAAATAACAAATAATTTTTACAGAGAAGAGATATTATTGTTGAAGCTATGGCACCGAAGCTGGAACAACGTTGCTTAGCTGTTGTCTCTTGCATTGCTGTCTATCTGTTAATGGCAGCATAATCTTGATGTTGATTTGTATGTTTTTCAATTCGTTAAACTTATCTAGAATAAATCTAGTTAGTTACATAACTTCTTAGATAAAGGAGATTATGACTGTTACGTTTCTTTTTCTTTTTACAATTCTGTAATATTTGATTCCTTCTATAAATAAAAGACAAGGGATGACAGTAACCATATGAGACTATTCTGCTCTCTGTTCACTTCGCTGAAAATTCTGTTCTTTGTTCTTTTCGGTTGTTCATCTGCTTAAACAAAATCCTGTTCTTTATATACCAGTTTTTCTACAATTATGAAGGAAAAGAGTGAGAGACATGAAATGTAAAGTTTGTTTTCCTAAAGCATCTTATTTTCTTCTTACTTGGTGTCCTCATTCGGGAAACTCAGACATATTTGTATTGAGCTGTTAATGATCTGTCATTTACTATTTTTGAAGTACAAATATCTGAAGTATTCCATGAATTATTCAATTCCCTTTCTGTGCAATTTCTGAGCAATCATTAAGCTCTATCGGGTCCTTTTCTTTGATGTTCCTCAACGTATATGCAAACATTTTGAAACATAAAACTGCACAATCATGGCCAAGTTTGATACACCTCGGAAAGCACCAAAACTAACAAACATATCATCCAGCCACATGATCTTACATTAATTTATTAGTGAGTAGAAAATAGGCAGCATTCCTAGTAGGTTTGAAGAGGGATATGGTCATTTTAGTGCAGGGCAATTGAACAAGCCAACAGTGAAACAATAAGTGATTTGTATGTCACTGAATTGGGAATCCTGCCACTGTCCTTTCGAAAGAAGAGCCCTTCGTATACTGGTAGGTTGATCCAAACTATGAGCCCAGATAGAACTATCTGCGATGTGAAGAGGTCTAAAACCTTGTTTTCGACATCCGAAATCACCATCTTTATTCCACCAATAAAACTGAAAATGTTCAGCAGGGCAAGTGTTGCTAAGATGTTAAACATTGGTGAAGGGACACCAAACTCCATAATCTCTTGCTCGTATCTCTTAGAAGCATCCTCACTCGCAACCTTGGCAGTGACTACAAAGGCATGATTTGTGAATCCTAACATCTTTAGGATAGTGTCACAGAAGCCAACTAAATAGGATGTTGTTCTTTTGAACATCCAAATCCTTTGATCATTCCACCAGCCTTGAAATGTACCATCACACCATAGAAATTCTACGAGACCATATGCTCGGTCGGCAAAGAAGGCATATGCAAATGCCTGAATCCATGGGCTAGATGCCTGGGGAAGATAAAGTTTTCCGCGAGTCTAATAAAGTTCTTAATGTTGCAAGAAACACAAGTAATTGACTGCATTTTATTCAAAGATGTAGACATCAAATTAGATATAGCAGAATTGAAAAGTTCATACCTTTGGAAATAAGGAGATTCCTCTGAGCAGGCAGAGTGATGGTACAACCACATAGTACAGTGTAGGGAAGCAGTTGGCAGCCCATAGAAAGTAGATACAGTATGAAAGTAGGAGTTTTAGGGGTATGTTCTTATATCCGTCGAAGAAGGGACCATGCCTTGATAGGAGAATTTGTAATTCACCTGCAGACCATCTCTCCTGCTGGACCAATGTTTGCAGTAGTGTTGTAGGGGCAAGTCCTAAGAAGCCTTTCCTTTCAGGATTGAAGTACACTGATCTCCAACCTCTACATCTTATAGAGAATCCTGTCATTCCATCTTCCAGTAGATAGCCATACTTCAAACCCACCTGTGAATTTGAAACCCTTGTTTAATGGTATTAATTTGTGCATCCAAGACCATTGCGCGAGAGAGAGAGAGAGGGAGAGGGAGGGAGGGAGAGAGAGAGAGAGAGACCTCAATTCCCCATTGAGTGTTCTCTTCATATGCACAACTTGCAAGGACTTTGCATTCTTCTTCTATATCTCTAGCATTTCCTTCAATCTGTATGTCAGCCATTCTCTTCCAGTCTACCTTGTGTTCATTGCAATGCTTCCTCTCGCAAAGACTCACTCGCCTGTGGAAACACCCAGTACCTATATACATAGGCCCTCCATTTGCGTCTATGCCTGGAAACTCCATCTTGATTGATAACCACAACAGATAGAAGCAAAGAAACCATTACAAACTCCTCCTGTTACTAGCTATTTTTTACTCTCTAGTACTGAACTTATGAGGATTCAGGGGTAATGGGATAATGCATACCTTGAATATCACATTCAAGGAATTGCCATAAAGGTCATTCTTCGTAACATTCATCATTGACTGTGGATATTGAACATATCCAATCTCATGCCCCTTCTCCTCGTCCATGAAAAAGCACAGGGCATCTCTTAAAGAACTTGAATTGTTGGAGTGCATGTCGCAGTCGACATTCATGATAATAGGACCATTGCTTATCCTTGACGACACCCTTATCTATTCAGCCAGAAATTGCGAAAGACTGTCATGACTAAGGACTGCAAATCAACAGAAACAAGAACTAAATCACATGCTTAATTAAAAAAATCCTCAACTAACCAGTGCATTCATGGCTCCGGCTTTGAAGTTGTGAGGATATTGAGGCCTCTTTTCTCGTGACAAGTATACCAAAGTTGGCAAACGTTGTCCTTCATTATCCATGGCCAGAGGATCTCTCCCATCAATTAGTATCTACAAAAAATAGGTCAATTCTATGAACAAACTGTTTTCAGTAAGTAAACTGATTCTGGCATTAGAAATGTTGAAGATCAAGTACTTCAACAATGGTTTGATGGTCAAGCCGGCTTGAAACAAAATCCCACTCAGAAAATCCCTTGTGTTCTTTACGAATTTTCTCCGGAACTTGGCCTTGCTTTGATGTAACCTCAATCCGGTTCTTCATGTCTCCATATAATTTCTACAGTTGAAAGAAACAGTTTGCGATCAAATTGGAGTAAAGCGACATCAACGTGAAAGGAATCATTTTGGACAAGCACCAGGAAGACTAACATTTGTCGACAAGAACATAGTTTAGGGTGGATGTTTGGGTCATTGACAAGTCATCAAGGACATGAGAAACTCACTTAAATCAACAAAACACAGGCCTGCAATTTTCTGCAGAATCAGGCATGAACAGGAGAAGGGTTTCTCTAAACTGCAGATTTTTTTTATTCGCTTTCACCACTGTTTTTTCCTCTTACAATTCCAGAACTTTCAGCCCTCTTTATACATACTAAATCAACAATGCTAGCATTACACTTGGTAACTTTAATCACCACTTAAACTAACTCCAGTTACATTAACTTAACACAAATCAAACTAGCTAAGGTCAAGATTAAAGAGCTGTCATATTAACCCCAGCATAGCTTACCTTGATGAACAACCACTCTTTGGTCTTGACAGGGTCATCCAGTGGTTCAATCTGAAAATAGGCCTCGGGTGATCTTGGTTCTACGTTGAACTTCTTGCAAAACGGTAGCCAATACTTTGAGAACCTTGATGCCTCTAGCATTGCATAAAAGGTCAGTTCTGAGACACCATCATCCGACAGATAAACACTCAGCTTCTCCTGTGGATAATCATAGGCCATCATCGATAAGACCGTGTTGATCACCATGATTGGTGGCTCCATTTCTGGGTCTGCAGTACACACAAATATGTCTACCCTTGGCAAATCCTTCTCATACCTGTCAAGTAGTTCACAATCATTATAAAGGGACTTGTAAGTTGTAACTAGCCCGGACAGAAATAAATTACACTAGTAGTGATATCTTACCTTTGAGAGAGCCTGTCTTTGAAAGTGTAACGAAAAATGGGGTTCCATCTAACAAGATGAGTAACAAACCAGTAAAAACTGAACCATAGCTCTGCAAAGAACATTCCAATCCAAGCCCACCTCTCCAAGACTCCTTCAACTGGCAAGTACCTCACTCTGTACACCCATATCATGCAAATAGCCACAGGTATTGTAAGCACATATAGTTTGATCAGAAAAGGTCTTCTTGATGACTTTGTTTCGAAGAGAGGAAGATAGCCATTGTTGTTTCCCATCTCTCTCTATGTTTCTTTGAGAGTGGAGAAGTTGGGTGATGTTAAGATCTAAATTTATAGAAACTCAAGCTCACCCTTGGAGGCAATGGTAATGATGGCCTAAAGCATCTTATATAATTACCAGTCAGAAATTCAAAATTATCTTCTCCGCCAGCTACCAAAAACATACAGAAAAAGGTTTGGTGTGATCCTTTGCCTGCTCATTTCTGGAGTTTAGCAGCATATATATTTAAGCAAGCCGTAAACTTGGAGTTTCTTCGACTTTCTTTTTTCCTTTTCCTTTTCTTCTTTTAATTTATAAGTGGACCGACTTTATTTAGCCAATAATCTCATCATCAAAATAAATATAAAAACCAACTAGACTATTTTTACATGAAATGTAAACAAATTTAATTTATAACATGTATTAGGAATTGAGGGCGTGATCTTGTAGAGAATTTGTATGTTAAACTAGCTACTCAAGCCGTGCGCAGTGCATGTCGTAATTTCTTTTTAAGAAAATAACATGAATATGTAATGTAGGTTATTTTGATATTTTTTTTACATAAAAAAAATTAAAAGTATAAATTAAAAAATTTATCCAAACATCTAATAAAATAAATCGATAATCATATATGTAAATAAAATATAAAATTATTAATAATAACTAAAAGAGAAACATGAAAAATTAAAAGATAGATGTACATCTAATCTCGTAAAATGATATTTTTATTTATTTGTGTCTATTGAATTTATTTATTAAAAGATAATAAAAATATAAACACATATAGAACTAAGTGAATAAAATAAAAGAAAAAAATATTATGCAAAGCTGAACATATTATAAATATTATTTTAAAATAAATATTTTTTTTATAAAATATAGCTTATTTGTATAAATTTAAAAAATAAAATCTTAAAGAATTAAATACGAAACAAAACAATTTAAAAAAAAACAATCTCTCTCCAAAAAAAACCTACAAAACCTGTGGTCTAGTTTATGAGATCGGGAAAAACCGATAAAAAAAATAAAAATAACCACATAATTATTTTTTTATAAAACAATAACGTAGAATGATAAAATCATAAAAGAAAATGAGAAAAAAAAAAGAATTCTTAACTATATTAACTTCTAAAACTTGTGATTCGTGTCAATAAATTTGAAGCATGACAAATAAAGTAATTATAAAACTTAATTCTGAACAAATCAAACATTGAAGATGATGTCGAGAAAAATTAATCACATAAAAAATTGTAATTAAAAGAATAAAAGTGAAAATAAAAATAAAAATAAAAAATAAATTAAAGGATATCAAAAAAATTTAAATTGGTCAACTTTAGTTTTTTTCACGTGAGTAAAAAAGTATTTTTATTATTTAAAATTTTATGAAAAGAAAAGGACATGATTGGACAAAAAATTCAAAAAAAAAATATTTTTATTATTTAAAAGTTTGTGAAAAGAAAACAATATAATTGGTCACCTTTAGATAATAATAAAAAAAAATAATGATTTGCAACATTCAATGCTAAAGTGTGCAACAATAAAATGTCCACACGCTATATATTTTGTCAAGTTTATAGAAGGCACTGCTATTTATTTTATTTTTTAGTTTAATGTGGGTATTCGGACCAACTTGTATGTTTCTCGATTAATTTTATAGGTTTTGAAGTTAACAATTATGTAAACTTCCAGTGGTCATTATATAAATAACCATAGAACTCAAACTTAAAATTATAAAAAAAAAAAAAAAATTAATCCCAAGCTCTTATCATTCTACCACCACCGACATAGCTGGGTACTACTATTTTTGCTTGTTTTGAACGTGTTATGTTCAGGTCTTGTCAGATCTAGCCATAGCCATGTTTTGTAATATCTCAGTGGGTACCCACAACAAAGCTGTCCCCTCTAGTTTTGTGTGGTTTACAAAAAGAGGTTTTTCTTTTCTTGTTTATGTATTGGAGTTCGAATTTATGTGTGTGAAAAGGAATCCTTTATGATCTATCAAACTCCACTACATTTAGCTGTGCTTTTGTTTTTAATCCGTGTTTGGTTCATAGTTATAAGATATATCTTGAAGGTCAACCTAATCTGGGGATTTAAGTTATAGGTTGGGTATGTTTGCCTGTAGGTTTGTAGGAAAATACAGTCATCAACTGGTCAAGATACATGAAATTGAAGCTTAATTTCTATTTTTAATGCTCAATTAACACATAAATACAGTTAATTAAGACAGCCTCCAGAAACAAATGTTCCAAACCACCAATGTCTTTTTCTTTTTTTTCTTCAATTTCTTGTCTTTCCAGATATGACCTCGTCTTGGGGGATCAGTAAGAATTACACAGCTGGATGTTAGGGTCAATCTTGTCTATATGAAATGAAAACCTATTTCTGTTAGGCTGTCAACTCTTACCGCTAAATCCCGCGCAAAATTCGTTATCTTTCCCATCAAAATAGAAGATGAGTCTGAGTTTTATTAAATGTTCTTGGATATTGGTTTTTAAGAATTCGTTGGAGGGTTTTCTTCTTCTTCGAGTTACAACATTTTTAAGGTACCTCTTGTTTTGTTTTGTGTTCTTTGTAGCCCCTCTCATGTAGCTTTGGTTTAAGGCTTGTCTACGTTTATTGCTTTTGCTGCGTTACAATCTGCGGTGCATCGTCGCAATAACAAACGTGTACTTAACCTTGCTGTATGTCCTATGATTGACATCTTGGGCTTGGTTTAATTCCTTAAGGGTGTTAATTATGTCATTAACGACTTGATTTTCAAATGATATGATACGAGCTTTGATTGACCATGCAGGTAAGCTTTGAAGCAAAAGGATGGTAACCGTCTGGGGGGGTACAGATCAACAAAAAGCTGTAGGATCACCAAGAGGAGAGGTGGGAGAGATTGACACCAAGAAGCCATTTCAATCTGTCAAAGCTGCGGTTAGTTTATTCGGTGAAGTAGCTATCAAGGGGAAACCTGCTGTCAGGAGATCAAGGCTTTCTTCAGAGGTAAAATCTGATGACTAGTTTTGCAATGCAATTAGTGATAATTCATAATTGATAGATTGAATGCTTGATGGAATTCCCATATTTTCTTTGACAAATCTTTGAAAATGTCTTTCGGCACTTATGAATTTGGCAATGGTAGTGAAGAACAGATTCAAATTTGGGATTGAATGTACAATTAAACCTTTGGTTTTGTAGAATGTGCTTGACAAGGAGACCCAAATTGTATTGGCTCAGAGAGACGTAGACAAGTTCAAGAGAGAAGGGGAGACTGCCGGAACTACGCAAGCTCGAGCGGATTCTGAGCTTGGAAAGGCCAAGAGAACATTGAATGATTTAACCACCAAGCTCAAAGCTGTAGATGAGTCCAAGAAATTAGCCATAGAAACTGCAGAAGCGGTGAAAGAAAAGGCTAAGAAACTTGAAGCAGCAAAATCCCAACAACTCATGGAAAATGCTGCTCGGGAACTGGAATTGGATGAGGCAAGACAACAGTACGAGATGACTGCTTGTGAACTTGATGCTGCAAAGGAGCAAATCAACAAAATCAGACAGGATTTTGACGCTGCATTGGAGGCAAAATCGTCTTCATTCAAGCAAGCAGCAGAAGCTCAGCGTTCAGCTAAAACAAACAAGGAAAGGGCTAGTGATCTTTCACAGGAAATCGGAGCTATGCGGGAATCAGCTCAACAACTAAAGATTGCCTCTGCACAAATTCAAGAACAGCAGGCAAAGGTAGTGGCAGAAAAAGATGCTCGCATACATGTTTGCAAGACTGCCATGGCAGAAGCAGAGAAGAATTTGGAGATTTTGAAGAAAGAATATGATCCTGAGATCACAAAGAATCTTCAGGCGAAGCTGGCAGAAACATCTGCGGAGATTGAACTTCTACAAGAAGAGATGAAAAGGGGTCATGCCTTAGAAATGGAAAGAATGAGAGCTTTAACCATCGAGTTCAATGAAGCAACGAAGGCACTGCAAGAAATTGCCATCGAAGAGAGTTCTCTTCGAAATATGGTTACTTCCCTTCGAATGGAATCGGAAAATGTGAAGATGGAGAAAACTGAATTGCTGGTGAAAGAAATCGAAAAAGAATATGCTGCGATAGAAAAAGAAACTGAAAATGCTAGACGAGAAGCAGAAGAGATGAAGAATAATGCTGAAGAGCTGAAGGAAGAAGCAAAAAATGCTAGATTACTGGCTCAAGATGCTGAGGGAAAGCTAGAACTTGCTCTTAAAGAGGTTAAAGAAGCCAAAGCGGTAGAAAAGAAAGCCCGCGAAGAGATGAGGACACTATCTGAAAGAAAGAGCATTGAAGATCAGGATGCCGATGATAAGATCAAAATTTCACTGGGAGAGTTTGAGAGTTTAAAGAAGAAAGTAGAAGAATCAGGAAATATAGCAGATACGACAGTGACCGATGTCATGGCTCAGGTAGAAGCAATGAATGCAAGCAAGAATGAAGTAGAGAAGAAGTTAGAGGAAAATTTAAAAGCAATTGAAGAAATCAAAGAAGCAACTTCCATGGCTTTGAGGTCAGCAGAAATGTCGGAGGCTGCACAAAAGACCCTCGATGCTCAACTCCAGAGGTGGCGTGTAGAAGAGCAAACAGTTTTGGAGGTAGCTTAAAGTGCTTTCAAGATGGTAGAACATTCAGATGAGTCATGAGGGTCACTTTTATGATTCTGCAATTGAAAATAGATCTTGCAGGTGGTTCAGATTAGTCATTGGGGTTTAAAAGGGCATAATTTCTAAATCCTTGGTGTGATTTCCCCAAGCTGATGTGTTTATCAACCAGAAAATCTTGTTAATATTGATGATGGCCACAGATGTTTCTCTACATGACCACTATCAATTTAAAACTTAGAAACTAAAATTTACTATTCTCCGCTGCATTCCTACACCATGTCAGGCTGGGGCAAGCTTTATACTGATTATCCAGCCAGGATATCAGATTACAGGCATTGTATAAAGCTTTTCCCTGCCATGTAGAGATAACGTGGATGGCTACTAGTACATGCATTGTATACTTGTAACAAAGTCTTCAGACGTCAGGAGTTAAGATCCACCGCTTAAATCACGGGCAATGCGTAGTTCTATAGTCTGAGTTGTCATTGATTTTGAGGCCATCTAGAGACCCAGAAAGTCCATTTCCATTCTCAAACTTATGCATCTCAGATTCAATTGTTTTCACTATCTCTGTTCCTTCAGCAGCTGGCTCAGGCAGATCTACATGAACAGACCCTTGTTTGATTGGTTGAGTAGGTTCACTCACTAATGATTGCTGCTTGATGTAGTTGTATAGCTGTTGATGAAAGGGATGATCCAAGGAAAAGCAGTTTTCATTTGCGTACTCTGAGTGTCGAGATGATCCAGACCCTTCTCTTTTACAGAAATGTGGAAGAGATGCAGCATCCATTATCTATATTGAACATGTTCATCAAGATCAGTCCATGAGATATAGTGAGTAAAGGGGGAAAGTAAAGCATGCCCATTAAGTTCCTGAAAATCTACTAAATCATCTGTAGTGAATTAAGCAGAAGATGTAACAGTCAAGTTTCCTGTATTTCAAGAATAACGGTTCATGGAGAAACCAACATGCCTTCAATAGCTCATCTCGCCCGTTTCCTGACAACACCTGAACCTTTTTTCTTGTCCTCTCCTGCAGTAGAGGCTTGACAACCTGGCAAAAGCTCAAATGTTTAAATGGTTCCCATACCAAGGTCCTTTCATTGTTTTTGCAGATAGCACCTTCTTTTACTAAAAATCTTATCCAAGCTGATACTTAATGGTAAGGATTAAAAGCAAAGATATTCAATTGCAATGAGAGAAAAAAGAGGCTCACCTTCCAACAAGCTGAAAATATATATGGGGCATTTACAATGTAATATGTATTTGTTTTCTCCGGGTAGTTCATGTCATCGATAGTTGATATGATGGTCATCAACTGCAATAACACAAAACTCCAGACCCGGTAAATGGACATGATGAATAAGTGTTTTTACACTAAATCCATCCTTTCAGAAATGTGATGGTGACAAAATTCACCCAAATAAACCGGTTAGAGATTTAAGGTAAGAAAAATATCTGTGAGTTGGCAGAAAATCCTGGTTCAAGTAAAGCACCCACTTAATTAAGATGTGATAGTTAAAGTTGAACCAACCTTAAATGTAAGCCAAGTGATTAATACTAAATTCAAGGAAAGGGCTCTATGAACGAAACAAAACATTTGTAGCACAGAAAATTGTACCTTTATTTGGTTCAGTGCTGAAAGCTTTAGGCCAGTCATATCCAAAACCTTCACGCAGGTTGTTATTGGTCGCCCATACTTCTTTGATGCAGTGGGCTATGAAACATATATGCAGGTGAGAATAATCACCTTAAGAAATTGGAAATACGAACACACCAAACTCAAAAACTCACCAAAACAATGCGGTCCCGATATTCATTGATTTGAATATGTGACTGGACATAGTAGTGGACCTGTAATGAAAGGAGACGTGCAAAACATTGAGTTCTTCAACACTCCCAGCAGTGAGATTTAATGTAAAAATGTACTAATCCAAACATAAATATTTATACAGTAAGGCATTGCTAAAGCATTTTATAACTTACAGATGCTTTGTCAAATGTGCTGAGCCCAACACCATGAGCAAAGACTGGAAGCCCCTGAATAAGATGACAGAAGTTGCAAGCAAGAACATTTGAGATAATTTTCTTTTTGTAATTCAAACAAACTTGAATTCTCCATTGAGCGAGATGCAGCAGGGTTTAAAAGGTTATAAACTGGGACTAAGAAACCATAAATAAAGAAGACAGCTATAAACATAGAAAGAGCACCTCTCTGGAGTAACCTGACATTCCTATGAGCTGGGAATCACGCACTGCTCTGTACAAATCAGTTGGAATTATGGGTTTCTGCGTATGGAAGCGGCATCCAAATCAGATGTGTAAGAAAATGAAAGTCTTAGATACATTAGCAAGAAACCTCTAACTAATATGCAAACATCAAATTCAACTTCTATTCCATCTTGAAAAAGCTGGGAAAACTAGAACATAAATGCAGCACTTGATTGGAAGAAAAGCTTACGGTTAATATGTTGTCAATCTCATTTTGCACCCTCCAGTGCAAACAATCCACTAACTGCAGCATCATACAGATATGATCTCAGAAGATTGTGATTAAACTAATTTTATTACATTTAAAGGACAAAACGTTCAGATCCACAGATCATTTCAACCAAAGGAGTTGCTGCTGACCATTTTATGGGCTTTGATGAGATTCCATTCTCTAGCTTTTAGAAAACGCGCCAGAGTTTCAGCATGATATCCTTGATGGACATTCTACAAAATAAAGAAAAGGTAGTTTAGCCTATAATGATACAGCAAGAAACAGATATATTGGCAAGGGAGGTGCATAACTATCTAAAGAAAACGGGTTGTGACACGAACCTCTACTGACGCTACATAATGGCAACAGAAAAGTTTGATATTCTTATGCCATTTATAGACTTGGTGAAGTAAAACAAAAGAGAAATCATAACCGAACCCAGAAAATGAGTTTGCAGGTAGTTGTCAGTACAGATAGATTTGTTTCTACCAACCCCAGATTTTTTATGGAACTTCAAACTTAAGGTTCAGATCAGAGCTTCCCATCAATACAAGATGATATCAAGCTATGAAATGCCATATTCAACACAACCAGAAGCCCAATATGCAGCCTTTATACCTAGATCAAACCTTACTAGGACTGCGCACCACATTTTTTTCCCTCAATTTCTTTTGAATCTATCACCTTAATAACAACATCCAAGATTTCCAACATCGTAGTGCCATTTAAAAATAATGACAAATGAACATCTAGGAAAGAAGGCCTGATAAGAAATTAGTGCCATTCTGCAGCTGGTGTTAACAGAATTACATGATTCACTGTTCTTTACATAATTCACCTATTTTCAACATCAAAAAGACTTGAAAACTCTTGACTCCAAGTTGCAGAAACAGATCCCATCAAGTAGAAACATAGATAAAGAGCAGAAAAATGCAAACCTGATAAGCTCTCTTCAATGGCTCCTCAACTGCCATCACATTTTGAAAAAAAAAAAAAAGGACAACGAAAACTGTAAAGTTAAGCAATGTATTAAAAGGAAATAAACAGGTAAAAAGGGATCAAAATTGAACCTTGATCCATCAATGCCTTGAACTGATTGATTGCATCATGTGAAACAGTCCCCATTTCTCTCTCCCCCTCTCTTTCTTTCTCTCCTGACAAAATTACCAGGACAAAAGAAACAGCACAAGCAAATAAGAAATGACCAAGTTTATAACTTTTTAGCTTCTCTTTGTTGACTCCTCTTTATCACTCGGCAAAACAAAGACTAACACTTGATTTAGAGAATCATTAAACACTTAAAAGAAAGGTTATTAATATACTGTATTTTTTCAAGTAGTATTAAAGAACAGGCTTTAGAGGTCAAAGAAAGGAGGGTCTATGAGTAAAAGTCCATAGCCCACCTAGAAAGTGAAGCTCTCAAGGCAGAAGGGCACCTCTCTCCCTGTATTGTGAGTTTTTTTCTACTTTAGTACAGTAGTAAAAATTATTTTTAAAACTAGTATAAATAAAAAAATAATTTTTAAATTAACAAGGTAATTAATATTTGCATGTGTTATATGCCTAATTAGGTGTGTTGCTCATGACTTCTTAGGCTGTGTTTCCGAACGCCGCGTTTAAAACTACGTTCTTTTAAAATTTAAAAAAATTGTTAAATTTTTTTTATATTTTTATATTATTTTAATATGCTGATCTGAAAAATAATTTTTTAAAAATAAAATAAAAAATATTATTTTGATGTATTTATACGCGAAAAACACTTTAAACCGTGACCGCTACCATAATCTCAAATAGACAAACAAATTTCATTTCAAGTTTTTGCTCTCTTAGATAATTCACTCGTACAAGAGTTCATATATTTTTTATGACATAAAAAATAATCTAATAACTAAAAAAAAAAATACGACATGACAAAAAAAACAAGATAGGAGAAAAAAAAGAAAAACAAAAGAAATAAATGAGGCGTTTGAGATATACCAAAGCTTCGATAATAAAATTCTCAATATCATCGGAAAGTTATCGATGACACGAACCCATAGACACCATAAAAAGCTAAATTTAGAGCTGGTAAAAAAATGCTAGTAAGTAAGTATATCATTGTACTTAGACGGCATGTGTGACTCGCTACTAGATTCGAAGTTAGTTTTCCATGATTTTTATGGATTTGTTTTGTCAATATTTTTTTTATGGTACTTGGAGTTTTATCATCGAAACTCTGGTGTGTCTTTGACACCTCATTATTATTTTTTTATTTTTTTCTCCCACCTGTTTTGTTTTTTTTTTTTTGTCTTGGCATCTCTTCTTTCTAGCTATTAGATTGTTTTGATTAATTTCATGCCATCGGATCTTTATAAAAAAAAAAAAAAAAAATGTGTTGACTCTTGCATGAGTGAATTATTTGAGAGAGCAAAAACTTCAAATGAAATTTGCTAGTCGCGCATGTACACACCTAATTGTGAATATATATACACTACTTGTACGTATTAATTATTGTGTTAGTTTAGGAATTATTTTTTCAATTGTGTTAATTTAAAAAATGTTTTTTTCTACTGTGATAGTCTAGGAAAAACCTCCTCTCCTGTGTGGCATTGTTTGTTTATATGGCCCAATTACACTTTTTAATTTTTTGAATATTCTTTTCTTTAATTTTTTTTTAATTTTTGAATTGTTTTGATTCATGATGATGTAGAAATAATTTTTTAAAAAATAAAAAATATTATCTTGATGTATTTTCAAACAGAAAATACTTTCAAAAATCATCTCTATCATAATATCAAACACAACGGTGTTGTTTGGCATTGCAATCCGACCGCACCGTGAAAATTATTGAATTGTTTTAACTTTAAATTAGTATTTTTTTAAAATGTTTTAATGTGATGGTATCAAAATAATTTTTTAAAAATATATTATTTTAATATATTTTTAAATAAAAAATACTTTTTAAAAAGAATTCCTCCCAAACTCCAAATCAAAGACTCACATGCACGACCACCACAACATTTTTGTTCTTTTGTGTCATCAAAGACAGGGGAAAGTGAAGGGAAGTTGCTTAGAGATGTATTATTTTCACTTGTTTTTTCGGCTTTTGATTTGTATTTTTCCTCTGGAGTTACTGACAACCCATTGATACGGACGGGTTACCTAGGGAGGGAGGGAGGGAGGGAGGGAGGGAGTCCCATCCACATACACTTGCTTGCTTGGATCTACTTCCTGCCAAAATGATTTAACTTCCTCTCCACTCTCTTCAAGAGAATTTATTGGGATATGAGAACCTCGTTTTAGTCCCCCAATCTTCACACCAATTTCCTTTTGAGCTCTAAGAATACTTTTTTTTATCAATTAGGTCCTTAATATGTGTTGCAAACTCTCAGCTAGGTCCCCCTTCCTGCTATACTAGCAGGCTAATGATTCCGAGTACCTGTTCTATTTTTTTTTATGGAAGATAACTTAACATTTAGGTTTGTTTCTTCTGAGTTAAGTATTTTGCAAATGAAAAATATATGACTGACTGCCTGCTTTAAGAATCTAATTGAGAATTAGGTTATAGGGATAGAACTTTTATGAATTTACCCCAGATCTGTCTGTCTTTTGCCTTGCTGGGTTGATCTAGCTAGTTATTAATAATATATGTACTGAATTTATGACTGCCTGCTCTGCCTACTGCCTCAAACAGCAATAAGCAAATTCTGCATGGACCATCTCACCTTGGAACTTTTATGAAATTACTTTATTTGATATTACGGTAGCTGTTGTGGTTGTAATTTAAAAAAAATTATTTTATAAAAAATATTTTTAATTGAGATTGGTTTGGAAAAATATATGTTTGGTTAAAACTATGATTAAAATTGAGGTTGAATAAAAAATCATTTATTGTGTTTGGTTAATAATGCTTTTGAAATTGAGGTTATAAAATAATTTTAAAAAATACATATTAATATTTATGGTTTTTAATTTAAATATTGTAGATTTAACTATTGCTATTACATCATGAAATAAATCATACTTTATATAAATTTTTTTTTATTGTTCCATTAAACTATCTACAATTCCATTACATACAAAATTCATCCAACAAGAACTACAGTTTTCATGATTTTTTGAGCGTATAATAAAATTAGGTAAAATATTATCAAGAATAAAATTGAGATTACAGTACGAATAAATTTAATTCACCTCAAACTAATTTTTTTAAAAAACAAAAACAAAATTATTGTTCACGTGAACAATGTGAGTAAAATCAATTAACTGCATTACTTTTTCAAAAAAAAAAAATTGTTCACTAAATTGAACAATGCAGCATGGTGCAGTTGCAAGAAGCAACTCCTACATGCTTTCTTTTTCCATGCGTTTCAAACGCAAAATTTCATGGGACCCATGAACAATAACCTACTTTTTTTTTTGTTACCAAATATTATTACATCTGCGTTTTAAGCAAAACATAGATACAACTTCTTAGACAAACACTGTCTTACAGGCTCCACAAAAAGGCTGAATTTACCAGGAGAGAAGTACAGGATCTTGCTTTTTATTTTTCAAATTCATAAGCTTGCCCATGCCATAGTTTAAGAATACATGGATTAGATAGATTAATTTTAGAAAATTTAAAATAGTGTTATTTTAAAAAATAATAAAAGTTATTAAATTAGATTTTGATCGGGTTATGAATTGATATGCTAAGTTGATTAGGCTTAACTAATATCAATGTCTACTTGATTTAATTTAAAATATAACCTAAACCTGAATTATGATCTAGATCGACATGTCTCCGTGTATGACAACCTAAGTTTAATAACATAGTTTTTTCCCCTTATTTGTTTTTGTGTTTTTGGTTTTATTGGAATGAAATAGGAAAGATATGATTTAATGCTATTTTGGAAAGAAAAAAAAAAAGAAGGCTATTATATTAGCATACACACCTTTCATGAAAATGGAATCCTTCAAAAAGAAGGAAAAATGAGGGAATTGAATAATTTTGCAACATGCAAGCAAGTTCTACATTTAGGATTTGAAAATGATTAAAATCAAGAAAAAATCACTAGATTTCTATTTTTTTTTATAACATGTGGAGTTAGAATATAATAATTCAAACTAATTATTTTTAAGTGTGTACATATATAAGATAATAACTAGCTAGAATTCATTATTTTAATGAAACCATATTAGACCATGACTCCATTAGTTCTTGTTTTTGTTGTTAAATTTACTAGGTCCTAACTGATTCTTGTCTGAGATTTGATGACTTGTTTCTAAACATGTTAAGTAAGGAAATAAAAATGAATAAATATAAATGTGTTTGATTGAAGAGGCATGGATAAAAACATAAATTAAATTTATTTCTTAAATAATTTTGAAATAAATATTTATATTTTAAAATATAAAATAGAGAAAAACATGTCCTTATCATCACTGTCTTGATATATATATATAAAACAGTAATCAAACACTATCATTGTAAGATTAAGTCCTAAAAATAAAATAAAATAAAGAAACACCAAACCTTACCTTACGAGGAGAGGAGTAGTTGCGGTGAAAGCAAAAGAATATTAGGGTATGGTTACTCATGCATCTATCTATCTATCTATCTATGTAGCATGCCTTTTTCCTTTCGGTTAGGGCTATCTTCTTCCTCCTCCTTTTATCATGAAAAAAGTAGCTAGAATGCAATGTGTCATCGATCCTTTAATGGCAGGCAGGCAGGCATGCATTTCAACCACCAACAATGGAGAAATTATATATAGTCATGTTTTTCTTTTAATTTTTGATCATCAGTTCTTAATTGGGTCCATGAATATTGTATATAAAGCTTCCATATATATATATATATAAATTCACATTCTTTAACAAAGCAAAATTAATGAAATTAATTAACTCATGACAAATTAAATGGTGAGAGTATATATATATATATATATATATATAAAAAGGGATCAAATTAAACAATATTAATTATTGCTATTTTTTTAAAGTTAATGGGTATCTAATTATTCCTTGTTTGAATATACCACTTGAACCTTACCATCAAAGAAGGCATGATAAAATTGAAAAAAGGTTGAAAAAAAAAAAGGGAAAAGGGGGGAGGGGGAGGGAATCACCAGCTAGCAAGCACTTTATACATCCGATAACTTAACTGTCTTCATAGGAAAGACGTTTGTGTTATATATCATCATTCCATTAATTCCTCTTCAACTAATCCCTTCATTAATGTATTAATTATTGCACCCAACTTTGTAGAGTAATTAATATTAGGAGTTTAAAAAATTAATACGAAAATAACATATTAATTTAGCTGATAGAACAAAAATAAAAAAATATAAAAAAATAAATAGTAACCGCGCGCGCGTACGCCAATCATACTTTTACGCAAGTAACTGTGCGAGAGTCTCTTTTTTTTTTTGTTCTAAAAAAAAAAAAAAGGCATTAATTAATTTGGTCTGGTAAAGAAAAAGACAGAGGACAGCAGATGCAGACACGATTAGCCTGGAACGTG
>Ga0325414_1002648_pt1 | contig 18258 bp, 14 predicted proteins | sample PopdelMetagenome_8_FD_206183 | JGI IMG/M metagenome (GOLD analysis project Ga0325414, IMG submission 206183) | Populus deltoides microbial communities from Bellville, Georgia, United States - Leaf-PdKOR-R3 | ecosystem: Host-associated > Plants > Phyllosphere > Phylloplane/Leaf | place: USA... | reverse complement strand
TGGATACACAACCTGTTGAAGCATGTAATTCATTTCCTGTTATTTTAGGACGTCCGTTTCTTGCAACTTCTAATGCATTGATTAATTGTAGGAATGGACTGATGAAGCTATCTTTTGGAAACATGACTTTAGAGATGAATATTTTCAACATTTGCAAGCAACCTAGAGATGATAATGATTTACAGGAAGTGGACTTTACTGAAAAATTAGTTCATGATCAATTTCAAACCACCTCTAGTGAAATTAAGAACGATGAATTTGATGATTTGCAAATGTTTTACTTTCAGGAATAATCAAAGGCAAATAGTTGGAGACCAAAAATTGAGGAATTGCCACCACGATCAATTGAGTCCATACCTTCAAATGTTTAACCACCAAAACCTAATTTGAAGCCATTACCATTCAATCTCAAATACTCATTTTTGGGAGAAAATAAAACTTTTCCGGTGATAATCTCTTCCAAACTTAACGCACATCAAGAAGGTAAGTTATTACAAACTCTGAAAATGTATAAAAATACATTAGGAATTAGTCCTTTGATTTGCACACACAAGATCTATTTGGAGGAAAATGCTAAACCCTCTAAAGAAATGCAACGAAGGCTTAAACCTAATATGAAAGAAGTAGTGAAAAATAAAGTTATTAAGCTTCTAGACAATGGAATCATTTATCCTATTTATGATAGCAAATGGGTAAGTCCTACCCAAGTTGTACCCAAGAAGTCTGGAGTCACTGTGATAACAAATAAAAAAAATGAGTTAATTCCAACTAGGACTATTATTGGTTGGTGCATGTGCATTGAAACTAATTCAATGACTAGAAACAATCATTTTCCTTTACCTTTCATGGATCAAATCCTAGAAAAAGTTGTAGGTCATGAATTTTATTGTTTCCTAGAAGGCTATTCAGGTTACAACCAAATTGAAATTGCATTGGAAGATCAAAAGAAGACTACTTTCACATGTCCATTTGGTATTTTTGCATATCGAATGATGCCTTTTGGATTATGTAATGCACCAGCCACGTTTCAAAGATGCATGCTCAATATATTTAGTGATATGGTTGAACGTTTTCTTGAAATTTTTATGGATGATTTTTCTGTTTTTTGTGATTCATTTGATGATTGTTTGACTAACTTAGAAAAGGTTTTGAGCAGGTGTGAAGAGAAGAATCTTGTACTAAATTGGGAAAAATGTCATTTTATGGTAACAAACGGCATTGTACTTGGTCACATTGTTTCATCAAAAGGAATTGAGGTTGACAAATCTAAAATCAAGTTAATTGCTAACTTGCCAACACCAAAATCTATTAAAGATGTTAGATCATTCTTAGGACATACTGGTTTTTATAGAAGGTTCATCAAATATTTTAGTGTAATATCTAAGCCCTTGAGTAACTTTCTAACAAAGGATAATATTTTTAAATGGACTAAACATTGTGAAGAAGCCTTTGTTAAACTTAAAAACTTACTTACTTCTGCTCCTGTCATTCAACCTCCTGATTGGTCATTATCTTTTGAAATAATATGTGACGCTAGTGATTATGTTGTGGGTGTTGTCTTGGGACAAAGAAAAGATAAGAAACCTTATGTGATTTACTATGCAAGTAAAACTTTAAATAGTGCTCAAACAAATTACACCACTACTGAAAAAGAATTACTTGCAGTAGTATTTGCATGTGAAAAATTCAGGTCTTATCTTGTTGGCTCACCTGTTGTTGTTTTTAGTGATCATGCAGCATTGAAATATCTTCTTTCTAAGAAAGATTCTAAGGCTAGATTGGTGCGGTGGATTTTGTTACTTCAAGAATTTGATATCACAATCAAAGACAAGAAAGGCACCGAAAATATTGTCGCAGATCATTTGTCAAGATTGACAACAGATTCAAGATCTGACATCACACCAATTGATGACTACTTTCCTGATGAATCTTTATTTTCTATCTCTACAATGCCTTGGTTTGCTAATATTGTTAATTTTCTTGTTTCAAGACAATTGCCAGCTCATTGGAGTACCCAAGACAAAAGAAAATTCTTGAACGAAGTGAAGAACTTTTATTAGGATAACCCTTATTTATTCAAATATTGTCCTGATCAAATATTTTGAAGATGCATTCCTGACAATGAGGTAAGTAGTGTCATTAAATTTTGTCATTCTGAGGCATGTGGGGGTCATTTCTCATCAAGAAAGACCACTGCAAAAATCTTACAAAGTGGATTTTACTGGCCCACCATATTCAAGGACTCACATGCATTCTGCAAGACTTGTGAAAATTGTCAAAAGTTGGGATCTATTTCAAAATGTCACATGATGCCTTTAAATCCTACTCTTGTCATTAAGATCTTTGACTGTTGGGGTATAGATTTCATGGGTCCATTTCCTCCATCATTTGGTTTCTTGTACATATTAGTCGCAGTAGATTATGTTTCAAAATGGATAGAGGCAATTCCAAGTCAAAACAATGATCACAAAACACTGATAAAGTTTTTGAAAGAAAATATTTTGAGTCGAATTGGAATCCCTCAAGCCATGATAAGTGATGCTGAAACACATTTCTGCAACAAGTCATTTGAGTCTTCAATGAAGAAATATGGAATCACACACAAAGTTGCCACCCCTTATCACCCTCAGACAAGTGGATAAGTAGAGCTTGCTATAGGGAGATCAAACAGATCTTGAAGAAAACAGTGAACCCTAATAGAAAAGACTGGTTGTTAAGACTTAATGATGCACTTTGGGCTTATCGAACTGCTTATAAAACATTATTAAGTATGTCACCTTATAGATTAGTCTATGGAAAACCTTATCACTTGCTTGTGGAACTTGAACATAAAGCTTATTGGGCTATTAAAGCTTTCAATTCTAACATTGATGATGCTAGTCAGCTGCGAAAATTACAAATAAATGAGCTTGAGGAAATAAGAAATGATGCATATGAAAATTCAAGAATTTATAAAGCAAGAATCAAAGAGTTTCATGACAAGAAAATACTGAGAAAAACACTCAATGTTAGTCAAAAAGTCTTGCTTTATAATTCTTGACTCAATTTATTTCCTGGAAAACCAAGATCAAGATGGAGCGGTCCTTTTATTATGAAACATGTGTATCCATATGGGGCCTATGATATCGAGAATCCAAAGAATGGCAATGTTTTCAAGGTAAATGGACATCGTTTGAAAATTTACTTTGACAATTTTTCAGTTGAAAATGACTCTATTGAATTGAGTGATCCTGTATATAAAGATTGATTCTTTTTCTCACATTGTTTTGTGTTTCATTTTGGTGTGAATTTTGTTTTGCTAGTCTCTTTCACCCCAGTCAAATGGCAGATAATGATAATCTGTGACTGAAGTTGGTTCTTTCAGTTTCCCATAATAACTGATATCTGTATATATTTGTGCAATTCTTTGCTCTTTCTCCCTTCCTTGAATCTCTTCTCCAATTCTCATTTAAAAATGGACACCACTCTTGAAAAATTGAAAAAGTATTTTCTCGCTTTGTCTTCAAATGCGATTGCAAAAATTTACCGTGCTAGGTGTGCAAGATTGAGGTTATTAATGAATCATGGAATTCTTGAAGATATTCGCTGGCTAATTGAAGCAAAGGTCCAATTATCAGGTGAGTCCTCTAATTCTTTCATTTCATACATGCTTGGGACAGGTAAAAGCACTTTTGCAAAGAAACATCGTGCAAAACGACTGAAAGTCTGTCACAGATGTGCCAGATGGACTTATAATGCAACATGTTGTTCTTTAGGAATGGTATCTGTAAATCGTGAAGATAAAATACAATTCATTAAGGATGGCCTGAGTAAGGGGTCTTTAGATAATCTTCTATTGACTCTTGAGACGCATCTTAATGGAGATGTGCATCATGCAATTCATGATTTATGGCCACAATTCCATAAAGAACATGCTTGACATAGTCTTGGAAATTTGACTAAAAAAGATCATGTTTGCTAGTTTTTAAGAAAACTAGATGGGAAGTCCATCCCCAACTCATAGAGGGCGTTTAAGCCGTTCTCGGATGTAAAACCAAGGGAGGACGTGAGCCACAATCACAACTACCTGTACTTACACATGCTTAAAATAAATAAAGAGAGAGAGAGAGAGAGTGTGTGTGAGACTCTAGCTGGCCTACATATAGGTGGTATGATTGCATTTTTAATTTCTCATCTAGAAAATCTTCTCTTCCTTCCCTTGATTTCTACTCAACCAATACATTCAAAAAATATAGAAGTGTGTAGAAATGGCAGGTTCCTCAAGTCATCACATAAGAAATATTTGTGTTTTTGGTGAATCCAGTCTTAGAAAAGAAAAGGAGTTTTTAGAATCAACAAATCATCTTAGTCAGGTACTAGCTAAGAGAAAGATTTATTTAGTGTTTGGAGGAGACAGCCTTGGGTTAATGAGGGGTGTGTTAATAGTTGCATTTTTAGGAGGTAGTCAGGTTTTGGGGGTCGTCCCCAAAGCTTTAGCAAAAGGGGACATCATTGGCAAAACAATTAGAGAGGAACTACAGGTCCCCACAATGTTTGATCGACTGAATGTAATGTTTAACCATGCTGATGCCTTCATTGTTTTACCAGGTGGTCTGGGTATATTGGAAGAGATCTTTCATATTTCCTCTTGGACCCAACTGCACATTCACCATAAACCCATAGGTCTATTAAATGTTAATGGTTTTTATGATAATTTGTTGTCTTTTCTTGATCAAGCTGTGGAACAGGAATTTCTAATATCTTCGGCATAACAAATCATAATCTCTGCTACTACTGCTGAATAATTGATTGACCAACTACAATCTTTCATCCTTGTAATTGATCCTTCTATAAGTCGCATAAATTGGTCAACTGAGAAAAGCCGTAAAAAGCTTAGATTGGATTTGAGCCTTCGTTTATGAATCCTTGTGTATTTTGGTTTTATTAATAGCATATTATTTTGTGTTGTTATTTCTTATATTTGTTTAAGTGTGTTTCAGGTTTGTTAGTGTTCGTTGTTTCAGGTGATGTCTTCTATACTCTATCTTTCTACCTTATGACATTGAGGACAATGTCTCATTCTGGTTGGGGGAAGAGGATAGGAGTTGACATTAAAAAAAAAAACTAACTTACTGACTGTTTTTGCTAATATTAAAACCATTTGACAAAACTGTTACTAAGATGAGAGAGTAAGGAGAAATTTTATTGACTCTTGAGACACATCTTAGTAAATATTCTTGTCAAGGTCTATTAGAATACTTCTTGAAATATTCAGGTTTACAAACTCTCGCATTGTTATCACATAATTCTGCTCATATACTCATTTAACAAGTATTTTTAAACCTTCATTTTCACGCACACACTTTAACATATGATTGTGGGTTACACATTGGATTATTATATTATTTATGTTTTTTTGTTAAAGGTAACAACTAAGAGAAAGGGATAGTATATAATTTGCAAAAAAAAAACAAACAAAAAAATGATGATAATAAAAACGTAGATAAGTTTGGTTTCGTAGCTTCCCTAACCTAAGCAATTAAGCCCGAAGGGGTATTTTAACACCTAATACCCTAAAGTCAATTGACTTGGGAGCTATTGGCTCAACGCTTGTTACATGGGTTGAGGAGAAAAGCTTAAGGGAATCAAACATTGCACTATCTACGTATCAGTATCTGCAACCCGATTTACTAAGCTCGTAGGGGTGTCTCAACACCTAATGCCCTAAGACCAACTGGTCTGGGAATCATTAGCCGAAAGCTCGTTACATAAGTTAAAGATGCATTGTGTTATAAGTTATATGTATATATATTTAAAAATAAAGAAAAAGATAATAATCCCAACCCAAGGAAGTTAACCTTAAATATTAGAACAAAAATTTTGTTTTCTTCCAAGTAAATCCCATAACTATGTGCTGATATATTAAGCACAAAAGGAAGGTTTATTAATATCTTGTTTAAGAGGTATTGAGCAGATATATAAATTTAATGAGAGTTTATTTATCTGGATAGATTAATGGAAGTTGAATGATGAATGTCTTGCTTTGTGGAATTTGCAAATTGTTTTTCTATTTTAACGCTTTGATTACTAGGGACCAGTAATAAGCTGGTTAAGGGGTGTGATTAGTACTTAAAAGTGTATTTTTATCAAGGTTTTATATCATCATTTTGCACTTAAAGTATCAATAACTCATTAACTAAAGCATGTTTTATAATAACAAGTTTGATACCATAAGATACCTTTAATTTATGGTAAATGTTTATCTTAAATGTAGGCCTATCACATAAATAAAAGAATTGATTGATGAGTTTAAGTACTGAAATTGAAAGGACAAAGAGAAGGCCAAACTTAGAAAAGAGATGCTGGTTCAGTCCAAATTGAAACACTATTCGGTCATTGGGTCATATCTAGAGCTGTAGATCTTGGATTAGGTCTGCTTTATATGGATGGAAAGCTAAAACATAGGCTTAAAACGTTCATGAGAAGTCCAAGATTTAAAAAGGCCATTTTCAAGTCCAAATTGTAGCAACAACGGAGAAGTCCGAATCTGTCCTACAGTTCAGACACTATTTAGTGTTCAGCCCATATCTTGAGTTCTAGAAGTCCAAATGACCTCAATTTTGTTTTCCTGGAAATTTGATACAATGTCCTAGACCTTTCATGATTTAAGTCTATTCAAATTCTGAAGTTATCAATGACGTTTGGTTCAGACAAGAAGATAAGGATTGTCACCAAGTCAAGATGTGGTCACCCACTCAACAATTAGTCATCAAATAAATAGTTCCAAATTTTGGTCTATAAAAGGAGGCATTTGTCATGCATTTAGGCATCTTATTTTCAAATCAAGATCATGCTCTTGCTCTCTCTTTATATTTTTATAATGCTTAAGTTTTGTTTATATTAATATCTTGTTTATGCTTTTCATTTCTTTTCCTTTACTTATTTAACTTATATCTTATTTATGTTCTTATCTTGTTTATTTATGTTTCTCTCTTTCATTATGTTTAGCTAAGTTTATTATGTCAAGGTGAAAAGGTTACACTAATGGTGTAAGAATAAGTATAGTATAAACTCAACATGGACCTTAATGTTTGATACTAATAAATTTTATATTTGTTATCTTGTTCACTTTTAATACTTTGCTTGTTAAATGGTTAATCTAGATTTATGTTGTATAACTTTTGGTACAACAAATACTTGGCACTTTCATAGCCAAAACCGTATGGTATAACCGACACCTGTGCTATGAAAGGAACTTAATTTGTTGTTAACATAAGTTATAATTATGAATGCCTGACAACATTTATAAGTATTAGCATTATTCAAATAAGATAACTAATGTAATCATGTTAACAATTTATAATCCGATTGGAACCTCCTTTGTGTGTGGTTTCTAGTTGAGTAATAAGAGTTTATACTATACTTGTTTGAAATACTATTAGTGAATCCTCTAACCTTGATAACTGTTTTTATCATTGTTTAATCCTTATATCAATATCACATCTCGAAGTTCTATTTATTATTGCTGTTATTATTATTGTTGTTGTTGTTGTTATTGTTGTTTTTTATAATTTATATAGTTAACCTCCCTGTGGTTCGATTGCCGGGTTATTTATTACTTCAACACTCCTGCACTTGAGAGAAGACATCAATCTTTTGATTGTGTCAAGAAACAACACAAAAACTAAAAAATAGGCATTGATTCCAAACCTAAATGACTATCAACTCAAAATAGCAAATGTATTTTTACATAAAGAGCTTCAAAATCTGACCATTTTCACTTTAGATTGTCAGGTTAGCTACTTAGAAGTAGGGGTTATCCTTTTATTAATAGAAAGTGTCCCTGCCCTTTTGCTGCCATCTTTGGCAAACTTTAAATCCAAGCTTAATATAAATAAAATGACAGGAAAGTAATCGAGAACATCTCATGGCAATCGAAACTCAGTATTGAAACAAAAGAAAGATCTAGCGGACCTCATGGAATCCATTTTCAAGGTAAGAAAGTGTATACCTTTTTAGTTTCAAAAATCTAAATATGGATTGGTTATTGGTATTGCCTCCCTTTCTTCTTGTTTTCAGACCTCCCTAGATCATAACTGAAGGCTTGGAAACGTTCTAGGTAGGACCCTTGCCCTTTAGCCTAAGTTTCTTTTCTCTTTTCTTTTCTTTTCTTTCCCTTTGTTTCTCTTTGTTTTCTCCCCCTAGTTTTCTCTTATATCTATTTTTTTTTGTTCTTCGACCTCCTCTTTTGTAGGCAGGTTTAGGCCTTCTAGATGGGTTGTCTAGGGTTTCAAATGAATAAAACCTAGCTGGTTTTGCCATGGGGGTGCTAGTTTTAGGAGTAGGTGCTTTTGTAAGGTGCTTAGGGACCAAGGTGAGTGTTTCTTCTCCTTGGATCTTAAGAAAAAGGTTTTAAACCCTTGATATGATCCTTCTAGAGGTTTCTAAATGGAAACCACCAAGAAAGTTGGGCGCTCTTCTGCAACTGAATATCCCTGTCAAAGCTGACTGAGTTGACCATTTTCAGGACTTCATCGGAGTATCTCTGATGTCAACGTCGCTTGATACCATCTAGACTTGGTAGAGGAGGTGCATGCCTTTCAACTGAACCCACTCTTGCTTGATTTGGAAGTCTATAGCTCTTATATTCAATCGTTTGAAAGTGTCCACTCAAACAACATAACGTTTGAAACTATGGTTTTGGCTGACTAGGGACAAGATGTTGTGAAGATCCATAGAGAAAATGGGACGTAAATGTTTGTTATTGTGGACATGGAGTTGTAGAAGGGGTGTTTCTTAGTCGAATGGTGGTGGTTTCAACCTTGGGGTGGTCGAAAACGTTGCATTCAGTCGTTTGAAAGTGCCCCCTCAATCAGTCAAAAACTAAAAAAGAAAAAGAAGCACAATACTTTGAACATTATTTCGACTTACCAACCTTGCTTAGCATTATGGTCTTTCATAATTGGGCTTGGGCATTTCTTTTTGAGTTTGCTTCAGGTGTATTTTCTCACATTTATCCTATTATTTAAAAATGAGTAGCAACAACCATTAACAAGATGACTTTAAACCCATTAAATAATGTTTGTTTTTCCCCGTAACATGAATTTAGTAGATCATACAAGATTTCTTCCTCTTATTTCTTTACTTGGTCGAAGCTAATCATACAAGATTTCTTCCTCTTATTTCTTTACGTGGTCGAAGCTTAGGTTCTTATTTATTTAGTGTTCTTCTTTCATCTTACATTAACTAACATATTTTCAAATCAACACATTGTCATTTATTTCTATTATACTTAATCACAACATGAGTTATACTATGTTAACTACATCAATTGACATCATAACAAGGAAGAAGAAATGAATCTCTATGAATAAAAATCTTGTCCATAATTAATACAGTTATACTAGAGCAATCATTTTTATCATGTTCATATATTTACATTCAAAGAAATATCCCTCGTATCATTCCTCATTTGGCTGAAACCTAACCCCAAGCTTACTAGATGTTCCTTTCTTTAATTCTTCTTGTCTTAACATGTTTTCAAGCTATTACCACATTCCATAATAGTTGCATAAAATATCTCAAGTACACATTCAATAACATTCAACTCACCCAACACACAATGAACCTAACAGATATCATGATTTACTTCCCAACCTTTTAGTTAAATTTAGAAGTTCTCACCATCAACATGCTCTTACAACACACTATATGCATAGAAATCTAAATTGAAAGAAAACCCTCGTGCTTTCCCATTTGGCTAAAAGTTAAGGGTCTCTCTTAAGCTAAATTCATTCAACAATTTTCATTCATTTCCTTGTCATTAAACTTTTATTTCACAATTCTACACTTAATTTTCATTTTCCCCAAGTTTCATCCATAAACCCTAACTTGAATAATTGAATATTTATTTAATTTTTATAATTAAACACTAATTAATGATAATATTTTATAAAAGAGTAACTCACTTAATAAATTTGGATGAGTAATGACAAATTCCCAAGCGAATTTCTTCATCAACACCTTCTTTTTCTCAACTTATGGTCTCTTTCTACCTCTAAATTTTCCTTGCTATTAGCCCTTTATCCTCTCTTTCTCTCTCCCTATAAAATTGTTTCTCTCACATCACCCAATCTCTCCCTATCTAAACTTGTTTTTCTCACATAATCATCAAATTTCCATTTCATCTTTCACATTGAGATGGCAGCTACAATTTCAATTTGAAATAAATAGGAGAAGGAAATAAAAGAACTTATTTTTTGTTCTTTTCCTTAAGCTATTGTTGACCTTTCAATTATAAAGGCTGACTTGTATTTTTTTTAAAATAATTTTTCTCAAATTATACTTCTTAATATTTCTTAGATGGACCCCTCTTGGCCACTAATAATTTTGAATGGTCTTTTCAAAATCTAATTGACCTAAAATTTAAAAAGAAGGTTGACCAAAATATCAAGATGTTACTCGTAAATTTTATCTCAATCTAACGGTCAGATTGAGAGTTATATATGATAGAGTAAAATTGGCCAACATGTAATTTTTACACTAAAATCCAAAATTTTGTATTGTTTTATCTACTTATTTCATCCATATTTTTAACTAATTCATTATGAACTTCCATACCTATTTATAATATAAATTTTCATCAATTTTTGTTCCTTTTCAAGTTAAAAACAGTGTGATTGCACACAGGCTTATACCGGTGGTCAAAATCATTCGCGCATAGAACCTTACAATAATTCATTTAAAAAATCTAAAATACTTTTTTAAATATTTTCACCCTAAATTCATAAAAATTATCCATATTTATCATTAATTTATTAATTTTTGAGCTACGGGTCTACATTGTACTCTTTACATTTATTAGGTCATATTTTCCAGATTCACATATTTTTAATATCAAGTTTAAACAAATTACATCGAATTTCCTTAATTTATATCCTAGAACATTACTTTCGCTTTTTATGATTTGATAGTTATATGCATTTCGTTGTTTTTTTTATTTTCCTTCATTTTCATACTTTTATTTTTAAATCAATACATGAACATTTTATTTCAAATTCTCAAAATTCAAAGTAATCTTTTTAACTCTAATACTCTATTTACTCACTCAACATGATATTTTTCATTATTAACTTTGTGGATTTTATCCAATAGTTTACACTAATTCTCAATCAATCCAATATTAAATGATAAAATTAGAAGAAAAAAATTAATTAAGAAAAAAAACTTGTGTCAACCGGGTTAACCCGCTAAACCCACAATACGTATCATTAGAGCATCATAATTCAATAAAAAACAAATATAATATTAAATGATAAAATTTTAAAAAAAAATTAAAAAAAGAGGAAAAAAAACAAAGCACTATTTAAATAAATAGTGCTTTTTTAAGGAGGGGTACAATAAAACTCCCTTCTTTTTTAGTTTATAGTTAATTTTGAATCATACCTCTTACGTACGACTAACTAATAACCATCTAAAAATAAATATTTAGCTTGGAAAACAAGTTTTAACCTTGAATCATGATCAAAAGCCATTTCTATAAATAATGATGAAATATAATCAAAGTTAAATATGTATTTGGCAAAAAAAGAAAAGAAAAAAAAATACTGTAAGCAATTTCTTGAAAGATTGAAGTTAAAATTGAAAGTTTTCATATATTTAGTAAAGTAAAATTTGACACAAATTTAGTTAAAAATTAATCCTTTATAATAAAAATTAAAAGAATAATTTAAATCAATTTGCAAACATTATTCAAACATTTATATAACCTTTATTTTTAATTTATTTTTTGTTATGTTGACTACAAAAGATTTTTTTTTTTTTTTGAGTAAAGATTTTGAAGATGACAAAATTTATAAAGGATTAGCCAATGACATTTTCCTAATGAAATAAAACTCAAAAAACATTTTCAAGAAGTAAAACAGCAGTCAAGCTTCGGTCATATGCATGGGCTTTTAAGGCTACAATTGACTTTGATCCAAGCTTTGGATCAAGGGGAAATGGGTGGCTCGATCAAGCAAAGGTGAGATGGGAATCAAGAAGTATCTGTACTGTCAAATGTTGTTGAAAAAGAACATTTTGACTAACAAGTAACATTTTCTCCATCTTGTTGTCTGATGCTAGACATTTCGCAGGGTTCTCTGTCCATTGTAGACATGATCTTGGAAAGTATATAGTTCTATTCTGATCATTGTGAAGTTAGCATGAAACCATGCATGTTGTAGTTTGAAGCAAGAAAAAGGAGCGCTCCATTGAAGTCTTGGGTACTTCAGCAGCTGAGAAGAGCTGAGTCTTCCAGAGTCTTAAGGTCTCGTTCCTATGCTACAAATTGGCAAATCAGCACCAAAAGAATCTTGAAGCCCAAGGTTGCAACACTACCCATGATTTAAATCTGAACCTCACTAACCATGCCACCATTACTCTTGCAACCACCATTTCTTCTTTCATCTCCTTCAAAATCTGTCATATCAGCCTGGAAGTTTTCAGTGATTCTCATCTTACTACGAGCACATCGTGAAGGCCTCGACATCTGGTTATCTAGAGAAAAAACATCTCTACTCTTCCGCTTCTGCTTTATGCTTAAAAAGCCACAAGCGAGAGCCTCTAAAGCTTTAGTGGTCAGCGGTCGGTTTCTTGTGCTGTGTCTTCGCAAGTTCATATTAGGTGACTGCTGAGGAGTAGAATCACATACTGATGTGGAGATTTTTAGCATCCCAAAATCCTTTGTTTGCCTGCTTGCTTTATCATCTTTTACCTCTGTCACTCCCATCATTAAAGGTTCCGTTTCGGCATCATGAGGTACAGGCATGTTCAGGTCTACCAATGCCCGAGTTTGAAGTTTCTCATGAGGATGGTCATCACCAGAAGAATTACTGCTGAGAGTGCTTTCATTACTAATATTTGGACTGCCTCTAGAAGAAATTGTAGCTGATAACCTCTCCATGGGTGGATCCACTCGAAAGAGAAAATCCTCTCTGATATCACCTTCTCCAGCACAACCAGGCTCATCTTGTTTTGATCCATGTCTATCAATTGTGCCACAGCTTGTCTTTGTGTGGTCACAAGCAATTAATCTCTGTTGACGTTTTGCCACTGGATCCAAAAGTTTTCGGTCACAAAGTATGCCTCTCCGGGTTGCTTGACGCTTGATACGCTTTCTTGTCTGCATACTATCATACTTATCCGCTTTCTGGTACTCGGGAATTTTTTCAGGAACCTTGACAAAACCTGAACCATTTATACGGAAACTCTGCTTTAAAGCATTATCTTCAACATCTTCCCTATCAGAAAATACTACCTTGTCCAAATCATTCTTTGTGGATTTTGTCATGGTAGTCCCATTCATATCAGAACACAGGTTCTCAGAAGAATCAGGTTCACCAGCTGGCACCTTCAAAGAATCAGATTCACTATCTTCAGAATCACTTCTGGAGGTGCATATGCTCATCAGTCCAACGGGTAAACTCCTCAGTTCCCTCACCCTTTTTGATTCCCCAGTGGCAAGACTTGTATCAACAACGGTAAACATCATGGCATTTGAAGTGCGGCTTGGAGTTCTAGGTTTGAGGTAACAATGGCGTTGTTGAACAGGAAAATTTCCCTGGTTCAAATTTGTCTTATTGCTCCATGCGGTTCCTTCCTTGCTACCATCACCCTTATCTTCTCCAATGTCAAGGTCAAGAAGCGTTGGATCCGAAGCAACTTTATTCAGGACATCACTGACAGAATCAAAATAGTGGTCTCCTTTCACTAGTTTCCTTCTTGAAAACTTCTCGATGCCAGGGATCAGAAAGACCAGAGAATGCCTGGAGGCAGCAGCAAAACCATGATCATTAGGCTGCTCAGAATGCCAACCTCTTGCAAGTAAAAGAGGCCAAACAGCTTCCCAGAACAGATCATTTGATCGGGCTTTGCTTAAGCGGTAGCCACCAGTTAGGTAGTTGATAATTTCAACAGGTGTAAGGGTCGAGCATGCTTTTCCAATTGGTATTTCTGGACGGACAGGAGCAACTTGATTGGACTTCAGAGGCTCCGTGGTAATGCCTGTGAGGTCTTGCTTCCCTTTACCAATTCCCACAGCTTCTACTAGGGCATGCAATCCGACCATCACCTTTAAAGTGAACACATATTCTTCCAGCAACATTTTTCCCTCACCAAATGCCTTAGCAGCCTGCCAAATGATGAAACTAATATTCAAATAGGATGTTATGGACTTGCGATGAACCAGATAAGATCAAAGAGAAACAGCCAAGAACTGCAAAATTTTCTTTTCAAAAAATTAGAGCCACAAACATAGGACAGGTTTTCTCAGCAGAGAAACTATGAATTTTGCATCTCAAATCAATGTTAACACCACCCTTTTTGTACTGTCATCTAACAGCCATCCTCAGTGGAAAAAAAATTAACTGCATTTGTAGGCTTTCACACAACCAATCACAAATCATTAGCAAAATGGCTTGTTTCAATTATGTTATATCATGTAAAGAATTTATTTAGTGTATTGAAAGTTGAAACATTCTCATATTTTGTACAAATAATGCAATGTTTAAAGAAGCTCACACAATAATTTTGCAAATAGTTCAACAAAGGTACTTAAAACATATTTCTTGAAAGCAATTAACTAATTCAGAATATACATTGTGACCTTCAGATAAGTGAGAACGTGCTTGTCTTTTGTGCATAGTCATCCATGTGTTCGTGTTTTGTGCATTGTCGTCCATGAGTTCACTCATTTGGTGAATCTTGGCATTTAAGATTGTGCTGCATCTAGAAATACTTCATAAAATACCTGAAGCAAAATATTTTTGCATTCCTCTGACAATTGTGGAAGCAAACGAGATAACATTTCATGTTGCCTTGATCCTGTAAAAATCCTTTGCCCATAAACACATTTTCTGTTTCTTATTTTACGGCATTCTGACCATCTATGATATCTGTCAGACCTATAAAATTTCCCGTAATAAAATGAGAGTATGTCACCCATCGTCTTGCTCTCAACAAAGTTCTTCACTTGAACAAGATTTTTTCCAAAAATATATAAACCAAGAAGAAAACTGTCCTCCTCTGAATCATTCCAAGGGTTGCCCACAGAACCAGGGACCAAGCAGTAATCTTTGCCACCGAGTTCACAAAGCATTTCATTACTTATTTCTGGCTGAAGACATAACGTCGCAGATTCTCCTACTTCTATGCCATCATTCACAGTAACATCCATAAGCTCAACCTTAGCTTTCAAGTCAACTTCTGGAACAATATTTGCCTCTCTAATGCTTTCAGGTTTTACAGACTTATTTATATCGGAAGTGTCAGTCAAACCACAGGGATAATCTCGTGGTTCATGTTTAATGCTCTCGACTTCCTCAATGACCCACATTAATGATAAAGGCAATCCAACCAAAAAATCATGGTAAGTAGCAGACGAGATTATTGCATCAGCTGGACTTTCTACAAGCAACCCGTAGACACATTCTGTCATAAGAGCTGGAATTTGAACTTGATACTCATCTCCAATGCGAGGAAGCAGCTCAGGATCTCTGTAGGCCTCACAAATACCTGGAGAAAGCAATTGCTCAGCAGATTCATCTTCAATGCAATTCCACTCAGAATTCCCTTTGATAACATCCATCTGCAAAAGGAGTTCAAGAAAACAAAAATGATTAATTAAAATTTAAAAGAAAAAACAAATAAAAGGAACAAAGGTGTCTTGCATTGTAAGCAAAAAAAAAAACTTAGGCTTGATGATTGATGAATACTATGAAGATAACAGCTACTCCTATATCACTGATCATGTTTTCCAACCAAAATATAAACAAAAGAAATGAAAACAAAACAATTTTTTTTAATTTTGCTCAAACATCTATCCTTGTGCTCTAATCAAACAAAAAATTATTCAGCTTTTTTTTAAAAAGCAGGTTCCAAGGAATTAAAAAAATCCATACTTTCAGCTAGAATTAAATTATTTTCCATATCAGTCAAAGACATGCAAAACAGTAATTTATTTAATTATTTACTTATCAAAATTAAGAAAAATATTTTTTCCCAATTAAAGTAGTATTGAACAAATAAAAAAAAAGCTCCTAAGGAAATTTAATAAGCTGCAAATGCAAAAAATAATCATAAGCACAGTTTTACAGAAAATCACCAAACCCCGAAAAAAAAAAATACATGCACAGTTTTACAGATAAAACCAGGCAACTTTAGTAAAACCATAGTAACCAAGCCAAAAGTCTCCAACCCATATCCATGTTCCAACCCGAGACCAGCAGCAAAGCAACCCCGTATCAAAAAGACTCGAACTTTACAAAGCAAAAAAAACAATGAAAAGAACCCATTACGCATATTTAATCATTCACCTCCATAACCAATCCCAAACCCCAAAACACAACAAAAGCTCAAAGCTTAAACATACTTATACACAGCCAAAAGGCACAAGAGAGACAAAAATATTTACTACCAATAAAAACAAGAACTCCAAAATGACCCCCCAACAAAATTCTACTCTTTCTTCTACTTCATAATACTACAAGAAACCGTTAACAAAACCCAAAGAGACTAAAAATATTAAATCCAAAACTAGATACTCTATGTTAAAGAAAGCAATTAAAAGTAACAACAACCAAACCAACAACATTCAAGATAAAAAATTTACTATACCTCCATTGATAAAACACAAAACCCGTCAAGACCAAAGTTTGATATACAGAGAGAGGGAGAGAGCAATAGGCAGGCTGAAAGCAGAAATGGGTGTGCTTTGTTACGCACCGATTCACAAGTTATAGATTAAAAGTAAACAAAACGTGACCTTGTTTATATACCCACTTAAGAAAACACAACATAAACTGCAGCAGCAGCAGCATGATGTATGTATATAAAAATATATTTATATTATATATATATATATATCGAGAGATAAAGATAGAAAGAGAGGGGGAGGGAGGGAGACGTACTTGCCTCAAGAAAGCTAGGTGTTCATGGAGGAGAAAGATTTAACTTCTTGGTAGAGGAGAACTGAAATATTTTTACGGGTTTGGTTCTTCCTTTATAGAGAGAAAGATGGATGAAATATATTAATTTGTTTGGTCTCTGTATTTAAAATTTGGTCATATTTACTCTTATACTCTTGATTTACTTACTATTACCCTTGTCCTTACAATTCTTATATATATATATATATATATATATATATATATATATATATATATAAATAATAAAACCGAATAACAGAAAATATAGGGGTAGAAATGACCCCAAAAAAAAAAATATATATATATATATATATATATATAATTAAACCGAATAACAGAAAATATAGGGGTAGAAATGACCCCAAAAAATAAAATAAAAAATAAAAAACAAGGGGAAAATATGACCACGAGTTTTAAGCATAAGGGCAATAATGATTAAACCACAAATATAGGGATAAATATGATAAGATTTTAAAAATAAGGGATTAATTGTGTATTTCATCAAGAGAAAGATAGGGGTCTCTATTTCTGGTCCGTTTACAAGGACAAGAATGATATCTCCACTCGCGGTTTCTGTTTATAATTTTACTCTCTTCATTTAGTTGACACCTGGCTATAAGTTTAGATTCCTCCACCTCACGACTTTTCTCGTCCTTGTACTATATATTATCTTGCACGATACAAAAAGCGCACAAATCATTAAAGATTAATATTCTATGATTTGGACGCCATTTCATCAATATTTTGCCTAGTGCACACTATTTCACATGTTTTTGAAACTTAACTCGATTAATACGGGACAAGCTATGGTTACGAGTTCAAAAAGAAAATTTATTTTTTTTAATTAAAATAATATTATTTTGATAAAAAAATTTTAAACAAAATCAATAAATTAATTATTAAGTTTTAACCGAACCATGTTTGAATTGATAGAATCATCAAGTCAATCTTAGTTTTTAACCGTGTTAGCTATGTTTTAAACTCGAGATTTATGAAATCTAAAAGATTCTAATGGGCATTCAATACATATAATTACATATTTTATAACACTTCCCCTTGAATGACCATGTACTAAAAATGTGTCCCATTAAAATCTTGCGAAGAAAAATCCAATGGGAAAAAAACCCAAGTGAAGGAGAAATAGTACAATATTCTTGTTTGATTTCTGAATACTTTAGAATTTAATAGAAAATTTTATATAGATACTTCAAGATCCATATTTGAATACTTCATGATTCACAAAAATATCAAATTGTCTTATTAAAACCTTACAAAGTAAAACCTAATGGGAAAAACCTAAGCGAAGAAAAAAAAT
>Ga0325414_1002644_pt1 | contig 18271 bp, 10 predicted proteins | sample PopdelMetagenome_8_FD_206183 | JGI IMG/M metagenome (GOLD analysis project Ga0325414, IMG submission 206183) | Populus deltoides microbial communities from Bellville, Georgia, United States - Leaf-PdKOR-R3 | ecosystem: Host-associated > Plants > Phyllosphere > Phylloplane/Leaf | place: USA... | reverse complement strand
ATAACATGTTTACACTTCTAATATTTCACATCTCATAACTCAATCATGACCCAATCGTCCTGTGTCTCAATCCCACAAACATCATCGTCATCACAATTATAATATTTATAACATACATTGAATAACAAATATCATTATAGAGGAATAAATGAGATAAACATGTATACATGAACACAATCATGTGAATTTCAGAGTTAAGATTATATATTCAAGTTTAAACATCAATTATACAAATTAAGTTATATAAAAGTTGTAATATTACAAAATACAAGGATATACTCCCTATAACCTAGATTACAAAAAGTGAACATAAGCTAGGATCTACTCCTGTCGTGCATGCGATGGTCCTGAAACAAAATACATATTATTGAAATATGAATATCACAATAAATATAGCAACACAAATATCTAACAATTTAGAAAGGCAAACATGCATTCATAGTCTATTCGCTTCTATTTTCTAGTTTCTATTGGAACTCTTTCACATTCAATTGCTAAAAATCATTTCCTCTTCCATTATTAACCTTCATTCAAGATTTCATCAGATCAACCATGATTATTTCCACCTAACACATTACCAATACCAATTTCACCGGTATCATCATCATCTCGTAAGAGTCAATGCATAGCGATCCCTTTACCCGAGATCCTAACATACACTAAATGAATGCTAGCCAATATATGGTGATCCCCTTATTCGGGATCCTAACATACACTAATGTATGTTAGTACAAAACATGGTGATTCCCTTACCCGGAATCCTAACATACACTAAATGTATGCTAGTCAAAACATGGTGATCCCTTACCCGGGATCCTAACATACACTAAATGTATGCTAGTCTATGCCACATATCACACTTCTTATATTTTCTTTGTCAGCTATAATTTCATCACTTGACAATTCACACAAGAGCCATTCACCTTGAATGCACATGCATTTAGAATATTATCCAAAATATCAATATCATTACGCAAACTTTCATCCTTTCACATAATATCCAACATTCGCTAATTCACATTTCACATCAATAACATATCAAATCATGGAATTGAACTAAAAATTATAGGTGCAGATCACCGACTTGTAATAGAAGCTCTACTTGTGCTCCCCTACTGTTGTTGCTGCACCACGCCTATGGTCCCTCCTAGTAATCAAAGACATATCTCATAAATTATCCTCATTCAAGGATACATTTTATAATAACCATATTAAAAGCCAATACAGATCTTTCTATTAATTATTCTTTTCTTTATATTTTATGTTTTCTCATTTCATCAATTAATATTGTCACTCTTCGTCCCACCATAGCTATTATTACAAATTTCCATTTTGCATATGGCTCATATATTTTGGAAATTAAAATGTAATATTACATGTTCCCTAAAGTGAAAGGATCCAATTTTGACCATTAACGCTTATAGATAGTCGCTTTAACGACTTTTTGAATTTGTCAACAGAGGTCGTATTCTGACCTCTCCTTAAATTTTTGATTATATCAGGAGTTCTAGGACTCTGTTTCAAACGAGGTTGGTCTCGTTGGAAAGCTAAGACACGGGGCTATAAGTCCTCTGAAGGGAGGAGAACCCATTTCTGCCTTCAAGACACTCAAATTTACTCATCAACGAATCAAACCTATTGCCCTATAGGGTCTGTCATGACCCAATCTCGGTTGGTGACCCGTAAGTGGAGTTCTATATCTCCAAATTAAAGAAGATCAATTTTCTTAGTTATTCAACATCTAAAACTACAATTCCTGTGAAGGAACTTGATCCTAATTCTATCATCCTCGTACTCGAATTCTTTCCAAAGTCAGGAGATGAATCTGTCCAGATTCGTCAACTTTTCCATTTCCACACAACATTCATAATTCAACTTTCTCTCTTTTGTCTCAACCCTTAACCATATCACATACCATATCAGAGTGTCAAAAATATCTTTGAGAGCCAATTTACTTTGTTTATTTAAATCTTCCCTCTTTTCCTCTTTGTTCTTCATATGGCCGACCACCCCTAACTCAATTACCCATTCATTTTTCTTTGATGAATCATCATGATTTCTTACTCCCAATCACATACAATACATGAATTAACTTAATTTTAACAATTAATACATTTCTCCCGATTCAAGTATAAAAACCCTAATTAAATTTCAACACCAAGGCATCAATTCGTAATCGAATTTGAAATGACTTACAGAACCATGTTTAGAACTCTTTACCTGGTAAGAATCAAGATCTCAATCCTCAATCAGTCAAAAAATTTCAACTCCCCTTTTTCTAATGATAGTCGGCCCTCCCTTCTTTCTCTACCTGTAAAATTTCTTGTTAATCCCTTACCCACAAGTGTTTATTCTACCTACAAACTCTTAATCTTGGACGGGTTCTAGAGATTTTTGGTGTTTCTCTCTTGATTTGGCAAGAACAAAATTAAAAACTCACTCCCTTCCTTTCGATAGTTGCTGCCGGTTTTGATGAGAAAGGAAGGGGAGTGTTTATACCTCATAATTTCTTTTATTTGCATTTAGGCCCCATTTTCTTTAAGTGTATTTTTCCCCCCACATCTTTTCTTCTTATAATTAAGCTATACCTCTTTTCATTTCTTATAATTCCACCCCTCAACTTCTTAGTTTAGTTCATTTTCTTTAATTTAATCTAACCCTCACTATTTCTGAGTTAAATTTATAACATCTCAAAATATTTCATTCAGAAATTATATCCGAAAATTTTTGAATTCATATTTTATTTAAATCTGTATATAAATTTCTTCACTTTTATTTTCCATTTATTTAGTTTGCAATTTACGCAAACATTTATTTTCATACGGTTTATAGTGGTAGCCCTATAAACATGGCCCTCTCTCTACCAAATCAACTCATTATTAGCATACCCACGACGAGTATAGACCATAATTGCAGCTGCATCATGATCAGTACAGAATCCATCACTGCCTCCTCCTCCCATCATCAGTCACGACAGCGTAGCCGCTTCCCCTTCTTTCTTCCTTTACTGTGGCAGCGTCGTTAGCCTCCCTATATCCACAACAACCCTCATTTGCAGATAATAGAGAGGAGTAGATATGAAAATAGAAGAATATAAGTTACAATAGAGAAAGAGAAAGGCAGATCTGAGAAAAAAAAACTAAAACTGATAGATTTGTTTGTGTGATTTTTTTGTCTTGTAGGTGGCGGTAGTTCTTACCTGCAACACAAGAAGAAAGAAGAGAAGAAATCACTCATCATCCACTGGTTTTCTTGTCTTCACCGCTGATGGCGTGTGGGCTCACGGGCCGCCAGTGATGGTGGTTCGTGAGACCCACACGTTGCCACTATTCCAGCAACTCAAAAACTTCCCAACACGTTCCTGAATTCCTAGCAATTTCTCCATATTGATTTGTGAATTTTCATAAATATTTAATGTGTTTGGATTATTTTGAATTTTGGTAATTTGTAAATTGATAATTATAGGTGTGCATGAATAAAATATAGTAAAAAAGAGAATGTGTATGTGTTTTTTTAATTATTTTATGTTCAATGAATAACAAAAAAAAAGAAAGATAAAAAGATGAAAATTTTCAATTAATTAAATGTTTTTAATTTCGTACGACTAAGTCTTTCAAAAAAATATATAAAAAAATCATATCGTTTAGTATTTCCATATAAAAATTCAAAAGTATGTATTTTCATGTATTTTAGGATTTAATCACCAATTTACTGAATCCATGAGAATTTGGTCAATATTTCAATAACTGATAAAATTTTAATTCATGAGAATTAATTATTAATATTCTTGTATAGAATGTTGGACCTATAAGTGAGGCTAATATTTAAATATCAAGAGTTGATTAGCAAATTCTCAATGTTATTCTAAATATTCACCAATTTCAATTAGGAGTATTTTCCATCATAATATACAAATTATAGAAAACCTTTTTAAAAAATTTATTTGGGTACGCGAGCTCATAATAAATTCTTAACATCAGATTTATTCAGACGAATAAATCCCCATCTAAACCATAGATAGACTACCGGTTAGAAACCCATCAAACCCTCTAAACCACATTAAGACCACACAATGCAGCTTAACTCAGGTATGCTAGTGGTACTAATATCTTTCCTAGCCACAACTAGTCTCTTACCCTTAGAATCTCTTATAAGACTAGTATACCTGGGTTTCCTAGCGACCCTGAACCAAATAACTAGGTGGTGACTCCAACGACCCCCATCTCGACATCATGCGACCACATGTGACACGTTTATTTATAGGGATTAACGTTAAAAAAATATCGATGAGTCTCTTACTATTAAAGACCAAAATCATTTTTTCTTAAAACAAATCACAAATAAGCATAGAAATAAATCTAGATAATTAATAGCATGCATAGAATAAATTTAAGAGAAAACACATAGCAAAAATAATCTTTCATTTGAAAGGATACATTAAAGGTGATGTAGATCTTTTTTTAGGCATAACTAATCCAATACCTGAATCTTTGAAACCAATGTTAATTTTAAGATTCCTAATTTCCTTAAATTACTAGGTGGTGACTCTATTATTTCCCCCCCCTTTAATTTTATAGAGTCCCGTATTCATCATGGTGTGATAAGCATCACCTCTCAAATCAAATTAGATATGCTAGAGTTGATCGCTAAGAGGACCACTTTATCATTGTCTAGGATTTCCAAGCTACAATTTCGCCAAGCAATTAGCAATGCATTGAAACACATATAAAGCGAGTTGCTCGTTTAACTTAGTGAATTTATTTTATTTAATTATTTAGAAACCCTATTTTTTAAAATTTGAGAGGTTTTTTCTAATAATGGTAAAGAAGATGAAAGTGATGAAGAAGAAATTTCTAATGATGCTGAAATGGAGAGTCAATATACTGGAGATGATTTGGACATTAAAATTGATGTCAATCCAAAGAATTCAAGGAGTTTTGAGTTAAATAATATTAACAATATTGGTGTTAGTACAAGTAGTAGCATTAATATTCATAATATTGATGTTGGTACTAGTAGCAGTACTAATAAGCCTGTAGATGATAATGATCTTGATGAATATCTTAGGAATAATAAGGAAGATGAAGACAATGAGGTTGATTTTAGTTTACATGAAACACCAATAAATTATTTATTTTAGGTTTGTTCATTGTTAGTTAATAAAAATATATGGATATGAATAATTGTTTGTAATTTTAAGTTACTTAAACCATGTATAAATTTTTACTTGAACCATGTATTTTAAGGAGCTGGAATTGTTGATGGAATTGCTAATTGTTTGCATGAACCATGTTTGAAAAAAAATACTTATGATTTTAATATTCATTTTTATGATACGAGTTTACATTGCATTTTTTATGTCGTGTCAATAAAGTGTTTTTGATAACCTTGAAGTGCACTTTATCCTCTCCTCTTTCTCACAAAACCTCTCCTCTCTCTCTCTCTCTCCCATAAACATAAAATAGAAAGAGAAAAAAGTACTTCCCAAATAGATTGATTGAAATACACCTTCGAGGTCAAGGTTTGAAGGAATAAGCCTACATAGGGAGTACTTTGCATAAGACATTACTTCTTAGCAAGGAGTTATGAATTTTATATTTTTTAAAGACATGATTAAACATTATAAGGGTTGAAAGTGATCCATACATGATGATGGGTTGAAGTTAATAGCATGGGTAAAAATAGGAAACAAAGTAAAAGACTCATAAAAGGGTAAGGAAATAGAAGGTAAATAAAGACTCAAATAAGGGTTATAAGGAAAGAAATGTTTGTAAAGGCAAGGCATGAAGGAATATGATTGAGATGCTTACACATTCCATATATATATTATAGAAGATATGGTAATAGAAATATTCTAGTGATGATTCTAAGGCATGCTATTTTAATTACTATTGCGCTTTAATTGGAAAGTATCATTTCAAACTTGTAATTTGTAGGGGTTGTATCCTACTATCAACTGACAAGGGAGTTTTCTACTTGGCTAGTATTTGAGTAAAATTACATTGTATTTAATGTATTTGATATACATGTAATACTTGAGTGTGTCTTCACTAAATGTTATCAGAATGTAAGTAAATATAAACTTGAAAACTCTACATTTGTATAACTGATCTTTAATGTAAACCATGTGTTATGGTTTATAATGTTTTATGAATATTACTATGATACTGAAGTGGTTGATTGGTTGAGAGGCATAGGGCCTAACGTGTAGACATTGTTGTTGGAATGAATATGAATTCATTTGATTTGAGTTATCCATGTGTTATTAGGTGAAAAGAAAAGAGTTGTTTAGGGATTTGGGTAAAGGAGATTCTGATGAAATTTCAATATGAATTAGAAGATATAAATCATGATTATATAATTTTGTGGTGCAACTTAGCTAAAAAACAATTACCCTATTTTTTATCGAGTTCAAGACTCGAAGCATCTTTTGATATTATAAAATTTCAAGGTGCTATGTATGTTGACCCCATAACAAATCTATTAAATTTTATAGCACAATAACATAATATACAAGAATAAAACCATCAAAGCTCTTAAAAAATGATAATTTATATGCAAATGTTATTCTAACTTTCCTTCACTCTGGCTTATTCTTTTTATTAAAATATATAGAAATTATGAGTATTTATATTAAAAATTCTTGAATAGATTTATCCTTATTATGGGCTTACTTGGCCGTTTCAACATTGCTTGGAAAATTCTTGAATTTTTACAAGTCAACTTTTCTTTTTCGACTCAAACTTGATTTTATTTCTTCATTGTCCATATATACAACTAGGTTCATATTATCCTCATATGTACACATGTTCCTCTTAAGATCTTTTCTAACATGTATAGGTACCAATATGGTTATCTTCAAACATATTATTCCATTTTATTATTGTTGGGTTTACCGAATATTATACACCCAACAGAAACAAATAAAAAAAATTATTCAACAGTCCCTAGGATCTTATTAGACAGATCTAGAGTTGTTGAGAGATTTATTACTAGAATATCTGATCTTCTTTGGTTTTGAATATTTAATCAAAGGCTGGGTTGTTGCAAACCACAAGTTATGATGCGAACCTCGTGATTACATGGTCATGCAACCCATAATCAATATTGAGATATGATCCCAGAAATCCAACAAAGCTGTGATAGGAGTATGACACAATGAAAACCTGCCCCTAGGCACTAGCACTAATGGAATGAAGTTGAATGATGCCACGAAGCTAGTTAATCTTTGACAAGTCAGATTTAGTTCATTCAAGAGTTAAAGAATGCAAGAATATATCTCTCACACATTAAACTAAAAAGTTTAGAAGTATTATTTATCAAAGGTTTTGTTTCTTCAAAATTTAGGCTTTACATGTGTTTGAATAGTTCTAAGAAATTAACCTTAATGGATCTATCTCTGTGGACTAAATTGACAGCTTACAAAAACTAACCGAAAACCTTTACTAGTAAGTCTAAACCTTGATCCAAACAAAGTTTGGATCTTAACTGAAAATAAAAGTATTAATTAAACTCAAACATAGAAACAATAATGAAAACAACAAGTCTGGATAATAGCTTGTTGATACTGTATATAATAGAAAGAAAAACAAGATAAAATATCTTAATTCTGTAGCTTAAATAAATCTTGGCCGAGATCCACCTTTCTAGATACTATAGGATTGTTTAGCCAACTTTTGAAGTCCTTTAGATGCTAGGAAATCTTATCTAAAGAGGAATTTAATTGTTGAAGTCTATTTTCATTGTAGAACTAGGATTTCCCTTTAGAACATAAAAAATAATCTTAGAAATTAATCCCTTTTGTAGTCACCCATCACTTTCCTTTCTTAACTAGGAGAATCAAATCTTTAACATTAAATAATCTTTCCAAGTCTCGGATTCATATTTGACAGCCCCTTTAGTTTCCTTGTATTACTAAGAGACTTCCTCATTTGTTGCTAAATATTCTCCTAAATAATAGGGACAATAATGAATGAATTTTCCTTTCAATTTTAGAAGAATATTTTGTTGGTCCATGTGAGAAAAGGATCCTAAAATTTTAATTAGCCCAAGCCAACTTTGGACCCTACATGGCCCAAATCATACTTAATAATATAACCCAAATTAGACATGATACAAGCTCCTAATAAGCCTACTTTGCTGCCCAAATCAGATATATACATGAGTTAACCTGATTTGGTTGAATGAACCATCAAAGAGATTGGACCGAACCTATCATCATGCATAAACCAAGGCTGGCTAAAACTATCCCATGTTAAAAATTCATCATGGTCGAATGGAACACAAGCTAAATTCCAAGGAAAAACACAATCTTAGCCAAATGGCCTCCCTATCAAACCCAAGCACAAAATCAAAGGCCTTTAATGAGAAATCTATAGTTGAACCGTATCATTCCCTCTCTCTTCAAGAAGATTCATCCTCGAACTTTTAATAGGAATAATGGATGTTTCATAAGCATGATGTTTAAGCTTTTGGAATTCTCTTATTGCTAACACTTGCCTCCGACAACACTGTATGTATATAGTGGCACATAAGGATTTCAAATAAGCATGCTTTTTTAACCACTTATACACATACTTTTGAATAATAACCACGACTACTCTTTTTTTTTTCCATGCTTGTGGAGTTGTTCCTCCTTTTCCATTGAAGCTTGAAGGTCATAGAAGAATATTTTACACTTATAAACTTCTCATTCAAACACCCTTACCCCATGCCTTAGTTTTTTCTATTCTTGCTCTGGAATCCTCCTTTATTCCTTCTCCCTTGCTGAATACATGACATCTTTTTTTATATATACCAAAAGACTCAATTTAATGCAACCAATCAAGGTTAGAGTCTTTCACAATGCAATTCAGTTATGAATATAGACTAAAAAATGAAAACAATATACTAAAAACAAGCAAAATGGAACTACAAATATGATTTCGCAAGTAGCAATACAAATTCGTACAAATTGTGGAGGAAACGAAGACGCGAAATAAAATAGAAGTGAAAATTAATGAAGACACTTATTTGACTCCTGAATAACCCTAATATAATATAAACAAACTAATTTGATCAAAAAAAATAATAGAAAAACATATATTGACTTAATACAAATCTAACTTGTTTCGCAATTTTAAATCAACAGAAATGAAATTAAGACCTAACGGTATCAGAATGACCTAAAATTCAATATGTAGTATCTTGATACCAAACGAACTATAGATCTTAGTTTATAGGTCATTCTCTTATGCCTAGTATAAAAAATCATGTATGATCAGTTTGCGGTAAAATTAAACTCCGAATTGAAACCTCAAGAAAATAATATCAAAATAAGCTAAAATTTAATATATAGTGTGATTTCACAACTAGTATGTACTATATGAAATTTAAATTAATCATGAGGTGGTTTGCTTAAGGTTCTCTATGAGTTATGTTTCTACGGTAAAATTGCAACAAGTTTTGAATAATGTCTTTTTTTACTTTTATACTACTAATATGTTTAGAGATAGTAACAAATCAAAATATTAATTTTTTTACTAATATGCAAATACTGAAAAAAACTTAACGAATACTAAGAAAACAAAATTTTTAGAAAGAGATGACTTGTTCTCGGAGCCTAGCTTTGATACCAACTTATGTGAATCCTGTGATTATGTGGTCATGCAACTCACAATCAAGATTGATATCTGATCCTGGAAAGCCAACAAAGGTATGATAAGAGTGTGACACAATGGAAATCTGCCCCTAGGCACCAACACTATTGTAATGAAGTTAAATGATGGCATGAAGTTAGTTAATCTTTGAGAAGTCAGATTCAGTTCATTCAAGGGCTAAAGAATGCAAGATTATCTCTCACACATTAAATTGAAAAGTTCATAAGTATTATTCATCAAAGGTTTTTTTTCTTCAAAATTTAGGCTTTATATGTGTTTAAATAGTTCTGAGAAATTAACCCTAATGGATCTATCCTTGTAGGTTAAATTGACCCGCTTACAAAGACTAACCCCAAACCTTTACTAGTAAGTTCAAACCTTGATCCAAACAAGCTTTGTATCTTAATTAAAAACCAAAGTATTAATTAAGCTCAAATGTAGAAACAATAATTGATGCAAACCCTAGCAGAATTTAATGGAATTCGTGAACCCAAGTTCCATTTAATCCAAGTTTAAGAATAAAATTGAGCATATCAGAATTGAAGACTTGCTCTAAGGGAACAAAACTATAAACCTGTAAACCCCGGGGAAAAATAAAGGTTACTTAGATTGCAAACTAACTATATGAGAAATAAAAGTGAAGAAATTCATGCATATGGTTAAATAAAAACATGAATTCATAAATTTTTGGATATAAGTTTCTAGATGAAATATTTCGAGATATTATAAATCAACCCGAAAATGTTGAGGGTTGGATTAAATTTAAAAAAAAAACTAAACTAAAAGTTGTGGGGTGAAATTATAAGAAATGAGAAGAGGTATAACTTAATTATAAGAAAAAAAAAGATGTAGGCGCCTAAATGCAAATAAGAAAAATTGTAGGGCATAAATACTTCTATTCTCACCAAAATCTGCAGAAATCATAAGGAAAGAAAAGAGGGAGTTTTTGTATTCATTCTTGCAAAATCAAGAGAGAAACACCAAAATTTCAAGAAAACCATCCAAGATTAAGGGTTTATAGATGGAATAAACACTTGTGGGCAAGGGATAAACAAGGAAATTGAACATGAAGAGAAGATGGAGGGTTTGGCTATCATTAGATAAGAAAGGAGGGAGTTGAAAAAATCTTCAACTCGTTGAAGATCAAAACCTTAATTCGTACCGGGTAAGGTGTTATAAACATGATCTTACAAGTCATTTTAAATTTGATAATGAATTGATGCCTTGATGTGAATTATAGATTAGGGTTCTTAGACTTGAATTGGGGGGAAAGTATTTGTTGTTAAATTAAGTTAATTCATGTGTGGTATATGATTGGGGACGTGAAACCATGATAATTTACCCAGAAAATATAGTTTGTGAAAGTTATGTGTGAAGGGAAGGGGGTGACGAATCTAGACACTCGTCTCCTGACTTTAAGTAAAATTTCAGATAAGAGGATGAGGGAATTAGAACTGGGTTCTTCTTAATTCATAAAACTTGTAGCCTCATGTCTAAGCTTTCCAACGAGACTAATCTCGCTTGAATTGGAGTTCTATAACTCCAGATATAGTTAAAAATTTGAGGAGAGGTCAAACAGTAATAGTTCAAAAACAAGACAATAACAGTTGGACAATAACAGTCCAAGTGTTTGTTGATGAGCAATTTTGACTATCTTAGAAGCAGAATTGGGTTCTTCTTAATTCATAAAACTTGTAGCCTCATGTCTTAGCTTTCCAACGAGACTAATCTCACTTGAATCAGAGTTCTATAACTCCAGATATAGTTAAAAATATGAAAAAAGGTTAGACAGTAACAGTTCAAAAACGAGTCAGTAATAGTTGGACAGTAACAGTTCAAGTGTTTGTTGATGAGCAATTTTGACTATCGTAGAGGCAGAACTGGGTTCTTTTTAATCATAGAACTTGTAGCCTTATGTCTCAGCTTTCCAACGAGACTAATCTCACTTGAATCGGAGTTCTATAACTCCAGATATAGTTAAAAATCTAAGGAGAGGTCAGATAGTAACAATTCAAAAACGAGACAGTAACAGTTGGACAGTAACAGTCCAAGTGTTTGTTCATGAGCAATTTTGACTATCTTAAAGGCAGAACTGGGTTCTCCTTAATTATAGAATTTGTAGCCTCATGTCTTAGCTTTCTAACTAATCTCGCTTGAATCGGAGTTTTATAACTCCAGATATAGTTAATAATCTAGGGAGAGGTCAGTCAGTAACAGTTTAAAAATGAGACAATAACAATTGGACAGTAACAATCCAAATATAAAAAAAGGAATAATAACTGGGGTTGGACAAAGAATGACAATGTTAATGGGTGAAATGAGAATAACGTAAAATATTAAGAAATGACTGAAAGAAACACTTATTGGTTGTTGATATGGTTATTATAAAACATATCCTTGAGTGAGGAGAATTTATGAGATAAACCTTTGATTTGCAAGAGGGACCACATGCGTGGTGCAACAGCAGCAGCAGGGGAGCACGAGTAGAGCTTCTATTGCAGGGAGGTGATTTGCACCTATACTTTCTAGTTAAATTCTATAATTCAATATGTTATTGATGTGAGATGTGAATTACCAAACGTTGGATATTAGAAGAAAGGAGGAAGAGTTTGCGTAATGATGCCGATATTTTGGATAGTATTCTGAATGTATGTGTATTCAAGGTGAACGGTTGTTGTGTGAATTGCCAAGTGATGAAATTATCATTGACAAAGAAATATGAGAAGTGTGACTTGGGGCGTGAACTAGCATACATTTAGTGTATGTTAGGATCCTGGGTAAGGGGATCGCCACGTTTAGACTAACATACAGTTAGTGTATGTTAGGATCCCGGATAAGGGGATCAATCATGTATTGGCTAACATACATTTAGTGTATGTTAGGATCCCGGGTAAGGGGATCGATCATGTATTGGCTAGCATACATTTAGTGTATGTTAGGATCCCAGGTAAGGGGATCAAAATGTATTGACTAGCATACATTTAGTGTATGGTAGGATCTCAGGTAAGGGGATCACCATGTATTGACTAGAATATATTTAGTGTATGTTAGGATCCCAGGTAAGGAGATCACCTTGCATTGACTCCTACAGGGTGATGATGATAACAGTGAAATTGGTATCGGTAATGTGTTAAGCTGAAATAATCATGGGTGGTTTTATGAGATCTTGAATGGAGGTTGATAATGGAAGAGGAAGTGGTTTTTAGTAGTTGAAGGAGATAACGTGTCCAATGAAAACCAAAAAGGAGAAGTAAATAAAATATGAATGCATGTTTGTCTTTTTAAATTGCTGGATATTTGTATTGCTATATTATTGTGATATTCATATTTCAATAATATGTATTTTATTTTCAAGATCATCACATACACAACAGGAGTAAATTCTAGCTTAGGTTCACTTTTTGTAATTTAGGTTCTAGGAAGTGTACCCTTGTATTTGATAATATTACGACTTTTATTTAACTCAATTTGTATAATTGATGTTTAAACTTGAATAGATGAATTTAATTATGTAGTTTGTATAACTATATTCCATGTATGTATGCTTATATCTTTATCCATCCATAATGCTAATTATTGTACAATGTATATCATAAACATTGTGGTTGATATGAAGGATGATGTTTGTGGGATTGAGACCCAGGATGATTGGGTTGAATTGAGTTAGGAGATGTGGTATATTAAAAGTGTAAACAAGTCGTATGTCGATAACTTGGGACCTCCCGGTATAGGGGAGACTCCATCGAAATTTCGGTAGACTTTAATACAAATACTGTGAATATATATATATATTAGTCACTTTGTTTATCAGTTAACATGAGATCGTTGCTTTATCCCGGGTATGGGGATGTTACATTTTGGTATCAGAGCCAACCTCACTGGCTATCCGGTTGTGCCGACAGGGTCGTCGGGCTTCTTAAAGGGGTGGATTATAATATCCCACATCGATGGGTGAGGGATTGGTAGTTGCCTTATTAAGAGTGCTGGTTACTAACTTGTCATATGCGTTTTGGGGCGTCAGGCTCAGATGTGGGCTCGCGTCACCAGGAACAAAATCGTGAGGGCGGTAAGGCCCAAAGCAAACAATATATGGCAAGTTGGGCCGGGCTGTTGCATTTTTGTATCAGAGCTTGCTATTCCGGGGATAGGAATGAGTGTAAGGTTTTGAAATGTGGTTCAAAATAGTGAGAACAAGGCAAGGAGCCACTGATCCATTCCTAGTTCAAGGAAGTGATCAGAGTCTTCATTATAAAAGTGATCCAAATTAGGATCCCTTGACAGACACTTTCTCTCATGTACCTGCAACATCAATATACTCTGAAAGAGGCGAGTCAGTGCGATTTTGAGATGATTTGTTGTCCCGTTAGGCTAGGGTAACAATGCCCGATGTATCAGACATATGAAAGGTGGAGATAATATACCCCCTTTAGTGGCACCGGTAGACGGGTCAAACCCATTTTAGGATTTTGCTTCTATGGATCATATAGTGAGAGCTGTAGCAGCAGGAAGACAGCAGGAGCCTCCAGTGCAGCTCCTAGATCAGGGGGAGTAGTCACCATAGTGCAGTGCGTAAGGTGTATGAGAGGGATGGGTTATATGACTTACCATGGTGAAGAGAATGCTGAGGTTACTAGGCTTTGGCTGGAAAAAAGAGAGGTAAAGAGTTATAAATCAGATATAGGTGCCAGAGATTTGACAATTTTTATTTATAGAGGGGTAAAACTATATATGGGAGGGTCAGAATTAAGGGTAGACCTTTTGCCGCTAGAGTTATATGATTTTAACTTGAATTTGGGCATGGCTTGGCTAAGTAAACATAAGGCATAAGTGGATTGTTTTACCAAGACAGTGACAATCCAAGGAATAGGTGATAAAAGAATAGTGGTTAAAGGGGAACGAAAAGATATTTCAAGTTGTGTAATCTCAGTCTTGGTGGCTAGAAAGTTACTGAGGAAGGGTTGTTCTACTTGGTTAGCCTTTATAAGAGCTGGAAAGGGTAGTATAGATTTGGCTAGTATTCACGTTCTAAGGGAGTTTCGAGATGTATTCCCAGAAGAGTTGCCTGGATTACCTCCCGTAGAGAAATTGAAGTTTTCATAGAAACTATTTCAAGAATTTCTCCTATAACCCAGTCTCCTTATAGGATGACACCTATGGAATTGGTTGAACTTAAGGTCCAGCTTTTGAAATTGTTAGATAAAGGCTTCATTCGGTCTAGTAACTCGCCGTGGGAAATTTTAGTATTGTTTGTAAAAAAAAAAGGATGGCACACTTCGTTTGTGTATTAATTATCGTCAATTGAATAAAGTGATGGTGGAGAACAAGTACCCATTCCCACGAATAGATAATTTGTTTGATCAGTTGAAGGGTGCTAAGGTGTTCTCTAAGATATAGTTAAGATCTGGATATCGCCAGTTGAGAACCAAGGAACAAGACAGACAAATGACTGCATTCCGAACCCTTTATAGACATTACGAGTTTTTAGTGATGCCTTTCGGGTTAACCAATGCTCTCGCCATACTTATGGACTTGATGAATCGGGTGTTTCGGCCTTACCTAGACCAAAATGCAGGGGTATTTATTAACAATATCTTGGTGTATTCAAGCTCTTACTTGGAATATGAACAACATCTAAGGGTTGTGTTACAGACTGTAACGGAGAATCAATTATATGCAAAGCTGGATAAGTGTGAGTTCTATCTCAAAGAAGTAGTTTTTTTAGGCCATGTAATATCCGTAGAAGGAATATTGTGGATCCAAGAAAGGTTGACGCCGTGTTGAAATGGGAAAGGCCTACCAAGATGACAGAAATCCGGAGTTCTTGGGTCTTGCTGGGTATTATAGGAGGTTTATTGAGGGTTTCTCCACCATAACATCACTTTTGACTAAGCTGGCCCGCAAGGAAGTCAGGTTTGTTTGGTCAGGAAGAGTGTGAAGCGAGCTTTCAATAACTAAAGGAGAGACTCGCTTCTGCTCCTGCATTGGCCCTTCCATCAGAGACAGAAAGGTTTATGGTATATAGTGATACCTTAAAAAGGGGTTTAGGATGGCTGTTGATGCAACACGAGTGTGTGATTGCTTATGCATCAAGACAACTAAATTCGAATGAGGTGAATTACCCAATTCATGGCCTAGAACTTTGCAGCAGTGGTGTTTGCCTTAAGAGTATGGAGACATTGTTTGTGTGGGTCACAAGTTTAAATCTTTACAAACCATAAAAGTTTGAAGTATTTGATGTCACAGAATGAGTTGAATATATGACAAAGAAGATGGGTAGAGTTAATAAAAGATTACGATTGTGTGATTGACTATTATCCTGGTAAGGCTAATTTAGTAGCCGATGCATTGATTAGGAAAGGAAAAACAATGATGAATGATATGGAGATTAAGGAATAGGGAAGTATAGTGGAATTGAAGAAATAAAACGATGATGAATGATATAGAGATTAAGGAACGAGGTATAGTGGAATTGAAGAAATTAGGCTTGCGACTAAGTGTAGGGCCTGAGGGATCATTATTAGCTCACATAAAGATCCGATCTGTGCTTCGAGACAAGGTTTTGGTGGCTCAACAGGTAGATGAAAAAGTAAAGGATATCAAGGAGAGTGTAAAACAAGGTATAGAGAAAGCATTCCAAATGTTATCTGGTGGGCTAATAGCTATGGGTAGGCGAATTTATTTACTTGATCATAAGACTTTAAAGGATGAAATATGGAGAGAAGCTTATGAATCCTGATTCGCTACTCATCCTGGAAGTACGAACATGTATAAAGATTTAAAGGTACTACTGGTGGCCAAATATAAGAGGGAAATAGCAGAATTTGTGTCGAATTGTGGGATCTGTCAACAAGTAAAGATAGAACACCAGAACCTGTAGGGGATTTACAATTATTATCGATTCCAGAATGGAAATGAAAGGATATTTCTATGGATTTTTGTGATGGGATTACCTAGGGGAAAGAAGGGGAATGATGTCGTACCCCAATTTGTTGGGAGGAAGTAGGAAAAAGAAAGCTTTTGGGACCTGAAATGGTGCAACTAACAACTGACAAGGTGAGGGTGATCAGAAAGAGGATGAAGGAAGCCCAGGATAGAAAAAAAAAGGGTTATGCAAATAACCAAAAAAGGCCTTTAGAATTCCAAGTGGGGGATAAGGTATTTTTGAAGGTGGCGCCTTGGAAATGCATCATTCAATTTGGAGTAAAAGGGAAATTAGCTCCGAGATATATTGGCCCTTTCGAGATTAAGGAAAGAATCAGACCAGTTGACTATTGTTAGAGTTGCCTGCATATTTGGATAAGATTCTGATGCGAATCTCGTGATCACGTGGTCATGCAACCCACAATCAAGATTGAGATCTGATCCCGGAAAGCTGAAATAGGTCTGATAGGAGTGTGACACAATGGAAACCTGCCCTAAGGCACCAACACTATTGGATTGAGTAGAATGACTCCACAAAGCCAGTTAATCTTCGATAAGTCAGATTCAGTTCGTTCAAGAACTGAAGAATGCAAGAATCACTCTCACACGTTAAAACAAAAAAATTCAGAAGTAATTATCATCAAAGCTGCTGAAATTTTGGCTTACATGAGTTTAAATAGTTCTTGAAAAGTTAACCCTAATGGACCCCTTATGTGGATTTAAATGAGGTCTACTCAAAACTGACCCAAAACCTTAAACTAAAAAGCCCATAACTTAATCTAAACAAGCCTTGGATCCTAACTAAAAACAAAGTATTAATTAAGCCCAAACAAGCCTTGGGTTGTAGCTAACAAAATAAAATAATAAAAATAACTAATTTGTCATTAAATACCACCAACCCTTCTTTCCTTGTGTAGCTAGGATGAATAAGGAATCATTATAAGAAAAGGATTTTGAAACATTAATGAATCCTTGCCACACTTGGAGATTATATTGCAGCTCATTAAAGATCCTTGTGGAACTAGAAAATTCCCATAACCAGCTGTCACATCCTTGTAGGAAAAGAATCCTAACCAAATAGGAAGTCCACAAGTCAAATGGGAGTAAATAATAAAATTCATACAACCTCTTTTGACTAGTATTGTGGTGCCTTCCCAAACTCTGATTGACCTGAAATCTTAACCCATAGTAGGACAACATGTCAAGAGAGTCCACATAAACTTTTAGCTCAATCCAATGGTCGGATTGAGAATTATAATTGTTGCCGTAAACCTGGACTGTTGTGCATTTTACACCAAAATCTGAATCTAACCTTACTTGGGTCGTATCACAAGGCTGAACCGTATCAGATTCACAATGTGTTCCATGAGTCATTGTAGGCCTATGTCTTACCTTTTCATCCATATAAATTAGACCTAAATCCGAGATCTACAGCTCTAGATATGATCCGATTACCGAACAATGTTCTAGTTTGGACTGCACCAACATATCTTTTCTAAGTTTGGCCATCTCTTTGTCTTTTCAATTTCAGCAACTCATCAATCAATTCTTTCATTTATGTGATAGGCCTGCATTTAAGATGAACGTAAATTAAAGGTATCTTATATTATTAGATATGTTATTATAAAACATGCTTTAGTTAAGGAGTTATTGATACTTCAAGTGCAAAATGATGATATAAAACCTTGATAAAAATGCACTTTTAAGTACTA
>Ga0325414_1002641_pt1 | contig 18278 bp, 17 predicted proteins | sample PopdelMetagenome_8_FD_206183 | JGI IMG/M metagenome (GOLD analysis project Ga0325414, IMG submission 206183) | Populus deltoides microbial communities from Bellville, Georgia, United States - Leaf-PdKOR-R3 | ecosystem: Host-associated > Plants > Phyllosphere > Phylloplane/Leaf | place: USA... | reverse complement strand
TTGAAACCGTTTCTTAGAAAAGCGTGGAGTTTTCTAAGAATTTTAAGATGGGCCGGTCACCTGATATTGAGACCGTTTCTTAGAAAAACGTGGAGTTTTCTAAGAATTTTAAGATGAGCAGGTCGCCCGATATTGAGACCATTTATTAGAAAAGCATGGAATTTTCTAAGAATTTTAAGAGGGGCCGGTCACCTGATATTGAAACCGTTTCTTAGAAAAGCATGGAGTTTTCTAAGAATTTTAAGAGGGGCCGGTCACCTGATATTGAAACCGTTTCTTAGAAAAGCATGGAGTTTTCTAAGAATTTTAAGAGGGGCCGGTCACTTGTTTTTGAGACCATTTTTTAGAAAAGCGTGAAGTTTTCTAAAAATGTTTAAGGTGGGCAGGTCACCCGATATTGAGACCATTCCTTAGAAAAGTGTCGAGTTTTCTAAGAATTTTAGGAGGGGCCTGTCACTCGATATTGAGACCATTTCTTAGGAAAGTGTGGAGTTTTCTAAAAATTTTAAAGAGGGGCCGGTCACCTGATATTGAGACCATTCCTTAGAAAAACGTGGAGTTTTCTAAGAATTTTAGGATGAGCAGGTCAGCCACTAATTGGACCATTTCTAAAAAAATGTGGAGTTTTTCTAGAAATCTTAAGATAGGCAGGTCACCTGATAGGGAGACCATTGTTTAGGAAAAGCAATGAGTTTTAGCATGAACATACAATTTATCTTTACAACACTTACTACACGAAGCACTTGACAAGTTTCGCTTCGTAAGCATTGTAAAGAGGGGGCAACTGTTGCTACTCATTTTTGGACCCTATGTTTGCTGGAAGATTGACAAAAGCAGATGAAAGAAATATTTTTTCGAAACCCTGTTTGAGCTGTTTTCTGCTCTCTTTATCCTTCCCATTTGCTGCAAAAATCGTCAGGTTTTCTTAGATTGATCAAAAGTCTTCATAATTCCAAATTCATTCCTTTTTTATCTGGTCTTTAAGGTTGAATAAATCCCTCAGAATTTGCATAAAAAATGGTTCTGCTGTTGTTGTAATTTTTTGTTGCAACTTAGCTCTGATTCTGACTCGGTTTCGTACGATATCTAACCATCCTAGGTATATTTTGTCACTCATGATATGTTAAAAAATTGATGTACACCTTTATTAGGTCCTAGGAATCATTGTTCTTAGGGCAAATTCTCAGTCAAATTCGGATGCTCAGCACGTCAGATCAAGAACCTTTTTGACCAACTAGATTATTGGGAGATTCTGTTCTCTAAAATGATTTTATCTCACTTCAACTCCTTCATCAAATTTGTAGTCCGGGACACGTAGATGAATTTGAGCTTTTGAATTACTTGATTCCGATATCAGAAACTCAAGATATTCCTGTTTGTAATCTAGCATGAAAACATAGAATCTTGCCGCGAGAAGGTTTCCAGCCGAGTTTGGTTGCAATTCTGTTATTCAAAACGAATTTATCTCACTTTGAATCCTTCATTAAAGTTGTAGTCCGGGACACGTAGATGAATATGGGCTTTTGAATCGCTTGATTTCAATATCAAAAGCTCAAGATATTCCTGTTTGAATATCTAGTGTTGAAAGCAGGGATTCCTGACCGCGAGAAGGATTTTTGCCCAAGTTCGCGGGACTGATTCGAAGGATTTTTTTTGGACCAAGGACTGAATTGAAACGTGCTAAATTAAGGGATTGAATTGAAGAAGGAAATTGAAAGCTGGAGAGGGGGGTTGGATCATCATAAATGACATTATTTTTACCACACCGAATAAGAAAAATAGAACTTCGCAGCTGCACCCTCCATCTGATTTCTTTCCTTTTTTTCTCTGTTGTTTTCCTTTCTCATCACGCCTGATTTTTGGAGCTGAAGACCACGTTTTTGTTGCCTCATTTCAAAGGGAGCAGCTAGCCCTATGGAAGGAAAGAAAAGAGCCACACCATCCTCTAACTAGGAAAGAAATCACAGCCGATCACAAAATCAGAATCAAACATTCTGGTTTCCTATTTCTGCTCACTCGAGAATACACCCTAGAGTTAATGTAATATTTTTTTCCTAAATAAAGCCGTGTATAGGCTATATAGAAGCCTCGGCTGCTAACCTAAAGGAGGGGAGAAGAGAGAAGAAAAAAAAAATGGAGACGGAGGCAAAACAAGGGGAAAAAGGAGGCTTTTCTTTGATACTAAAAAGCCTGCACTGGAACGTGAAAGAGAGAAAAAAGGAGAGAGCAGAAAAACGAAGAAAAACAACAAAGGGGAGAACGGAGAAAGAAAAGCAGGAGCAGAAGCACAAAAGAACACAGAGAGTAAAATCTGCAGGTATAGTTTCAAGCTTCTTTTCTTTGTTATATTCAGACTTGGCACCATTGGTCTGTGCTATCCCAAAACCCGTCTCTTCTTTTGCTCTAGATATTTGGTTTCTGTTTGAACAAAAGGTGCCATGCTTGCCCGCTGTTCTTTCCCTGATTTTGAGTCGGATTATTGTTGACGTTAAAGCTGCGTGCTCCTTTTCTTGTTCTATTGGTGTGAGGGACTGTGAGTTTTAAAGGTCTTCATTGTCCCTTTCCTCCGTCTACTTGAGTGTCACTTGGCATTATAACGTTGGATAGGAATAGTTGGGTTATAGGCGCAGTTTGTTTTTTTACACGGAGGGGAAAAAAATAAAAAAACTTGAGGAAGAGCATTTGTTAGTTAAGGGACTTTTGTTTTTTGGCAGATTCGGGGTTCACGGTGTCCTTTGTTTTGTTTTGCAGAAATAAGATAACAAGCATTTTTCTTTAGCCTTAGTATTTACTACACGTTTCTACTGTTTTTTGTGTAAAAAAAAAACATGGCAGTGCTTGAAAAAAAGGGGAGAGGCGTGAGTCAGGGGTTTTGCTATAGGATTGGGTTCAAAGGTTTTTTTTTTTTATGTGATACGGGTTTACTCTTTTCTGTTGAAAATAATGGGTTATGCTATGTTTAGGTTCGGAGTGATTTGATTGATCGAATTCTATTTGATGAATTTTGGCTTTAGAGGGTTTTCTTTTGGCTTTAGAGGTTCTTATGATTTTTTTTGAAATATATGTGATGACTTGTTGTCTTTATTTGTGATTACCATGATGCTTATGTTTCGATCAAATAAAATTTTTTTTTTCTTATGTGTTGCATACGGCCAATACCCTAACATGATTTGAACACTTTTTTTTATACAAAAAAAAAAATTGGAAGTTTTGAAAATGTGTTTTTGCATGGATTTCTTAAACACAATAAAATTTTGTTTTCTTGCATTTCTAAATTTTACAACATGTTTGTAAAACTCCAAAGGGTATTGGCGAATATTCCAAAAAAATATAAAAATCTTATTTTTAGGGGGAATTCATCTATTATTCACCGCTAATGTTTGGATGAAGAAATCCTTAAAGGACAAATATCCAAAATATTATTGAAAATAATTTGTTATTATTCACTGTTAATATTTGGATAAAGAAACCCGGAGTGGTAAATATCCAAAATAATTTTCTAGGAATAATAATTCCGCACACATCCTTAAAAGAAGTCTTGATTGTAATCGAGGACATTTCAATATTTTACTCCATGGTTTACGAGCTGTGAGAGTATAAAACATTAAGGCAAGTCAAAATAGGTTTTTAAAGCGCCCTAGATTTTTGAATTTTTGTCCCTCCTCCTTGCGATTTACGAGTTGCAAACTCTTGAAATATCAAGGGAAAAATGAGCTTTTAAATCACATGGAATCTCCTTGGATTTCTATCTTAATAAATTTAGTTAGAATCAAACCTAGAAAAACTGATGGGATTAGAAAACACTAACACCATAGCAATTATAAGGCAAACCAAACACCAAGCAGCTTACCTTAGGTAGGGCGTACTTGGGGTGCTAATACCTTCCCTTTACGCAACCAGTCCCCTGCCTTAGAATCTCTAAAAGACCAGTTAGGTTTTCTAGTGCCCATAATACTAGGTGACGACTCCCTTTTACATAAAAAAAGACCCTGAAATCAACCGATGGTCGTCGCGACGCCGCGCTCCGCGCTCCTGTATCTTCCAAAAGGAAAAAAAGATCTCTAAGAGCCATTTCCTGGATCCGAAAGAGAGTACTTGGGTTCTCCCAATAACAAAAAAGTGTATCATGTCTGAATCTAATTAGGGTTCGCGGTGGTGGAGGAACTGGATCGAAAAAAAGAGGGATTCTAGTTGTAAGATATCTAATGAAACCGTCGCTGGAATTGAGATCTCATTCAAAGAGAAAGATATCAAGTCTTAGATAATAAAACACTTTACTTTTTACTTCATAAAACCGAGCCACTTTATAAGGACTTGCGTGTTTTTTGATGCGCTTGCTATCCACTTCTCCCGCCTTATACTGAACATAAGCTGGCCTTCCGAAGTAAAAGTGCCTCTTCCTAGGCTATTCTAATTGTAAAAAAGGATATCAGTGTCTTGACTTAAGAACTAAACAGGTATACATATCCTGACATGTCATCTTCGATGAGTAGTCTTTTCCAGCTCAGGAACTAGCCAACCACACCACATCTCGAAGTACGACTCCTGCTACAGGTAAACCTCTGATAATTCCCATTTCAGTTATAACTAGTACTTTATTATCTAACATTTCTACAGTTGTAGCTTCTCAAGCTAATCCTTCTTTCCCCTCAACTGAAATTTCAAATCTTGCCACATCAAATTCTGTCCACTCTTCCTCAGCTACTGCATCCAATTATAATTTTCCTCCTTCTCCCATTTTAAATTTTGAAAATCCCACTGACGTAGATGTTGACACTTCATTAATATCTCTTTCTTCACTTTTTCTGCAAGACCCCAACAATACCTCCCCCAATCCAATTGTCTAGCCAACATTCACTCACATTCAAATCCGGTCAAGGACAGGTCATTCTCGCCCCAAATCTTTTCCTGATTATAAATTGTTCTACAATACCCGACATCCTTTACGAGCCTTTTCTACAGTCTTCAATACTCCTGAACCAACTTTCTACACTCAGGCGGTTTTGGACCCACAATGGTGTGCTGTCATGGGAAGGGAATTTGTGATGAGAACCCTAGTGGAATTTAATGGTATTCACGACCCCAAGATCAATCTAACCTAATTTTGTTGAGATTTGAATGAGCTTATCACAATGGAAGGCTTGCTCCAAGGCAACAAGACTATAAACCAACTCGATCACAACGCCTACACCTGGAAACGAGCAAAAGAAGTATAAATTCACAACAAAAAATTATCAATTCTTTGAAGAGTTGAAAGTTCAATCAAGAACCAAGATTGAGCAACCGAAATTCGGCTATAATTCTAAAAATATTATCCAAAGTCTGCCCTAAAATTATTCCTAAAGAGTATTTATACTCCAAGCCAAAACCCTAGTTTCCTTAATGGATCTCACATAAATCCAATTTAAATAATAATCAACCCAAGCTAAAACTAGCCCAAACTAATTAAAATAAACAAAATAAACAAGTCTAAAACCCAAACAAATTGTCTCCTCTCAAAATAATTAAAGTTTGATAGCCTAACTAATTAAATAAGACAAGTTTGTTGTTTCCGCATTCTGTCTGGCAGCATCAAGGCCCAACTTAAAATGAATGGTTCTCTTTTTTTTTAATGAATTAGAAGGCGTGACATATACCGTTGGAAAGGTATAGAAGTCTAGTTTCCAGCCCAACTAGAATCACATCAAAATTCGATCTGTAACTCCAGTTATGACTAAAAGAGTAACGAAAGGTCAAACTGTCCGAATCTAGTCTTCTTCTCCCAATCCTTGTGTAATGGTCTTGGTTCCACCAACAAGCCCCTCTTGAACATGAATAAGATTAATCAAGGCTTGCTCTTTCTTATTGCAAATCCTCTTGAAGTCCACCTTAGCCCATGTATCTTGAAGAAGTCCATTGAAAGCTTCTTTGAACTTCTTAGCCCCAAGCCTAGTAACTGGAACCTCCAATGGATCCTTTGATGGTTGGATCGCATCAATTTGATCATTTGATGATAAATAGCACTTGGTCCCTCTGTTCTTGCTCGTTTGATAAACACATTGTTAGGAATAAATGGGTATACAAAGTTAAGAAAAGACTAGAAGGCAGTATTGAACGTTTTAAGGCCAGACTTGTGGCCAAAGGCGAAGATCAAAGGAGTGGGTGGACTACATGAAAATTTTCCCCCCGTGATTAAGCTAACTACCATTCTTCTTATTTTGGCAATTGCAGTTCATTTTCACTGGCCCGTCCGAAAATTAGATGTGTCGAATGCATTTCTCCATGGGTTTCTAGAGGAAGAAGTTTTCATAGAACAACCGAAAGGGTTTGTTGATGACACCAAACCGGATTATGTTTGTAAACTACACAAGTCTCTTTATGGTCACAAATAGGCCCCAAGAGCCTGGTTTCGCAGGTTGTCACAACAGCTTCTTGAGCTTGGTTTCCAGGAATCCATTAATGACTACTCTCTCTTTGTTTTGCATACTGCAAAAATCAAAATTTTTGTATTAATCTATGTCGATGATATTTTGGTGATCGGCTCTGATGCTTTAGCTATTTCCACACTCATTCATCATTTGCAAAGCATTTTTCATGTCAAGGATCTTGGTTCTTTATCTTATTTTTTAGGTGTGGAGGTTGATAGAAGTTTCGAAGGACTGCATTTACGTCAAACAAAATACATTTGTGATATCTTAGACAGGTTTCACATGGTTGGTGCTAAACCACTTGCATCACCTATAGTAGCCATTACCAAACTGTCCAGTACAGAAGGCGAACTCATCTTTGATGCTTCTACTTATTGCCAAATCATTCAGGCACTTGAATACTGCACCATCACACATCTTGATATTTCTTATGCTGTCAACCAGTTATGTCAGTATATGTATCAGCCAAGAACTCCACACTGGCAAGCCATGAAGCGAGTCCTTCACTACTTAAAGAGCACTGTTAACCATGGCTTGTTCTATACACCATCTCTTCTACAATTACACGCTTACTACGACTCAGATTGGGCTGGCAACCCAGACGACAAAAGTTCTACTAGTAGCTATGGTGTTTTTCTTCGTCGCAACCTAGTTTCTTAGAGCTCCAAGAAATAGAATGTGGTCTCCTGTTCGAGTATAGAAACGGAATATCGTTCAATGGCACTTGTTACGGCTGAAGTCTATTGGCTTAGAATGCTTTTCAAAGAATTGGCTATTGGTCTCGTACACACACCGACTATATGGTGCGATAACATTGGGGCCATTGCACTTGCTTCAAATCTGGTGTTCCATGCAAAGACGAAGCATGTGGAAATTGACTACCATTTTATTCGAGAGAAAGTTTGCAACAATGATGTTAAAGTCCAACATGTCTCCACTGTCGATCAAATAGTGGATGTCTTCACCAAAGTCCAAACTGCACAACGGTTTCAATATCTCACGAGCAAATTAATGGTCTGTCAAAACCCCATTAATTCGAGGGGGGGTGTTAGACTATCAGAATCTTCAGCAGAAAATTCAAAAGCATCTGCACCAATTCTTCATCCTATCCATTCTGTTGTCAATTCAAAATAATCTTGCTATTTAGAGTGACTTTTGTTTATTTGTTTACTTTTTTATTATGCTCAGATTAGTTTCATTATTATACGCATTGCAGTTTCATTATACATCTATAAATATAATGGAAACTACATGGCTTAAGTTCGAGGGGGGTGTTAGACTATCAGAATCTTCAGCAGGAAATCCAGGAACATCTGCACCAATTCTTCATCATATCCATTCTATTGTCAATTCAAAATAATTCTGCTATTTAGAGTGACTTTCATATATCTGTTTACCTTTTTATTATGCTCAGACTAGTTTCATTTTTATACGTATTGCAGTTACATTGTACATCTATAAATATAATAAAAACTACATGGCTTAAGTGTGTTAGCCATAACAAAAACATCTTGTCTATTCGTCCTTTTGTTTATCTTACACAAATCACATGCTGATTATTATCGAACAAGATTCTCTCCCGTGCTTAGTATTTAAATGATTTTTGGCTCAGAAAAGATGCACTTGGCCATCTTTAAAACTCCCCAAATCACGTTCTGATTGCTGAGGTGTACGGTCTTATGGCACGCATTAATCTATAAACAAAGAAAATTAAAGAAAGATAAAGCCACTGGCATCCGCTACCTAGGGGATCTCAAAAAGGAATGGCGTGGATTGATTGAGCAAGCATTAACCAAGCAGTGAACATAGACTTAATTATCAACACTCTCCCTGTAGAGATCTTCATCAAAAGATTCAGCAATATTACCTAAGCTCTCTCTTCTGAGGTCCCATCAACACCATGTATGATCTCATATTATTTTCGGTTTCTACAACCATCTTGGTTATTCTTGTAGCTGTCCTGACCAAATTTGTCTACTCAATATTATGGGTTCCATACAAAATCCAACACCACTTCTACAAACAAGGCATAGGTGGCCCTGGCTACCGTCCCATATTTGGTAACACGGCTGAGAGGCGTCGATTAGTGAAAGAAGCTCTATCAAAGCCAATAGCTCCACCATTTCACCACAATATTCTTCATCGTGTTTTTCCAACTTACAGCGTGTGGTCTAAAATGCACGGTAAGACCTACTTATACTGGTTTGGAGCCAAGCCCAGGTTGGTTCTATCCGACCCAGCCACAATTAAAGAGGTTCTGATAAATACTGGCGGACCATTTGAGAGGATGAAGTTCGACCCTGTGACCAAGCAGCTCTTGGGAGACAAGGGACTTATGGAGCTTACGGGTGAGAAGTGGGCTGTTCACAGGAGGATCAGTAGCTTGGCCTTGAACATGGAGCAAGTTAAGGTGACCCATCTTTCTTTCAGTTTAGAAAAAAAAAAGGAAAAAAGGTCTACTTGAGCTTTTTTTTTACTGGCAAATAATACTGATCATATTTTTATTTATCCAAGTTTAAGAAATTACAACTTTTTTTAAAACAAATCTTACCAGGGCTCTGCGTTGTAGTTTTTTATAAGTTAAGCAGATGTTATTGTTGCCCACACAAAAACTGAAAATAAAAACTGTATCAAGTGTTTGGTTACAGTTATTTATACGCTGCTAATTAAGTTTATAAAAAAGCAACAATTACTTGATTAATTTTATATTAAAAATATTGTTAAAAAACAAAATATCAATATAAGAACAAAAGATAATTTTTTTTATTTTTTTTGTATATTAGGGAGGATATGAGTGAAGATATATAAAATTAACTAAAATAAATAAACAAAATAATATATGTCAAATAAAGAAAAAGAAAGAAAAATAGAGCTACGCGCGCTTGGATGGTTGTTTGATGAAACAAATAAATTTGCTATGAGTAAAATTAAAGTTAAAGAATATTAAAAATTAAAGAATAGTTTCGTCATGTAAAGTTAAAGTTAAAGTTAAAGTTAAATAAATAGATCATATTTATTTAAAAAGTTAAAGAATAGTTTCGTCACGTAAAATTAAAAATTAATAGTTAATTGTAGTGATTGATAGGTAATTTCTTGCTTTTAAAAGTTGAGATTTTTTTAAACAGAAGCAAAGCCTGACTATATCAAAGTTTCTAGCAGGTTGATAGGTAAAGCATTAGTGTGCTTTGATTTTCAACAAAACCAAACGTACCCTAATTTAGAAGAAGAATCTGTTTGGAAAGATGAGGAAAATTGGACCGTTAAACTTTTTTGTCCTCTCTTGGACCACTGAAATTATTAGAAACCATTGTATAATAGGCCTTGTTATGCCGATTGCTTCAAATCACAATGGGCAATAATCGAAGGTTTATAATCATGCGAGATAATTGAATGAGCTCGCTGGTCAAAGTTCAAACTTCAAAGTGACAAGCCAAAATAAGTAATTTGCCATGTACACAACGACCTGATCTTTCTTTTCCTTTCAACAGGGGTGGGTGCCAAAAATTGTGGCTAGCATAACGGACATGCTTGATAATTGGGAGGGAAAAAGAGCAGGAAGAGAAGAATTCGAGATGGATGTGCACAAAGAAATACAAAACCTCTCAGCAGATATTGTTTCCAGGACAATTTTTGGAAGTAGTTTTGAAGAAGGAAAGCGTATTTTTGAGCTACAAGAAAAGCAAATGCACCTTGCCTCCCTGTATTCCTCGCATGTCCCTATTCCAGGTTTCAGGTTAAATACCAAGAAACAAACCAAAATATTAATTAATCATGAGATGGTTTCTAATGATTAATTGTCAGGTTGTTAATGATGATTGATGACACAGGTTTTTGCCAACAGAAAAGAATAAAGAGCAGTGGAGACTAGACCAGGAAATTCGCGGATCAATAGAGAAGCTAATGGAGGCGGCTGCTAACAAGAGGAGAGAGGAGAAATCTCGAAACTTACTTAGCTTGTTAACTTCTTCCTATAAGAATCATGATGGTGAAGAAGAGAAATTGGAGGTTGAGGAAATTATAGACGAATGCAAGACATTTTACTTCGCAGGAAAGGAGACAAGCGCTACGGTCTTAACTTGGACATTTATCCTTCTAGCAATCCATCAAGAATGGCAAATCAAGGCCCGTGAAGAAGTAGTTGCTGTTTGCAAAGACAAGGAGCATCCAACTGCAGATATTCTTGGTGAACTTAAGATTGTGAGTTCAATTTCGTACTATAATGCACCGCTCTTAATTAATTTGCTAATTGAATCTTATATAATTAAGAGGGGAGCAAAATGATGGAATTATCCAATGTTAACTACTCTAAAGGGTGATACATATATATAATTTCCTTTTTATGACCAATATTTACGAAGCTCTGGATTTGTCCAATGGTTTGTTTTTGAAACATTCATTCTCTTATAATTCTGTTGTTGGTTCTCATTGTCTGAACAGATAAATATGATACTACACGAAGCAATTCGACTTTACACTCCGGTCACAATGTTGGTGAGGGAGACATGCAAAGATGTTAAGCTTCAGGGCCTCCACATTCCTGCTAACACAGCACTCATTTTACCCGTGATTGCAGCTCACCATGACACAAAGGTCTGGGGAGAAGACGCTGACAAGTTCAATCCTCTAAGGTTTTGCGAGCCTCGGAAGCATTCAAGCTCCTTTTTCCCATGGGGTTTAGGCCCTAGAACGTGTGTCGGACAGAAATTAGCCCTTGTTGAGATCAAACTTGTTCTAGCTGTGATCATTAGACAATTTTCGTTTGTGGTATCCCCAAAATATGTTCACGCTCCGGCCGAATTTCTAACCATTCAGCCTCAATATGGAGCGCAGATCCTTTTTAGGAAAATCTTAAATTAAACATCGATCAGCTGGTGGATCTGGTATGTTGAAGAAAGGATATTTGGATCATGTATTATCTTAATAATACGGAATTTTAATGTTACATAAGCTCAGAACATCGTTTAGGATGAACTTGGTAATGTTGTGGCTTGTAAATCACCGGAGTTGCAGTATTCTTAAGTGTGTACTTCCGATTTCGATTGAAGACAAGCATCTAATTAATATTACTATAAACCACTGCATTACTACACAACCTACACCTAATTGTGAAATCCAATTTGAAATTTGATTAGGAATTGAGCATCAATTTCAGATTTTGTAAATTAGGATTCTTGAGTGAAAATGGAGGGAATTGCAGAATTTGTTAGAATAAAGTTAATTAAATTACTATAAGTTTTTTTTTTAACATGAAAATCATGCAAAATTATCAAAGAAAAATCAATGACCAAGGGATATGAGTGGCCGACCATGTGAGGGTTGAATGGAAGGAAAATAAATTCTGAATTTGTACCTGATAAACCTTGTAATATGTGTTATGATGTCAACAATGAGTAAATAAGACAAATCATTGCATAGAAAAGAAAAGCGGACCCTTAATCCCCTTAGGCCAAGTTCGGCTAAGAATAGAATGAGGGGAGGGAGGACAATGTTTGGCATATTATATGTTAATGATGCATGAATTAGTTGTAGTAGGAAGCTTTCTAATAGGAAAAAAAACATGAGAACTTGACAATAGAAAACTTTGTGAGTCAAATGCGTGTGTGTACATGAGATGGAAATGAAATTATTAACAACGAGTATAGCTTATGGTTCGGCTTAGGAAGAGTCACAAAATGTAGAAAAAACAAAGGAATGGGTGTCTTGAGAGAAAAAGGAAAATGGGGATACTGGAAAGTTCATTTAAAAAACAGATGATGAAAACTAGACAGATTCATCACCTTGATTCTAGAGAGGATTCGGGCCTAAAAATGCAATAATTCAGGGAAGGGTTCCGCATAGAAGTTATAGCTAGGGATGTTGGCTTTCCAACGAATCCAACCTCATTTAATTTGGATATTTGGAACTCCAGATATTGATAAATATTTGAAGAGAGGTCGAGCTGTCACCGCTACTGGTAGATTCAACCAATTGACAAGACAAGGATACTTAGTTGCATTAGGGGAAGAATCAAACTTCTTTCACTTGGGAAATGTGTGGTTCCATGTCTTAGGGTTCAAAAGATATAAGCCGTATTCAAAATCGAATTGGAGATGATAGTTATAATTTAATAAAGACTAATGATCTAAAGAGATATAATGGGAAACATAAATGTAAAGGAGATAATTGTTAAAAAGAAGTCAACATTGCCGTTATTATTATTGTTGTTGTTGTTGTGAGAAATGTAACTAAGTAAGAAATGATATGGTATACCTGTAGATTCAGGAGGGATCGTATGAGGGGCATAAGAACAAGAACAAGAACAACAACAACAACAAGGGAGCGCGAATCGACCTTCTACAGTAGGTAGGTGTTCTACACCCATATCTTTCTTAAATGTACATAATTATGAAAGCTTGTTTCATTTTTAGACTATATATATAAATGTTACCAAAAGGAAAGCATCTAATGAAATAAATGATAAATGAAAACACACATGATTAACTATTCTGACAGGGAATAGTTAATCATACCAATGGGTTCCATTGATATCAACATTTTCCTAGATTCGATTAGTCGATTAGGGTTTTGGGTTTTGGGTTTTAGGTTTTGGGTTTAGGGTTTGGGGTTTAGGGTGTAAAGTCTAGGGTGTAGGGTCTGGGTCTGGGGTCTGGGGTTCGGGGTTCGGGTTTAGGGTTTTGAGTTTAGGGTTTAGGGCTTCGGGTTTAGGGGTTTAGGGCTTAAGGTTTAGGGCTTAGGGCTTAGGGGTTTAGGGGTTAGGGTTTAGGGTTTAGGGTTTAGAGAGGGAAAAAAAATGATGAGAGAGCTATTGTTGTCGGCGACTTGGAGGAAGACAACCTGCCTTCCCTGTACTGATCGCCGGTGAACCCCATCTCCTTCCCCATCATCTTCTGCCTATTCTAACCGAACAACTTCTTATTCTGGTACCTACAAGACCACATCCACCATACCCTACATTTCATTCCCACAACCTTGCCTAGCCTACCATGTCCCAAATCCACCAAAAACAGCCCATCCCACATCACAAAATGTTGAAAACCAAACCTATAGCCAACAAAACCAAACCTGTACCTGGCCAATCCTCTTGGGCGGATCGAGTTCGTGTCTCGGACTCAAGTACAAGATTTACCCTAGAACAACTACCAAGACAACAAGCAGGCCAAACTCTGAAGATTACAGAAGACATGCTCATGGACAATTCTGATCAATGGAACCGCTGCATGATTGGTTTTTTCCCAGGGTTTCGAATGCCATTCCATGCTATTAACTCCATTGCATCCAGGGCTTGGCGTCAACATGGATTAGAAAGTGTTATGACAACCACCAATGGGTTCATTATATTCCGCTTTACCATTACAGATGAGATGAACGCTGTTTTAGAGAAAGGACCGTGGATGTTTGGAGGTAAGAACATTATTCTTCAACAATGGCACCCACGTTTTCAGTTTGATAAAAACAGAATATCCACTCTCCCAGTTTGGATCCGCCTCCATGGATTGCCTTTTCCCTTATGGTCCAAGCAGGGTCTCAGCCTTGCAGCAAGCATGGTTGGCCGACCTCTCTCTTGTGATGAGCTCACTTACAATTGCACTAGGTTGGAGTATGCACGGTTATGTGTTGAAATGGATGCTGCACTGCCTTTTGTCCACAGCTTTGAGATAGATAGCCCATTTTTCATTGCCCCAATTACTGTTACTGTTGATTACGAATGGAAGCCACCAAGCTGTGCTCAATGCAAGGTCTTCGGTCACTCATGTAAGGCTCAACAACCACCTACTCCAGAGGACAAAGGTAACCTTCCTACACTCACTCCAATACACACCTCCAGCATTCCAGAAACCACAGCCTTCATACCACCTCAACCAGCACATACCTCTGAACCACAACCAGAGACTAGCCCACAAAACATTGATTCCACTACCCTTCCTCACTGCAATTCACCCTCACCCAAGATCCCACTACCAGCAACACAAACACCTCCCCCTACCCATCAATCACATGCCAAACCATTACCCCAGCCTAACACAGCACTAGTAGTTCCAACAGATATGGAGGATTGTGATTCCAGCCAAGACTCTGGTAATGAACATCTTGGCATTCAGCATCATCATCTTAATACCCTGCATGCAAATATTTGCTTTGAAAGTAAGATGGATTCTCTACGAAGCACTAGTGAGTCCTCCCTTGCTGGTCCAGACACATCAACTAAGGCTTCGACCTCTGGTACCCCTCCTGATGCAGACCCAGTGCAGTCCCCAATTCCATCTCCTACCACTACAAGGAAAAAAAAAGGGGGCAGGAAAAAGAAGGAGGCCCGGGGCCACTAGTTTTTTTCCCCTTTGATTACATAACCATTTGAATAAATGTTCATAGTTGGCACATGGAACATATGGGGTCTCAATGGCTCCCAAAAACAAAAAAATGTCCTTGCCTAGACGCACAAAAACAATTTAGATATTTTTTGCCTTTTGGAAACAAAGGTTGGTCCTGCCAATCTCCACTCCATTACAACCAAGCTCTCTCCATCTCATTGGAAATATCATTCCAATATCACTTCCTCCACCACATGCCGCATTCTTGTTGGCTGGAACACACAAAAACTCCACCTCACTTACCTTCATTCAGCATCACAATGGTTAACATGTGAAGCTACCTTACCAAATAATCCTACCCCTGTTTGCCTTACATTTGTGTATGGCCATAACACACCAGCTGAGAGACAATCTCTTTGGAGATATATATCACAGGAAAATTCCATCAACACTTGCACCCCTTGGCTGTTATTGGGAGATTTCAATGCCATCATGCAAGTGGGAGACCGTAATGTGATTCACGAACAACAGGAACTAGGGAAGATGGCATCAACTTATTTTCAGAATCTTCTCACTGCCTCACACCCCATAATGAATGCAGAGGTCCATGATCTCTACCCTAATGCTATCACTGAGGAATCTAAAGTTGCAGCCCTTATACTGATCACAGATGATGATATCAAGGCAGCTCTTTTCTCCATCTCTGATTCTAAAGCTCCCGGCCCGGACGGATATAATGTACTGTTCTACAAGAAAAGCTGGGACATCATCAAGGTAGATTTCATTGCTGCCATAAGGTATTTTTTCTCGGAAAATTCTTTGCCTCGGTGTGTAAATGCAACAAGAGTTGCACTGGTGCCGAAAAAGGAACTCCCAACAAGCTTGAGCGATTTCAGACCAATATCCTGCTGCAATGTTATCTATAAATGCATTTCCAAGTTACTTGTCATCCGGTTAAAGCAGCTCTTTCAGATGTAATAGGCCCTGCCCAATCTGCTTTTCTTCCTGGGCGCAATATATCAGATGCAATTCTCCTTACGCAAGAGCTCATGCACAATTATCATCTCAATACAGGGCCAGCTAGATGTGCATTAAAAATTGATTTGAGGAAGGCTTTTGACACTGTCAGCTTGGATTTCATTCTTGCTGGACTCCATGCTATAGGCCTCCCACAGTGTATGATCAGTTTGATAACTACTTGTATTACCACCGTTCACTACACCATAAATATCAATGGTGAATTACATGGCTTCTTCAAAGGAACTCGAGGTGTCCGTCAGGGTGATCCACTCTCGCCCTATCTTTTTGTATTAGCTATGGAAGGCTTGGGGGGTATCATCAGGAAAACGATCCAACACAGTGAATTTATTCACCATTGGCGGTGCAAGCCAACCAATATAACACATCTTTGTTTTGCAGATGATTTAATGCTTTTCTGTCATGCTGATATCGACTCAATCATGTTGTTGAAGTCTAGCTTGGACAGATTTTCTACCCTATCCGGCCTCACCATCAACCTTACCAAAAGCTCACTTTATCTGTCAGGAATTGATGGAAGCCTACGGAGCACATTCAGCACTCAACTAGGCATCCCGGAAAAAACACTTCCTGTGCGGTATCTAGGAGTCCCTCTTCTCTCATCTTGTTTATCTCATGCAAATTGCATGCCATTAGTGGAGAGGATCACAACGAGAATACAACTATGGACATCTTCATCTCTCACATATACTGGCAGATTACAACTCATCAAATCAGTCCTCTTCTCCATCCAAGTCTACTGGTCATCCATCTTCATGCTTCCCGGTGAAACCATCAAAAAACTAGAAAGCATCCTGACAGCTTTCTTATGGAGAGGAACATCTCTTACCTCTACAGGAGCAAAAGTGGCTTGGAATTCAATAAGTTACCCGCTGCATGAAGGAGGTTTAGGGGTAAAAAGATTGAAAACATGGAACCAAGCAGCAAATCTTAAACACATATGGCATCTTCTAACAGATACAACTTCTATTTGGACAACTTGGATTCATGCAATTCTCTTACGGGGGAGACCATTCTGGAAAATAAACATCCCATCCAATCCCACCTGGTCTTGGAGAAAAATTTTGCAGAGCCAAGAATGGTGCAGAGGATGGTTTATTACACATATTGGCAATGGTTCCTCAACTTCATTATGGTATGACTACTGGCTTCCAAATGGTAAGAGAATGATAAATGATAGACTCTTTCTCCATTCGAACTCTTACTTCTACAGGTTTGCCTTGGAATGCACGGGTTGCAGACATAATCACAGACGCCCAATGGAACTTCCCATAAACCATGCCCACACTGCAAGCAAGTTGGGATTCAATTTTATTCCATCCAGCTCCATTCTCTGCTGACCAATATATATGGACTAGCCATGCCTCAGGGCACTTTAGCATACAATCAGCATGGGAACTTCTCCGTGAGAAGAGACCACTTAACACCATGCATCATCTTCTATGGTTCAAAGGTCACATACCCCGCCAATCTTTCATATTATGGCTTGCAGGTCTCGGTAGGTTGCGCACAATAGACCGCCTTCACTCAGCTGGCATTATACAAAATGCTAAATGCATTTTATGCAATCTTTACACAGAAACTCATCAGCATCTATTTTTTGAATGTCAATTTACTAAGACTGTGTGGCAACGTGTCAATACTAAAGCCAGCATTCACTGGCCATGCATATCTTGGCAGAATCTCTTATAATGGGCTGCTGCACACTACTGCAACAAAACAAACATTCAGCACATTATAGCACGGTTATTGCTCTCCACAACAGTATACCAACTGTGGTATGAGCGCAATAACAGAGTGTTCAACAACAAGTTTCAAGCCGCTTCTAATCTGGCGGAGGAAGTTCTTCAACAGGTTCGTCTGCAGATAGCTTCCTTGGAGTTTAGCAGTCACATCCTGCCCACCATCTGTGATAGCTGGGGCATTCATCTTACTGGTAATCAGCAACAGCCAGGCTTCCATCCATGATTCAGCGAACAAAGCAACTGTTCACGCCAATGTTATACAAACCGAAGAGGAAAATAATTACATCGCCACTGTTCACGTAGAGATGCATGGTTTTTTCTCCTCTTGTTTACTCGGGCAGAACATTAATTACATTATGCATGGCTGCCACTTTTCACGCAGAGGCCATGCATAATTTTCTTCTTTTCTTTTCTTTACTTATCATTTCTCTATTGTAAAGCCGCAACTAAATTTTATTTTCTCTTCGCTATGTAATGTCTCTTGGGGTATGTCTCTCGTATTTATGTAGCGAAATTTATCTTTTATTTATATACATCTTAACTTTTTTAAAAAAAAGTTTAGGGTTTAGGGTTTAGGGTTTTGGGTTTTGTGTTTAGGGTTTTGGGTTTTGGGTTTAGGGTTTAGGGTTTAGCATTTAGGGTTTTACGGTTTAAGAGGGAGGGAAAAAATGAGTGGAGAGCAGCCCCCATTGGCGACTTTGAAGACGACACCTTGCTGGCCTGATTCTGATCGCCGGTGAGCACCTTCTTCTTCTCTTACAGCATATTGTCTTTTCTAT
>Ga0325414_1002640_pt1 | contig 18282 bp, 19 predicted proteins | sample PopdelMetagenome_8_FD_206183 | JGI IMG/M metagenome (GOLD analysis project Ga0325414, IMG submission 206183) | Populus deltoides microbial communities from Bellville, Georgia, United States - Leaf-PdKOR-R3 | ecosystem: Host-associated > Plants > Phyllosphere > Phylloplane/Leaf | place: USA... | reverse complement strand
TTTTTTTTATTTAGATAAAGATATTATTCATATTTATATTCTTTTGAATAAAAAACCGAAAAATAATTTAAATTAATTTGCGAGAGTCATGTAAAATATAATGTTAATTTGTTCTTTGATGCAAATGTCATTCTGGAGTAGTTGCTTGCTGAGATGTAGATAATACAAATAATGAATCTAAATCAGGAACACGAATCAAATAACGTCGATATGTCCGAGTGGTTAAGGAGACAGACTTGAAATCTGTTGGGCTTCGCCCGCGCAGGTTCGAACCCTGCTGTCGACGGATGGATTATTTTTTACTCCATTTTCCAAGCTGCTCTTGAAACCCTTCACCTCACTGTCTTTCTCTAGCGTAAACACCTTGGGCATTGCACGCTGAGCATAAACACGCCAATCTGAATCGAGAAACTGAAAATACCCAGAGTCTTATAATTTGGATCGTTGAAGAACCTCATGCCACGGCTCTCCTTTGTCCATATCGTCTTCAAAGGGATTCGATGACCACAGTCACGATAATGTAAAAATCTTGATTTTTATAAACATTATGTGACTCTTTCGGATGATTTTATCAGAAAAAGTCATAAAAAAGTAGATTAAAAACTCCCATGATCATAGCAAATTGGACACTTACCAATTATATAGAAAAACGCTACATCATTCCCCTCTAATTTACCACTCAATAGATATCCATCCACTTCCATCCAAACAAAACAAAGTATTACAACTTGAGAAATCAAAATAAACAATAATGAAAAACAAAAATGGAACCAATTGTTAAATTATTGGTTGAATAACAGCAGCAAAAACCCCTCTTTTAATTTTCTTAATTAACGGGTAATGATGGGGTTTAAATGGGAGCTTGAATTGCGTTTGATCTTCGCTTGGCTCTAATCTATACCCTGAGTTTGATCTTAAATGCAGGGATTTCGAATCGCTAAATGGTAATATTGGGTTGATTTGTTCATAGGAGGAAGTGGGAGGGTATAGATGATGGGGACTTCATTTCAAAGATTGGAGTCCAGGTTCTAATGGGCCATGATGGGGTTCTGTGGATTAAAGATGGAATGATCCACACCGTGGGACTCAATAATAACAATCTCCTTTAATGATGGTTTAACCAAGAGTTCAAGGCTCAAGCTCATGTCCATGAATCATTATTCAGTGGAAAATATTCATCAAGTGGGCTTTAGTCGTGTGGGACAGCACAACTGGCCGTGTTATTAGTCTATCCACATCTTAGGACAGCGGTGTGATCCACAAAAAGTTAGCGCTGTGTTTCTGTCTCATAAGGTGCTTTGAGCAATCCAAACGAGGTAGATTTAAGTATTTGGGTGGAAGTTTCCTTTTTAGTTGTAGTGCATGTGATGGAGCTAAGAAAATGTGAACCCGAAGCTTGATTCTCTAACCTTCACTTTTCCTTGTCATCAATCCTTGTCCGTTATCCTTAAAGCAATACCTTGCCTTTATAATCCCTTTTTCTCAAATCCACGATTTCAATTTAATTACAAGAGAGAATTGAGACCCACAGAAAGGAAAGCAAGAGAGAAGATGTCGGATTGGGGACCAGTATTTGTGGCGGTGGTGCTGTTTATACTCTTAACACCAGGTTTGCTGATTCAGATACCGGGTCGTCAGCGATTAGTTGAGTTTGGCAACTTTCAGACCAGTGGAGTTTCCATACTCGTTCACTCCATCCTCTACTTTGCTCTCATTTGCATTTTCTTGTTAGCTGTTGGTGTCCACGTGTATGTAGGTTCATAGCCTTCGAATGCTGATCTGCCTGTCACACAGGGATGTGAGACTTAATCGTTCTGATTTTCTTGAATTGTGATAACTCTGCTTTTCTTTTCCCATTTATGATAGATGTTTTGAAACTGATTCGTGTAGCAAATCTTTGTACTTGATTTCTTTAGTTAAATCTAATGCAGTTCTGTCTTTGCTTTGTGGTTTCAAGTTGGAATTCTTGGCTAAATCAATTAACAGACGAGACTGGATTTACTTGCAGAGCAACTTCATAAACATGACACATATTTCAAGCACAATGGATTGTATATTTAGGAAGCACTACGCACCATAGGTTGGCTTTTCCTGTCACTGCAGAACTGTTGCTAGTGAGAGAGAAGCAAAAATTTAGGTTGAAGATGACTAGGGGTAACTTGAATGAAAGTGGATTAAAAAGAGTTGGAGGATCTGGAATCTTTGCATAAGCACGGCCAGTGAAGATAGAGATTGAGGGATCGCAAGGCAAGAAAAGTTAAAGGAGCATATCAATTTTCTTCATGCTAGGTGCTGTTTGTGTACACCATCTATGCTTGATTGAAAGCCCTGATTTTTCCAAGATTTGCTTTAGAAACCGCAACTTGCATAGCTCAAATGGCAGCCAGATGGGTTGTTTTTATAGTGCTGGATCCTTGCTGTTTATGGTTTTATCTATTTGGTAATATTCATTGTTTGTATACAATAACAATCACCAAACATTCGGGTCCAAGATCTAGCTGACAATTCTCTGTTAAAACGTGGAGATCAAACTGGTACATCGTGAGAGAATCAGGCACTGCATTTTGAGCACTATGCTTTTTTTTTTCCTTTTCTTTTTTTTTAATGAAAAAGTGTGCCAGATACCTATGATACCCTCTTGTCCCATTTCCATTTTGTCGTGATCCACAATCACCATTTTCAATAAGTGATCTTGACTACAGAGCTTTTTGGACTAACCAGCTATTGCTTTCCTACATGTTACTCGTGATGCTGGGTCACAGGAACACCATCCTGTACAAAAGCACATGTTTGTGTCATATATGCCTGGGAAAGCTAAACTCTTTGTTCAAAGAGTTGCTAGAGATGGCTGCGAGCATAAGAACAACCAAAACCTACAGAGAATTTGTACCCCTTCAGCAAAATTCAGATTTTATATAGCGCACAACAGTATGCTAATTGAAAAGAGAAGAGCAACCTAATTATAAAAATCCCAGCAGAGCATAAGAGCACTGCATGTAGACTAGACATAAAGGTGGGCGTGAAGAGCAACAAGAAACAAAATAAGAAGCAGACCGTAGATAACCAAATGAACAAACATGGCAGCTAAGCTTGTCTTCATATTCATGAAATCAAGAGGCCGTTCCTTCCCTGGCATTTGAAAGACCAGCCCTGGTGACAAAAATGCAAACAAAGCAGCAGCTATAAGAGGAGCAGCCCAATCCTTCATTATAAAATCTCTAAATTCCTTCTTTTCAGCTCAACTTTTGAAAGACTTGGGAAGAGGAGGAGGAGGAGGAGGAGGAGAATGAAGCAAAGCATACCAAAAAGGCTTTGGTTACTATATTTTTATATCTTCCCTTCAACTCCCAGAGAGAGGGTACTTCTCTAATAGTTTATTTAGAATAATTAAATAAATTGAATTCGCAGAAGACATAAAATTTAATTTATCAATAGTTTTATATTATTCTTGTTATCTTTATTTAATTTCTTGAAAGGTATTTTTTTAAAAATGAATATTTTAGAAATCTATTAAAACAGTTAATCTCTGACTTATTTTTATAGATTAGATTTTATTTAGAATTTAATTCTTAATACTGATAAAGATTCCGAATATATTCGAGAATAGAATTCCATGAACACAGTAGATGAATTATCTTACCAATCATAGACTTTATAAGCTTGTTTTGGAGCTAGTTGTATGGCTTGCTGGATAAGGGAGAGCGTCATTTTCTATTAATGTCAGGGCCATAATGGAGTAAATTGATTGGATTCTAATCAGTTGCAGACCAGATGGCAGTATGGTTAAACGCACCATCACCTTTAATTATATTAATAAGAAAATATTTGATTGCGATAGTTTTTATTTTCCTGTAATTATAAAATAAATTATTTGATTAATCAAATAATTTTTATTTTTATATTAAATTGTGTTTTACACCTTCATTATTTTATAACACCTTCATTATTTATTTTGCATGTAAAATTTTATTTCACAATAATCTTAATAAAACACATATTTTTTAAAAACCATAATTAAAAATATTTTTTAAATATAGTTTTTTAAAGCTTCGAGGAATAATCAAGCCAACGGATTGGAAGTTTGGAGGTCCATCTGCTTGCATTATTGTCTTAAGCCATGGTGGAATTGGATTGCCATTATTTAGCCTTTCTTAATTTTGTCCACTGTATTTGAGTAAATTATAAATTTATCCCTCTTGTTTTAAGAAATTAATTAATTGGTGTTTTTTTCTATCATTTCATGCTTTTTTCCAATATATTTTATTTTAAAAAATAGAAAAAAAAGATATTTATGGAAATTTATAATTTACTTCATTATCACGCTACCTCACTCCCTTGAAAGCCGTTAAGCATGGCTTTTAATGAGTTTTTCCATCGCTGGGGCCCATTCTCGAGATTAACAATCTCTAATGTCCTTATTATTTATTTCAAGTCATGGGCCTGGGCTTTTCTTTAGAAGATTCTTTACTTCCTAAGAAGAACGAGTTATTTACGGATTCAGTCCTTATAGTTTATTAAAACAAGTCAATTCATCCTTATAGTATCAACAATTAATTAAATAGTCTTTTGACTGGGTTGATTGTATACTTTGTTTAATAGTTTTTTTTTTTTTTTTTTTATCAAAAATGAATTATTTTCTTATTAATCTTTTTTTTCCTTTCTATTTCTTAAATAAAATGAAAAAAAAAATCAGAAGAAAATCATGAAATGAATGAAAAGATTAAGTTTAAAATAGGAATTAATTATCCCTTATTATAAAAAAATAAATTTATTTTTTTATTTTATTTTCTATCTCTAAAAACAAAATGAACGAAAAGATTGAATTTATATAGTTTTTAAACAACAAGAATCTATCATTTTTTGTTGTTGAAGAAAATAGGAGGAGGAGGGTACCAGAAACGACGTCGCTCATTCCTGTTTTGACGGTCACCGACCAAGGAAAATGACGCACACTGCTTTTCTTGTGCTTTTAACTACTGTTTCAGGTTCCCATATCCCAAAGGCCACCCTCGAAGCTTGACAAAGATTAAAAAAAAAAAAAAGGAAAAAGAAAACCTCTTCACTTCCACCTTATCACCATAGCCTCGTCTTCAAGCTAGCTTAACGAAATTACCACTTCTCTTAAAAACAAGTAAAGAACTAAACAACCCCACCTTTCTTTTGAGCTACATAAATGGCAGACTGGGGGCCAGTGGTAATTGGGGTGGTGCTGTTTGTGTTGCTACAACCTGGTCTTTTGTTTCAGTTACCAGGAAACAACAAGCATGTGGATTTTGGGAGTTTGAAGACGAATGGAAAGGCTATAGCTGTTCATACTCTCATCTTTTTCACTGCCTATGCCATTCTCATCTTGGCTGTTCATGTTCACATCTATACTGGCTGATTACTCGAGTACTTGGTATGTTTGTTTGACGACGTTGTTGATGGATGGGCAATATCTATGTGTCTTTCTATGTTTTTTCTTCCTTTTTTTCGCTAAAGAAGAGATAGTCTCTTATAGTTAATGATCATGATCTATTAGAATCTTGGCTGCTAATCTCAGTAATTTGAATAAGAAGCATGAAGCACTGATCTTCTAGTGCTGGGTTTGATTAAATGAGTGCTTGAAATTGAATGTGTGGTGTGTTTTTCCATTGATACACGATGCATACATACCATCATCGATATTATTGGGATCCATTGAATGTTTAAAGACTTGTTAATCCTAGTCAGTGTATTTGAATCCTTTTAATTTTGTTGTTGTGGAAATTTAGTTAGAAGGCCCATTGAAAAATAAATGCTAAAGGGTTCTTGTTTAAAAGAAAGAAATAAAACAAAAACACAAGGAAATGCCATGGAGTTCCATTGCATCTGTAGGCCGATTAGAAAAAAGAGATACTGAAGATCTCTTGTTCGGTCACCATCAGTGTCCCAACCTGTGTTTTAGGACCAACGGGCTAAATGATGTAAGATTTTTATTCAGTCTGATCATTTAAGTAGTCAAAATGAAAATAAATAAATAAATAAAAAACTATAGACTCCAGACCTCAGTTTTGGTGGTAGTTGCAATCAGTCAGCAGTCTCATACCAAATTATAGAGATAAATTGTTCATTAGCAGGATCAATCACTTTATTATATTAACTGAGACAGAGATAATCAATAGGACAAAGAGGGACATTGCCAGTATCAAGCATCATTTTTAACGAGTTTTGAATCAAAAGAGAGATTTTAGGAAGTGGCAAATCTATTCCCTCTATCCTAGCATGTTGATGCAAAACAGTCCAGACCAAGCAAAGAAGATTTGGTAACACGGAGGCAAAGAGAGAAGAAACTCATGCATAAGAATAAAATGAAAGCAAGCAATGATAATGATAAAGAAGTGGCCTTCGCCTAGAGTGTTTCTGATTGATTACTCATCCCCGCGAAAGAAAGGAATTCTACAATCAGTGGACATGTATGTGAACACCTACTGCAATGATCAAGATGGTGATTATGCAAAAGTATATAACAGCATGAACAAGAATGGCAATCCCACTAGTGTACATGTTCCCAAATTCTACCACTCTTGTTCTTGCTGGTAGCTGGAACAATAGCCCTGGTGATAAGAGGATGAACAAAACCACTGCAACAACAACCGGCCCCCAATCGGCACTCATCTCGTTTTTGTTTTCTCTCTACTCTGATGGAGGTTTAAGCTTTCTGAGTATTGCTTCAAGGTTTGATAAGAAAAGACAACCAAGAGGGTTTAAATATGGAGGAGGGTGAATAGGACTAATTTTCTTGGTGACTAAGGAGGCGGGGATGCGAAACTTAGTGAGAAAGAAGAGAGTTGAGTTATAAAGGGAGGGAAGGTATGCTTTGGTAGTGGGTTTTCTTTATGAAAGCTGAAAGGAAACAACTTTTCTTTCACTAACATCTAATAATTGTTCACTTATAGGCTTCTTTTTGCCTGCTTTAGAGATTAATGGAGGTGGAGCCTTTATAAAAGAAATCATAAAAGAAACAAATGGCTAGGCAGGTGCATGTGTAAAGGGCCAGTTAACTCTGGCGCCATTTTAAATGTTTGCCTGTCTCTTTTGTCTTTCTTAGGCAAGGCGAGCAACAGTCTCCTTGATCTATATGTTGAAGCCGTTACTCTTGCCGTTCGGGTTATGGCTTTTTTGACCCTTGGCGTAGGCAGAGACAGAAGGAGTATGTGCAAGTAGATCCTCAAGTACATATTCTAGTAACTGGAAGTCTGGCCGCGACACTTTAACAAGGGCGGGCTTCCATAAACTGATTCTAGAAATTAGTGATCGATCATAAGTCTAGTCAGTGATTAATAATTAGCAAGATGGTTGACAGTAACTCAGCTTCGATGGCTACGAGAGTCAGCATACGAAAACAGGGCAAGTTCCTATGATTTATGTGTTGGAAGCTGATGAGAATGCTGAGGCCAGAAATCAGTTTGTTGATTACAGCTCTAGAACCATGGTGTAGTGCACTTAGAGGCGTTGTTCAAACTCGAATTCAAGCCTTCTCCAGATAAAATTGCACCTTGCACTTTTCAAAAATGTGTCTTTCTACAAGAATCCCACTGTGTGCCTTTGTGGATGGTTGATAGAATTTGAATTCAACCTGAGGTTGTATTCCCATTTATGTTCCTATTATTAATTCCTGTTATATTCAAGATTCACTAATTAACCTTAATATCTACTCAACTGGAAGAAACAATGCACTGAAAATCGGAAGATGAGAAAATGCTTCCTTAAACTCTCTGTAACATTACATTTTGTATCTTCCTCGATCTTGCTCTTCCGAATTGAATATGTAAATGAATACCAGACCTATCTTCTGGTTGGACCCAAGTTGCCAAACAGCAAGAATCAACCAATCACCTACTGCTGAAGAAAAAGCCATGATGTTTACTCTTACTAGGAAATCAAACACCTACAGAATGAAATAGTCAAGCCTCACAAAAAGATCTAAACGTTTCTCAGAGACATCCAGAGGAAAGAGAACTGCCACATCCTGTGCCGTCCATGGGGATGCAGCTAACAAAGCAGAGTCAAATCCAATGCCCCCTTCCGGATATTGACCTTTTCTTTGTCCTTCAGATTTCCATTCCTCCTAAGTTATTTCCCTCATGAGAAGTGTCTTTCTCCAGGTAACTCTTTCGCTCCCTGTCTTTATAGTCCCATCCATCTTCTCTGGATTCCGTAACTCCTCACATATCTTCAGCACTTCTCCTCAATCCTCATTGCTCCTAGTGGGTAAGTAATACACGGCTCAGACAAAGGAAGGAAGCTAAGAAGACTCTGGCAAATCTCACGTTGGGGAGCAGTGGTAATAGCTTTGATTCTGTTCATACTGTTGACGTCGGATAGCCGAGTTGTGGATTTCTGCATAGACAAACCAGTGGACTCTATGTTTGTTCAAAACGTCATCTTCTTTTGCCTCAACCATTTTCTCATCGCACTAGGCGTTCACATTTACACAGGATAATATCTTTGCCATTCACCACAACCACGTCAAAAACCTCCTCCGCTTCCGATGCCAACAGCCTTTAGGGTTCATTTAGTAGTTTAGTAGTGTAGTAAGGTATGGTTGAAACTGTTTTTGCTGATTAATTAGTACACATTACTGTTTTGTATAGGTCCGCTAAAAACTCTTTTTAAACCTTGGTTATGAAAAACTACAATTTAAAACTTTTCTTAAACCTATTTTTCAAACTATAACATCAAAAGCTACAGACACCAAGTCAAATTTCATTCAGAAAAAACAACAGCATCTCTCTTAGCTATAGGCCACAGAAAAAAAAAACTCTCGTTTCATAAGCTTCTACTCTTTTCCCTACTCATAATGTGTTTTCTTTTTAGTCAATTGTTTACATATTTTTCTGGTCAGTGATTTATTAAAAGGATGCTATGTTTGTTGAAGAATGATTAAGTAATGGGATTGGATTTGTTGTGAGTTCTTAAAGTTGAACTCCAAGTCCCACTAGCACACAAGATATCCCTTAAATGGTTGTCATCGTGATGCAGAGAGTTCAGAGAATCAGAGGTACTCACGCAAGCATCCACACAAAACCACGCATAACTTTTGGAAGGTACATAAATGAAAACACTCATACGAGGTTTTCTGTTTTGAAAAAATACCAAGTAAATGAAACAACGAACAATGTTCTTCTTTTCTTTCAGTTCTCTTACAAAAGAAAGCATGTTATCAATACAAAAGTCATTTAAGCACTCTAAATTTACCTCAAAATTTTCATTCTCCACATGATAAATTTTTAGACTTCAACAATCTGTAAGTACGCCCCAGCTCATGATTTTTCAAAGCTCGACAAATAATAGAAGGCAAAAGAGTGTTCAGCTTTCCTACCAGGGACATGATGCAGTGGAACAGGGCAAAAGATGGACTTTCCAAATTCAGACAGATGAGAAACAATAGCAGCAAAATGAAACGACAAAACTAAACAGAAAACCCAAGGCATCAATATAAAGCCAATGACAAACGTGACAGACCCAAAAGGCCAGGGAAATTCCAATGAACAATGACGCAAAAGCTGTTGGAGAGACCCGAGCCAGAGCCGATGTGGCCAAGAAGGAGATTTCAGGATTTCAACTATCATAGAACAGAGCTGGGAGAGTGCTCTTGATTGATCATGATCATCTTGTGCTCCCATGTTTCCTTTTCCTTTCTTTCTTGAAGCTAGAGAATGAAAGATAAGGGTGGTTTTTTTTGGTGGGAGAAGTCGCCGGAAAGGTAATTACGCCTGCATGGGTGAATCTTAAAATTCGTAGATGTTCTACTGTAATTTTAAATTAAAGCTACTTTTAGTATTTATTTTATTTAAAATTAGTATTTAGTTAATATTCATTTTGCTTTGAAACTAAATCAATTATTTGCATTTGAAACGAAGGTGTATATCCCCATCTTTAATGAAAATCATAATTGTTTATTGTGCACTTTTGTTTTTAGTTAAAATGCAACTTTCTCTATATTTTTTTAATTACATATTAGTATTTTATGTAACTCCATTTCAAATTTATTTTTATATCAATGATTTTATTGAATGATGCACGTGTATGTATAATCATCATATTAAAGTTATTTTTTTTTTTTTTAGTTTTCTGAGCTTAAGAACTGTTCTCGTAAGAAATATGGATATCTCATGTAAGTTTAATGAGTTATAAATCATTTAATATACACAAAATGTATTTGTTACAATTTTTAAGTATATTAGAATCTTTATTGATAATTTTATATCTCAAAAGCATGATAATAAAACTCAACAAAACATTATTTCCCTAATAGTTTTTTTTTGACATATCTATTGTCTTTTAAAGGCTCAACTGCTGGCTCCACTATCATAAAATTAACAAATACAAACGGAAATATCGATAAAAAAATTATATCGGTATATTGCGATAACCCTTACCTATATAATTTTTCATCTCTGTATTCATTGGTAAACACCAATAGATAGAAAAATTCAATCGGTATTATATCGATGACGGAGGATATTATAGTGGGATTCAAAAAGACAAATTGTATAGTGACGTGATATTTTTATTGATAGAATGATTAATGAAGTTACTGACGAAATAATTCTGTTGGTAATGTCGCCGGTTATATTTAATCTATGATCTGACGATTGACTCTCCTCCATTTTTTCTTCTTCCTTATGTATTTTTTCTGCAACAAACAATCACCCCTCCCCCTATTCTCAACACAATTCAACCTCCCACAACAAATCCGGTCACCACAATACTCAGTTTGTCAGCATTCGTGTTTTGATTCAAATTTTATTGAGGATTCTCCACTTTAAGCAAGTAAATATATCCTTTTTTTTTAATTTGAACTCAATTTTAAAATGTTAATTTTTTTGCGTATTTTTTTTGTAGTATATGTATTTTGTTTGGGTGCTTACTTGTTTTATAGTTTTTTCTCATACAAATTTGTTGTATGTATTTATGATTTGTACATGTTAGGGTTTGTTTTAGATTTTATAAAATTATATTAATTTTTAAATTGATGAAACTTATATTGAACTTTTGACTTAGGTGTTTTGTGATAAATTAAATTATAGCTTATTTAACCAGTCCGTTTTATATTGTCAATTTTAATGTTGAGTTGAAATTTTGGTAGATGTGTAGAAATTTAAATTTATATAATTGATAATGAATTAAGAGTACTATTAAAATAAATTGAATAAGTTTGAGCTAAATCAATATTTTTGTAAATTATTTAGTTAACGTAGTTAATTAATACATGTTGTCATCATTATTTTATATATATTTGATATAATCAATAGATGATCATTCATGGATGTATAAAGATTTACCCCAAGGGTTGCGGAGGATGAATTATTGTAATGTGGTTCAGAGTTTTATTAATTACACATTATCTAATCTGAGAAATATTAGTGGAAGGGGTATTAAATGTTCATGCAAGAGGTGTAAAAATAAAAAATTTCTCGATCTAGATATTGTAATGATGCATCTTTTACAAAAAAAAATTTATGAAAAAATACTTGTGTTGGTATGAACACGGAGAACTTTATGTTCCTCACGATACCATGGTAGAAAGGATGGTTGAGTCAACTTCTAGTTCTAGCAACATGCATGAAGTTGTAGATGACAATAGTAATCATTATAAGAATATGATTATGGATACGATGAGAATGAATTATGTTTATACCAGTCAATGTCTAATCGTAGATGAAGAACCTAATACAGACGCGACCAGGTTTTTTGATCTTTTAAAAAACTCTAATGATTCGTTATGGGATGGTTACACAAATCATAGTAAATTATCGGTTGTTGCACATGTGTTCAACATCAAGTCAGATCATGAGTTGAGTGAGGCCGGTTATAACAGAATTGTCAAATGGACGAGAAACATTTTACCTGAAAGGAACAGACGGAAAGATAAATTCTATGATGCTAAATCCATGATGAAACCCCTCGGTTTAGGATACCAGAAAATTGACATGTGTCCAAAATTCTGCATGTTATACTACCTTGAAAATACAGAGTTGATCGAGTGCAGAACATGTGAACATTCTCGTTATATACCCTTGATTGGTAGAGAAAGACTTTTATCGAACATAAAAAACTTAGATACTTCCCAATCACACTTAAATTATTCATGTCACCAATGCCTATTGACTATATGACATGACATCAATCATATGATGTGGTATATAAAGTGATGGAGCACCCTTCTGATGATGAAGCCTGGAAACACTTTAACATTGTGCATCCTCAGTTTTTAGTGGAGAGAAGGAATATGCGTCTTGGGTTATATACATACGCATTCAATCCATTTGGGTAATTTACTGCTCCTTATTTTCATTGGCCGGTGATATTCATGGTTTACAACTTGCCACCGGGGATGTGTATGAGGCTGAAGTTCATGTTTTTATCTATAATCATACCTTGTCTTAATAGTCCAGGTCGGAATATAGATGTTTGTCTTCGACCATTGATTAATGAGTTGAAGCAGTTATGTTCATCCGAGGGTTTGACTTATGATGTATCGGGGAAACAAAACTTTCTAATGAAAGCAGCTTTGATGTGGACTATCAATGATTTTTCAGCTTATAAAATGGTTTATGGTTGGAGCATGCATGTAAAACTAACATTTCCATACTGTATAGAAACTAACAAGGCATTCACATCAACAAATAGTGATAAAACGTCTTTTTTTTTTTATTGTCATCGGTGGTTCTTGCCAACGAATCACAAGTTTAGAAAGAGCTTGGTAGAGTTGAAAGAGATGTTGCACCACCGTTTTTTTAGGTGAAGAATTATATAATGTGGTGTCGGAGTACGGTGACACATTGTGTTTGGTTTTCAATCTGATAAGCAGAAGTTTCAAGGTTTTCAATACTTTACAAGCTGAGCTTAAAACAAAAGAAGAACTGATAGTGTCTTTGGAACAACAATTAGCTAAAGAAAAGGCTGTAAGGAAATTACTAAAAATATCACTGTTGCTATTAACGTACCGATAAAATTATAGATATTATTCTTTTGATGATATGTTATATTTACCGATGGATGTACCGAAAAAATAAAGCGAGTAAATGTTTTTGACATGTTTTGTCCGTCTATAAATCCATCGATATATTTATTACCGATGGACTCACCGACAGTTTATAAATTACCGACGAGAGTATTTTTGATGGATTATTTCTATTTATAAATTTATAGGTAATATAAATACTGATAAACTGCTAGTATAAATATCAAAAAAAAATTACAAAAGGACACACATCCGGAGTATTGAGCGTTGTCTCAATGCTTTTAGACAACTAAAAAAGAGATTTTAACAAAGAAACTCTTATTTTTACAAGTATGAAGAAGAGGTTTATAGACTTCACGTATAATTGCTTGCTTTGAGAATAGAGTATTCTTATTAATAAAAAATAACCTGTCAAATTTACACTTTTTGTCTAATCATACCTTTATCTGAGGTGGGGGTCCCGAGAGTCGGACCCCACAAGTCAATAAAGAGAATCAATCCCCTTACCCATTAAGACAACTCGTTCGGATTACCATAATTATTTTATAAGAATAAATCCAACATAACCACTGACCTTTTTATTCTTCTGATTTTGGCCCCTCGAGATATTAGGTCAAAGCAATTGCAAAAAGCAAACGGCTGTAAAGCCGAGCTAAGAGCAAAATTGATATGATCGTGATGGTAGTTATGGCAACCAATGACCCATCTCCATCAAGGAGTGAGCGCCCAGCACCATTTGTTATACAAGGAAAACTACCTTGCCTAGGTGTGTGTGTGTGTGTGTCTGTCTCTCTCTCTCTCTCTCTCTCTCTCTCTATATATATATATATATATATAAGATCCTCTAGCAAGGCAGGAAAATGCCCCTTGAAAATAGGAAAAAATATCTTTATACCCATGAAAAAAAGGTTGCGGGCCCTCCGTCGAATACTAGGAGTAGGAGTCAACATTTCTCCCTCTGCTTAGTTCCACTTTGCCGAGACACAAAAGCACACCTTAACCAAGTATTAAAATACCAGGAGCCACTGTGAATGTGTTTGGAAATACTGGGCAAATTATGTTTTTAAAAAATTTAATTTTTTTTATTAAAATTTAATAAAATTTATATATTTTGAATCGTTTTGATGTGTTAATATTAAAAATAATTTTTAAAAAATAAAAAAATTATCAACATATATTTTAATTAAAAAAATTATTTAAAAAATAACCACTTTCACGTGTGAATGCCTCTCTTGCTCTTGTCTGAGAAAAAGACAGCACGTTGCTGTTCAGGCACGGATGCTGTCGCCTTCGTTCAGGCACGGACTAGTACTCTCCTATTGATCCTATACAATACCTTCTGAGAGAGAGTAGGCATACAAGGGCTTTCATACATCGAATGCAGACACACGTTCTCTGGAGTGCTTCTGCCAAGTTGACGATATTACCATCTAGCTAGCTAGGCTTAACAATATCTCATCGAATATTCTAGAAATTCATCTCCTGATCATCATGCTTTGAGATCACAAGTGGCAAGGGGATTTACATCTATACCCTCCTTTCCAAGCAAGTTAACAGGGCTCCAGAGACTATATGAGCTAGCCTTGAGGCAGGGAGGGGTATTCCCAATCTCTCATCTCTCAATCCTTGTTCATCCTCTTCTCTGGTACGTCATCTCTTTCAATAACTACAGTACCATCTTTTGAGGCTTGTACTTTCTTGTTCTTTTTTCTAACTTGGCTATCCAAGGATCTTGATCCCATCAGGGCCGGGAGCTTGTTGTGTGAGTGCATCAGCGAATCTAGCCACCATCCTCCTATACTTGCCACGTCAATCTAACCATGCAAAGAGCCACGTCTTCCTAGAGGTTCTCCAACCTCTCACGAGTTTAGCAGTTTTCATGATATTTGTGCAGATGGCAGTAGTTTCCCAGTTTCGATATCCAAAAAAGTAGATAGATGTCAGCTAAGGTTGTTTCATCGTTCTGATCTCAGGGTTAGGGACCAAGAAAAAGGAGGAGACATGTTTGTCAGAACTATGGAAGCCTTGTCACGTGCTTGAAACAACGATAAGCCGCTCACAAGTGTAAATTACAGGGCATTTTGCAAGAAATAGGATGCAAGTTTTTGCATATATGGCACCGTGAAGGAAGGCCATTAAAATAGCCCGAGCGAGTCCCTGTGAAATATATATTCTCCTTACCAAGGCTACGGAATAACATCAATAACAGCGATTATTATGATCATAATAACAACAGTAGTCATGATAACCGTCCTGAAGCCACTACTAGCTGCAGGGTCATCGGACCGGTCTCGCAATCCCAGCATCTGCCCACATGCGTGGTAGGCATGACGCATGCCATGCATGCAGCAATTATTCACAGGCACTACTACTATTACAGCATATAAGGGACCCAACTTAACGGCCCCATCCTGAGCAGACATATATATAGGTAAGCTGACGTGCCACTTGGTAAAGGCTTGTGCTTCCAACTGGCAACTAGTTACATGCTTAATAATTTGTTTTGACCACCACCTGGCACTAGGCGGGTATAATAAATGCCTATATGTTATTCCCCAGATGTAAGCATCCGGGATACGCCATCTGTCCTTTTGAGATCTTGCTAAAAGTGAAACAAGTCCAGTGGAGAAGGATGAACACAATCCGGATCTTCAACAACACGGCCATGCTGGCTGGCGAGGTTGCCATTGTTGATGATTGCAGATATCTGGTTTTCATGATACAGAGAGACAAGCTGATCAGTACATATCTGATATTAGGCGAGTTGTTCAAGTTTTGTTTTTATTTTACAAGAATATTTTCAACTTAATTTACCTCTCTTTCTATGAGATTATTTTCATCTGTCAGATCTTGTTCCTGTAATTAGTAATAGCAAATGGAAGTTAGAAAAGTATCGATCCGCTTGTGACCTTAACAGCTTAAGCAAGAGCACTGCGTTTATTAGGCACTTAAAACAGTAAGAGACCTAATCTTGGAGACACGAAAGCAACAACACGAGACACAGGGGAAATAGAGAAGCCAGCAAAATCATGACCCTGCCCAGTAGGAAAAAGTTGCACACCAAACCTTAAATGCGAAAGTGAAGAAGCAATCAGAAAAATTCCCATGTAATTTATTGACAACCTAGCTAAAAACTCCTAGTTTTGTGCTCTCTCTTACTTGCTGTTTTGAGTGGGAATTATTAATTAGTGCTCCCATAGTAATTCAAGGGGAAAACCAGAGTCCTAAAGAAAAGTAACACATTAAGCCTAAACTGCAAGAATTTGAGGAGAAATGACCGCTAAGTTTCTTGGGACAATCCTTTGTTCCTCTTATCACTAGGAATTGTTTTTCATGATAATTAATCACTCCCCATCAGTTTTTCCTACTGCAACTGTCTCTACCCGCCTGCTCAACCCCATTCCCCTGCTTCTCACATCTTCTAGAAAATGTTCTCACTTCCATGAAAACAACATATACTGAAACAGAACACATTCTACCTAGTATTCCTACGCAAATGAAGTTTGTTACATGCCATATCAGGCTGTGGATATCCTCCTGACAAAACACCTACCATGCAATTATTTAACGCAACAAACTTAAATGATTTGTCCCATCTTTTTGTACACCCATCCAAAGAATGACGAACCCGTACGGATAGAATGTGACTATATGAGAGCCTGACAACACAGGCAGCAGTTCAATAAAGGCACCATTCTCTTCCATGCATTTTAAGTGCTCATCGTGTAACTAATACTGCTTCTAGGAGGAGGCAGCCGTACAGTGGAGAATGGCTTATCTGGTTTAGAAGCCATCAAGCACCCCCTTGCAACTGCGTAAGCCTCTAGGGGCAAGTAAGTCTAGTTGTGATTATTGCAGATTAAATCCACCTCAACTTAGATCTAGGAGTCGTATAAAAGTATTTCCGTGTTCCACCAAATACTAAACAGCGCTTCGCTTTCAATCATGGTATCGTTTTCGTTCCCATCATTTTTATTGTTAGTGTATGCTGGAATCTCTTGCCACAATTTACAGAAATGACTGGTAAATGTATGCTTGGCAGTGGTGGTAGATTTCATAGTTTGATTCCTGCCTTTGTTCTTTACGAATGGTAGGGACAGGCTTGGACAGTTTCGATTCTTTCTTAATGTTCATCATATAAACTTTCTTCATTTGCACATAACAATTCATGACACTTGCATGCTGTCACTTAAGAAAACTAACTTAACTATTGGTGCGCGCATAAATAAAACGAAGTACTTGAACTTACAGCACTTAATCCAGATCCACAAGGCTTCAATAAATATGCCCAATTTATTTGAAAGATAGAGAGAATGACATACCTTCTGATGGAGGGCTGTTACGGACTTCATCATTGCTTCTGTCTACATATCACCATTATTCAAATGTTTCAGTATTTCGATTGCTAAGTCACTCACATATTTTGTTTAGGAGTAGCTAAGTGTGTTGAATAGATGGAACATGGTATTTGATAATTGCAGTAATGAAGAGTTTCAAGCTCTCACAACCAACAAACAAGGCTGTTCTGTTGATCATGGGTTTGAATTGGACAACTGACCTTTCTTCCTCTGGTGTAAACTAGTGTGGAGTCCAGTTCTCTTTCTAGCTGAATGAGTTGAGTTAGATTTAGCTGTTCTATGTTCTTCCCTTCAAAGTACCTGCAAAAAAGATCCAATAAATGCTAGTGATAGGTCCAGTGGAATGCAACATGTCAATTTCCATGAAGCGTATGACATGAATCTGAAGATTGATGATACCTTTGGACCATTTGGAGTGGGTTAGCATCCATATAGCTGGGACCCATGTATTCTGCGTGATGATTCTGCTGAATTTCCAAAAGGTAAACAAAATGAAAGCTAGGCAAAATTGATTTCATCAAGAGGATCTAGAATTCTAAAAGGCAAAAAGAAAAAAGAAAAAAGGTGAAATAAAATCTTCATCAAATTGCTGTATTTAGCTTTGTCGAATTTGAATCGAAGTGACTTCATGGAAAATTTCCCTTGCCATGATGGCTTCTATCATGAGGTAGTTCAACCAAGTTTGGTAACTCAAATGCTGGATCATTGAACTAAAGAAAACTCATCCCACAAAATACAACTATATAAACACGAAAATAAAAGACTAAAAACCTCTTGAACCTGATTAATATGGAAGTTAATATTCGAGCCTATTAATCTATGGTTACTTTAGCAAAGCCAATAATCTTGAACAATCACTGCACTGCCCTATGACTATAAATCTGGTCATTAGTCTACTCTGTACAGCAGTGCCTTCACATTTCACACTTTCTT
>Ga0325414_1002639_pt1 | contig 18283 bp, 10 predicted proteins | sample PopdelMetagenome_8_FD_206183 | JGI IMG/M metagenome (GOLD analysis project Ga0325414, IMG submission 206183) | Populus deltoides microbial communities from Bellville, Georgia, United States - Leaf-PdKOR-R3 | ecosystem: Host-associated > Plants > Phyllosphere > Phylloplane/Leaf | place: USA... | reverse complement strand
CCTGATTACCGAACAATGTTCCAGTTTGGACTGCACCAACATCTCTTTTCTAAGTTTGGCCATCTCTTTGTCCTTTCAATTTCAGTACTTCAACTCATCAATCAATTCTTTCATTTATGTGATAGGCTTGTATTTAAGATAAACATTTACCATAAATTAAAGGTATCTTATATTATTAGATATGTTATTATAAAACATGCTTTAATTAAGGAGTTATTGATACTTTAAGTGCAAAATGATGATATAAAACCTTGATAAAAATGCGCTTTTAAGTACTAATCACCTTTCATCACACAGGTGTCGGTTATACCATACAGTTGGGCTATGAAAGTACCAAGTATTTGTTGTATCAAGGGTTATACAATATAAATCTAGATTGACCATTTAACAAGTGAAGTATTAAAAGTGAACAAGATAACAAATACAAAACATGTTAGTATCAAACATTAAAGTCTATGCTGAGTTTATACTATACTTATTCTTACACCATTAATGTAACCTTTTCACATTGACATAATAAACTTAACTAAACATAATGAAAGAGAGAAACATAAATAAACAAGATAAGAACATAAATAAGATATAAGTTAACTAAGTAAAGGAAATAAAATAAAAGGCATGAACAAGATATTAATAAAAGCAAAACTTAAGCATTACAAAAATATAAAGAAAGAGAGCAAGAACATGATCTTGATCTGAAAACCAAGATGCCTAAATGCATGGCAAATGCCTCCTTTTATAGGCCAAAAATTGAAACTATTGATTTGATGACTAATTGTTGAGTGGGTAGCCACATCTTGACTTGGTGACAATTCTTATTTTCTTGTCTGAACAAAACATCATTGCTTATGTCAGACTTTGAACAGACTTTCCTCATGAAAGTTATAAGAAATTGTATCGGCTTTCCAACAAAAAACAATTCGGTGCATTTAGACTTGTAGAACTCGAGATATAGGCTGAACACTGAACAGAGTCTGGGTTGCAGGATAGATTCTAACTTCTCCGTTGTTGCTAAGATTTAGACTTCCAAACAGCATAATTGAGTCTTGCATTCCGCATGAATGTTTTAGGCCTATGTCTTAGCTTTCTAACCATATAAACCAAATTGAAATCCAAGATCTACAGCTCCAGATATGATCCAATGACTGAACAGTGTTCCAGTTTGGACTGAACCAGCATCTCTTTTCTAAGCTTAACCCTCTCTTTGTCTTCTCAATTTCAGTAGTTAAACTCATCAATCAATCCTTTGATTTATGTGATAGGCCTGCATTTAAGATGAATATTTACCATAAATTAAAGGTATCTTATGGTATCAGACTTGTTATTATAAAGCATGCTTTAGTTAAGGAGTTATAGATACTTCAAGTGCAAAATGATGATATAAAAACCTTGATAAAAATGCATTTTTAAGTACTAAACAATAGTGTAATCGTCTACGGACACTAGGTGGGGCCCGCTATCATGGAGGTGAGTGGAGAGATGCAACAACTTAACTAAGGAGCTGAGATTCATGGAGGTGAATTTTCACTAGCTTGTTGATTTTTCAGCATTGCCTAGGTGAGGAACTGTATTTTTTTCATAAGTTGTTGAAAGATTGATTGTGCGAGAGCTAAAGTATCTGTTGTGACAGAGAAATCAACAACTAGTCCTATTTTAGAAGTGTCTTGATTATCTCCATGACTACCCATCCATAGCTAATTTGGGACATAATGTACAATCTCTGATTTGAGTTTTCAGGAATTTATTATCTACGACTAGTAAGGGTAATCATACTGTGTTCTCCATTTTTCTTTGATGCTTCGGGCAAAACTACTATAAAGCATTTATGATAAGGATTGGTACTTTCAGATTCAGTTCCTGAAGAGTGGGTTAGATTGAGTTCATGCAAGTGCTTCTATGCTTAAATTAGAAAGGTGCTATTACCGATGAAAGCAAAAACTTGGTTTTCAGCTTTTGCATTTGCTGTCTTTCATGTGTATCATTATTTGCATATCTACTGACTCTCTTTCTTTTGTAGCAGGATCGGACCAAGAGAGGTACAGGCAACTATGGCGTCAGTAATCTCAATTGTTCAATGGCTTCAACACTTGTTTGCCTCATTGAGCTACAACGAATTAGTGAGTTGTTAACTATTCCTGCATACATCAGTGCTTGATTAGCTACCGGCATACGTATGGATCTTATCTTCTCAATGACTAAGCAAGAGCGACTAAAGGCCAGCGTAGATAGGATAAGTGATCTACCTGACGATTCTTTCCCATATGTTATCATTCCTTCCAACAAAAGATGCAGTATATTCCAGGTGGAAAGTTCTTTTCGTTCCAGTTCCTAGCCTTGATTTTGATGACTCAATGTTCTTGCATCCATCCAAAAATGGGTTAAAGAAATAGAGCAGAGTTTCATGAATTTCGTGGATCAGATGATGTTTCAATGTAATAAATCACGCATGGATAAATACCGCCTGAAATGAAATCAAGCTATCGATTCTTCAAGGATTAATTCATGGATATGTTCTGCACTAGGCCATTATATTTAAGAGCTGGATTTATGGATCAACATAAAAACTTCAGTGCCACGCCTCCTGTATATTCTGCTTGGAAAACACTGGTGGTTTTAAAATTGGGTTCTAATAATGTTCTGGATGTACCCGCTGATGTTTTCTTCCCATGTCTCAAGTTTCTCCTTCTCAATTCTTTTCTGACAGCAATTCTGTAGCAGAAAGTTACTCACTTGTCAATCTGCATTCTCTTGCCAAACCTCATATTGGCAGTGGACATAGCTCAGGGAAAATTAATTGCGAGGATTATCCTGTTGTTATATCTCCATGTATGATAATGAAAATCCAGTGGCTCAAAAATTTCTAGAGGAATCAGATGAGTTCAATCGCTTTACATATATGTTGGTTTTCTGAAGGTCAGCTCTCTTAACTCTTTTCTTCTTATACTTTTGCTGTTCTTCCAATTTTTGGGTTAGGAACGTACAATTGGCTTATTCACCTAGTAATCATGCCATGCTTCCAACAAGTATAGAAACTTTATATATGCTTTTAAATCATAAAGGATTCTAGGAAGAGTGCAACCGATTTCAATCATTTCTTCTTTGAAGGCTCTCTTAAAATCCTGCTATCCACAGCCTAAGTTCAATAGCTTGACCTGCTTGAAACTTGAATTTTGCTAACATGTTGGGTGTGAAGCTCAAGAAAAGTTTGTTGAAAGTTCTCCTAACCTGGAAACCCTTTATATTTGAGGTAAGACTTTGCACGTCCCTAATGAATTTCTCTACGGATTCCATGGGTGGCTGATATGATCTTTTTATTTTATTATTGGCTAGCCACTCTTGGACTATGGTTTGCCATCTGACACGGATGAGTTGGATCCACTCGATGCGGTACCTTCATGTTATCTGAATAATCTTTAGTCTATCATAATTAGATTCATCATTTCAAGGAGTTCTCAAGAGGATGATTATGAATATTGCTAGAGTGATGCACCGGAAGCTGAAGACAGGAAAACAAAGAAAGAATATGGAAATATTTAATGAGTGAAAGGAGCTGCTGGTATAGTCAACTAAGAAGAAGAAAGCATGAAATTCAAAAATGGTATGAAGACAAAAATAATCAAAAAAATTACAAAACTGAGAACCTGGAATGAGATTTTTAAAATTTAAAAATTTAATAGTCGGATTAAAAAATATAATCATTTTAAGTTATTATTCTATTTTATCGCGACTAAACCTTTTTTTGAACCTAAACTTGTTTTATTTATTTATAAATATATTTATTAAACCATAAATACTCATTTAATTATAATAAACTTACACCTAACTATTTAAAATTACTCTTTATCGTAACCTTAACTAAATCACGGAGTCAATAATGAAGAGCACTTGAAGATCATTAAATATACAGATAAGTTCCAGGCCAAAATCCTCTGATATGCCACTCTGCTTCTGCTATTGAAAGTGTCATTGTTCCTTGTATAGCATTTACTTTTTTTTAACTCATTTCTTACTACTGCCAGTAGCCCTGTAAATTGCATCAGTACTCCCATTTCTTCGACGTGAAGGAGAAGAGACTACAGGTCGATTTTTATGAAGAGGGTTTGATAGAACCTGCCGTCCTCAATTTTTCTGTGCGCTCACGTGCATCTGGTGTGATACACTACCATAATTCTTAGATTTTCTCACAAAAATTTTTGTTCGTATTATAACATATGTAGAAAATAATTAAAATAAATTAAATTAATATATATCGATCCTTAATACTCAGAAAGTTACTTTAAAAAAATCAACTTAAATAAATTTACAATAAATAAATAATACAAAAAAATAAACAACAGCAACAAAGAAATTAACTAAAAAACATTTTCATCTAACTAAAAAAACCTATTCTAGAACCCATCATCCAACAATAAATAAATTAATTTAATTGAAATTAAACAAAAAAATTAAAAAAAATCCAACTAAAATCCAACAAAATTGATCTCATATGAAAAAAAATCCTACAATAACATTCATACAATTATTTAAAACACAAAAATTTAAAAATATAATATAAAAAAAACACACAAAAAATTCTTACTTTAATTTAATTGTGAGTGAATCTAAGAAGAGAAAAGAAAAAATAAATTAAAAAATATGTTAATTAAAAAAATTTGAGAAGAGAAAAAAAGAAGAAGAAGAAGATATACCTTAATGTAATTTAAATATGGATGGTTTGTCTAACATTTGATTGTAAAATACTTAATTTCAATATAGATAATTTAAATCTTAAGTTATCATAATTATTTAAAAAATAAAATTAACATGACCATGAGTATGGAACCATTATATTTATGCGATGCAGAATATGTTTAAAATTTTAGTAAATGTTATTTTTAAAAATATTTTTCATTGAAAAATATATTAAAATATTATTATTGTTATTATTATTATTTTATTTTTAATAACAAAACATTAAAACAATCCAAAAAGTCTAAAAAATTAATTTAAAAATAAAAAAATAAAAAATAAAAAAACTCGTTCAACTGCACAAACCAACATCTCATAAAATTCAATTCCAACACAAATCTACTTTAGCTTCAACGTTACCAAAAAGTCGTTGGTAGCCACCATCTTGCAATACGGGAGAAAGCAGTAGATGAACTTCTTTTCACAATGGTGAGTCACTTAGCATATTGATTTTAGTGTGAGTTCACATTTTCTATGCATAATACTGATTGTTTAATCATATGGTATAATTTTTTTTATCACCATTCCCTTTTTATCCACGTCAAAATTTAAGAAATTCGAGAGAAATCAACTCTTAATTCAACAAGTATTGTGAAGAGACTTTGGTCTATTCTCTCAATCTAGTAAAAAACAAATTATGTAAATCCTGTGACCATCCTGAGAACATGGAACTCTCAAGGGAATCGAAAATCTAGGAGAAGTCATCTCTTCTTTTGCTTTGTCAGAGTTTTTGAGCCCATGTCAAACTCTTCTTGTTCATGCTTCACGCAAGCACAAAATGGTCAACACGTGTACATTGTGCAATGCTCGATTGGTTGGAACCTTGGAACCCATTCTTGTAACAACAAATCTTTGCACACAGTAACATCTGCCGCCCCCATCGACACCATACTCTTTTTCTTTTTTTTTTTCCATCTACCTTTTCCAAGAGGAAAGTTGTTGAAAAGAAGGAAAATTCATTAAAACGTATAAAAGAGATCACATGAATTGTTGCCGAACGTCAGTCTTGAATTTCTATTTGGACTGAGACTTCAGAGAAAGTAAATTAAAAGCCACCTTCTTCTCTTGTCCTCTCTTTGTACCCACCCACCACCAATAAAAAAAGAGAGACTCTTTTTTTATTTCACACTATTTTAAAAAATATATTTCTGTTACTCCGTAGATTATAAATCAGTGATTTTTTTTTATTTTATTAAAAAATATTATATAACCCTTCAAGATCTTTATGTTTCACTGCTTTTTACCCTTTGGTTGATATTTAAAGACACTGGTTTGTTAGAGTTTGTGTTGTTTTTGAAACTCTCTCTTGATCTTTGATCTTCACGGATTGGTATTTAGATTTTGAGTTCGTTTTTTGAGATTTTGAGATAAACCCATTAGACCCTTTTGGATTTTGAGTCAAACGATCAAATTTTTACATCATGATTTGCAGTGTCAAGCAATCTGTTATAACGCCAACAATCAACGGATCTGACACTATTTTTCGCCGAAAAAACCCGTCGGCTATACAAAGATCTTTGATTTTGCCTTCACTTAATGGCAATAAGAGTTCAAAACCAGTTCTTTCAATGTCCAAGCCTTTGCATGTGTCAAAGGTTGAGTCTTTTGCTTTGTCAAAGCCTCAAAAGAGGAGCTTGATCACATGCAATGCCTATGAGGCTGATCGATTAGAGCCAATTGAGGCACCTGAGGTGAAATCAGAGGCTGCAAAAAAGGTTAAGATTGGGATTTACTTTGCTACTTGGTGGGCTTTGAATGTTGTGTTTAATATTTACAACAAGAAGGTTTTGAATGCTTTTCCATATCCATGGTTGACTTCTACACTCTCTCTCGCTTGTGGATCTCTGATGATGTTGATCTCATGGGCTACCCGGATTGCTGAGACACCAAAGACTGATTTTGAGTTTTGGAAGACTTTATTCCCTGTAAGTTTTTATTTCTGGGTTTTGTTTGGTTTGATAGAAAAGTGAGAGAATTGATGGGAAAGTGAGGTTTTTGTTTGGTTTGTCAGGAAAAAAATAATGGAAAACATGGGAAAGTGATGTTTTTAGTTTGGTTTGGGTGTTAAGAAAATTTCCCTTTGTATGATTGCTGAGGAAAGTTGAAAGATTAGTGAAGGGAAATTATGATAGCTTGTTAGTCGTGCTTTTATGTTGTTTTGTTTTTTTCTTAATTTATTTATTCTGATAAATGAAATAGCCCTTGTTTGATTGCTGATAAAGCTGAGAAAGTAAAGTTTGAAATCGCCTGTTTTAATTTTACTGGTTTCAAATGGATACAAATTAAGAATGCACTTTAGGTCAGGACGATATTTGAATTTGGTTCAATTTATGGTGGCTTTTGATGCTAGAATTCAAATTAGGGAAATTTCCAAGGTCTGGAATTCTTTTAGTAATTTATACTAGATTTTTGTTTTTCCAATTTTCTTGTCTTCAAAACAAAATTTGATGTTCGTTGGATTTGTAATCTGGTTATGATATGCTTTCATTTTTTCTTTTCTTTATTTTTTTTTGCAACTCTGTGTTTACTAATAATTATTTTCTCTCTTAAGGTTGCTGTGGCACATACAATTGGGCATGTAGCAGCAACTGTGAGTATGTCGAAGGTTGCAGTTTCCTTTACCCATATCATTAAGAGTGGTGAGCCTGCTTTCAGCGTATTGGTATCAAGGTTCCTATTGGGTGAGACTTTCCCTTCATCAGTTTACCTGTCACTTGTTCCAATCATTGGTGGTTGTGCATTAGCTGCTGTTACTGAGCTCAACTTCAACATGATTGGTAAGAATATTAGCTTTCATTTGTTGAAATTTGATTATCTTAAGATATTCTGTAACTTGTTTATAGTTTTGCTAAGAAGATATAGGGGAAAAAACCAAACAGCAGTTTTGATCTCAGAGCTTTCATTACATGGAATTTGAGATGGCAAAAAAGCCAACACTCAATCAGCTATATTCCATTTAAATAAAAGAGTGGCCGAAATTTGTGCTGTTTAAAACCAAATTCAATGCACTCTTTACTTTTCCTTTCTTTCTTCATGATAATCAAACCAAAATTATGATCTGAGTTCCTATCATTCAAATTAATTCTGTCGCTTTGTTTCTGACTGTATTGGAGTCAAGCTGTCAGCCTGTTTTTCTTTTTATGGTGATTGGTTTCTAGCAGGTCATGTGACATGGGTTTGGCATTTTCCTTGTATTTCAGTCATTACAGGAAATTATCAGGGCTTAGAACATGATTTCAATAATTTTGCTCTTAAGGATTGTTTTCAGAATTATGAATTTGATTGGCTGTCTGTTTCAGGTTTTATGGGGGCCATGATTTCCAACTTGGCTTTTGTTTTCCGCAACATATTTTCAAAGAGAGGCATGAAGGGGAAGTCTGTTAGTGGGATGAACTACTATGCTTGTCTCTCTATGTTGTCACTCTTGATTCTCACACCTTTTGCTATCGCTGTGGAGGGACCACAGATGTGGGCTGCAGGTTGGCAGACAGCCCTCTCTGAAATTGGACCGAATTTTGTATGGTAATTGCTGGCAACTACAAACTCAGTTTTCCTTGTATTGATTGGGTGTGCTCACTTTTCATCCACATGGATTTGTTTTTACATGGTAGAAATTTTTAAAAATCATAATGTAAATTAAATTTGCAAGAATTTGTTTGATTGATCAATAATAAGATCACCTAGTATTCTTGTCTCTTGTTGTCAAGAAAGTTGAGGTCTCTAGGTATTTTTTATATGAAAAACTTAGCAGTTTATATTGCAAAACAATTTAGTCATCCTGGTAAAATTCCATGTGATGGCTCACAATTAGATTTCTATGCAGTCTTGCTTTTAATCAAATAGCTTTAATTTTACTTGTGCATGTCATGTCTGATGTACAACATATTGAATCGAGTTGGTACTAGACATCAAGCACAATCTGAAGGCTTTAATTGCTAATTTGGTCCTGTTTGGTTTATGCTTGATGAGTGTGAAATGAATTCTGGTCATTTTGTTCCGATTAACCGGCCCTGCGTTTTATTGACAAGAATATATTTTTGAATTGACCACCTTTTTGTGAATATTTCACTGCAATGTACTGCAAGCTTCTTTTAATTTTCTTGTACAATAATCCAAAACATGTATTTCATCTTCTTTGGAATTCGACTTCAGATTTCTGCATGTGTTAGTGGGGTGATATTTATACCTTTTCCCGTTGCTTTTTGTTAAACGAATGCTTATGTGACTCATATTTTGCCTTGTAGGTGGATTGCAGCACAAAGTGTATTCTATCATCTTTACAATCAAGTGTCATACATGTCCCTAGATGAGATCTCTCCCTTGACCTTTAGCATTGGAAATACCATGAAGCGTATTTCTGTCATAGTCTCATCCATTATCATTTTCCACACACCCGTCCAGCCTGTCAATGCTCTTGGAGCGGCCATCGCTGTCCTTGGAACCTTCTTGTATTCCCAGGTAATTTTCCCGCTTCTCTTGATGAATATAGTATGACACTTCATAATTCACCTTTTGTACCCCTGAGATCTTCAAAAAGACATGCATGCCCTTGAGACAATTCTGTCTGCTACGTACTGAAATTTTATCTGTATACATTTTTCCCCTGTCAATTGTCTGAATGTTAAAGATGCCAAATGAAAAGCTGAAAATGCTTTCGGTGGGAATAAGATGTATCGACTATCACGGGCTCATGAGAGAGTTTTCATGTTGCATCCTAAGCATAAAAAGCTGCCTCCTCTATAAGTTTCAGAAATATCGGTCGCGTGCGTAAGAAATATACAATACACAGACAATATAGCCGGACCACACTACCGAATTCATTTCAACTTCCTCTCTGGCAGTTAATGCTTTTGAATACAAAAGAAAGTTGAATATCAGATGCAAGGGTAGTTGAACTTCTGATCCAAGATTTAGGTTTAGGGAACTATGCCATGTGCTTCTCCTCTGATAAATACAGATATGGGAGATCGATCTTTTACCTACATCACGTGCACAATGTGATGATTAGCTTCAGTTCAAGGGAAATTTTACAACTTCAGTAACCGTGCTATAGTGACTTTGAGAGTAATGTAAAATTGGCAATAAATGGATCGAGATTTTACGGGATTGTGTTTGACTGTTAGATGCGGTAGAAAATGTAATTCCTGCACTTTCTTTTCATCGTCTAATCTTGCAGCATGGTAGTCACTGACAGTAGAGACGTCAACTGACTGCAGCAAGCAAGCACTTGAACAAGTTAATGATGGGGTTAGGTGTTAACTACCACTTTTGAAAGCTGATCGCCTAGGTGACGTAATATTTTTGGAGTTAGTTGACTTCAACATTGTCTGTTAGTTAGGTTGGACCATACAGAATGCCTACCTAACATTAAGAATTTTGTAAGGTAGGTTCCTATTATTTATTTCTCTTTGTGAAGACCCAACGTTTTCAATCTGTTCCTAGGTACACCTACTGTTTTATCTTGGAACATTCTTGGTTTCTTCCTTCAGAGGAAGAGATCTCTGCTTAAGATTCTAAATCTTGTTAACCCTCTGGTAAACATGATTTATCTATGTAATTTAATCATTTGTTTTGGTTTTTTGCAGGCTAAGCAGTGATTGCACCAGACTTGGCAATTTTAATACTCCTCATGTAATATATGATGAGAGAACAAGCATGCCGACAGCCGGAGACCTTCAGATTAGGGTAGTGGTGTGCCAATAACTATCCGCTGGTTGATAATAAAAAACAAATGATGGAAGTCATTATATATTTAGTAGTTTTAGTTCTGTATATTTTTCAAGAATAATTGGCAGTACATGGAAATTGGAATGAGTGAAGAATTTTGTTTATGAAATCTCAATCGTCATTGTTTAATTCAAGGAGACAGCCCTTCATGCCCTAGCTGATGCAAGGTTCTTGGTGACATGTCCTTTGATTTTCATTGTTGCATGAACTCTAGGAGCAACTGTCTTGAACAAAACTTAAAGAGAGTAATGCTAGATATATTAATCGATCTTGTAGCTTATTAGCACTCTGGATCAAAATATTATCCATAGATTTGGTAATCAACTGTGCTCAGCGCTGTAAAACGATCATATCCAAATAAAGCTGAACAGCAAAACTAGAGTTGTTGGATAGCCTCTCGATTTCATCATTGATGAGATTCTTGTGAACATGTCTTTATTTGCAAAAACTTAGCAATGCTTGTCGACAACATTGAGATATGGAGAGTTTATACCTGCCATTTGACTGTCCATCAGTCCATGTGCCCAAGTATAATATAGTACTACTCAAGTCTCAAAGGTCGCGTCTCTTTCAAGGGGCATGAGTTCATATTGTCGGCTAAGAAGATTTATTAACATATCTTACTCGGATTGATGGAGGAGAGGACGAAGGGGTGGCTGCGGCTCCTTCACGCATTAAGGTGCAAATAGACTCTACTGGCAACTGGAGGCACTGTCTCTCCATGGCACTGAAAGGTCGACTTATTTCTCAGCATTTCCATTGTCAATCTACACTATAATATATACTCTCAAAGTGGTCTCATATGGGTTATGATTTTTTTTGTGAATATTCTACTTCACGTATAAATCTTGAAGAAAATCATAATATTTTATATGTAAATGGCAGGATTAAATTATCTGGCTCAAGTTACCTCTCACAACTTTTTGCCTGGAAAAGTAGTTTCTGAATTGCTCACAGATACTCATCAACTTTTCCTATCAAGCTACCGCACAAATGATTCATGTTGTTGCTCTTGCTGTCTTCATGTTTTTTTTTTTTTTTTTGCAGTGCTCATTCACAAAAAGAAAATGAAATATATTGGTCGATTGGTTTTACATGAGCTGAATTGCAAATTATGCTTGCTCTAAAACCTATGAGCGGGACACCCCCAGCACTGTAAAGAGAAAAAAATAATACAGTGGCCCATCATTTAAGCAAGAATAGGCCATGGTGTGTTGAGGATTTTGTGACCTTGATGGAAGAGCCTCCCTGCTCTGTGGGCTCTCCTCAAATATGAAAATCAGTAACATCACCATCTTGTCTATCACAAAGAAATGGGGTTTTGTTTATGTGCTCCTAGAATAATCTTTCTGTCTAAATCCAAATTGCATCTTTATTTTACACGAATGTTAAAAATAATTTCAAATAAATAACACTTTAAAAAACAATTATTATCATAATACTAAACAATATCACAGTTATCACAGTTCTAAACAATAGCTACATCTGCTGGTTTGCTTTCACTTTCGTTTTCAAAACAAAATAGCATCGAAATATTGTTATTTTATTACTCCGATGCATCCTACAGAATAACATCTCAATTATTTTGCAATGTCAAATATGCATGCTTTACTCCAATTTCTGGATTGATACATATTCTAGCACATCCCGCATACATTAGATGCACCAACTTTGCTGATACATATATGAAGGAGTGCGTGCATGTCTGTATTTCAAGTAAAATGAAAACAAAAATCCACAATTTGATTTGACGAAAAATGGAGTTCTGCCAACACATTTGACAACATCGAAGCTTTTCATATAGAAAAAAAGCTGTAAGACTTCCATTACCAAGATAGCATTTGCCTATTATTCCTCTATCAAGTAAACAAACAGCATCACAAACACCATTAAACCTGCAAATACTTTATGGCAGTTTGAACATCTTTGTCCCCTCTGCCACTGCAGTTAAGAACCACCTTTGTTCCATCTGGGAGAGTGGGGCAGAGATTCTCCAAATACGCCAGTGCATGTGATGTCTCCAAAGCAGGGATTATACCCTCTAATCGCGATAATCTCTTGAATGCTGCACTTGAAGATTAAAAAACTAGTTAACAAGAGAGAAAGGACATGTTATAATTTTGTTGCATCACATGACAAGAAACCCAGTAATACTGAGAAAGTATAGTTTACATAGAGAATCAGAAAGCATTAATGAAAATCGATGATGTGAAATCTTGAAAGCCTGGAAATGGAGCAAACAATAAATCTTAATAGGATTTCCATACCATCCAAAGCTTCTTCATCTGTGACGCTATAGTATTCAGCACGTCCTTTATCTTTCAAGAAGCTGTGCTCGGGTCCAACTCCAGGGTAGTCCAACCTATGCAAAACAATGATATTGTATAAGCACAGGGAAGAATGTGATAGTACGAAACAAATAAAAGCAATAAAAAGAGTCAACTAGAAGTCTTACCCTGCACTAATAGAATGAGGCTCAATTATTTGTCCATCTTCATCTTGTAACAAATAGCTCATAGCTCCATGCAACACCCCCACTTCTCCTTTGGTCAGAGTGGCAGCATGCTTGCCACTATCTACTCCTAAACCCGCAGCCTCCACGCCAATCAACCTAACATCCTTGTCCTTAATGAAATCATCAAAGAGTCCCATTGCGTTTGAACCACCACCAACACATGCAACCAGCACATCTGGCTTCCCACCCCATTTTTCCAGTGCCTGTTTTCTTGTTTCTATACCAATAACCCTATGGAACTCTCGCACCATCATGGGAAAAGGATGTGGCCCTGCAACAGATCCCAGAATATAATGGGTTGTCTCCACGTTAGTCACCCAATCTCGTATAGCTTCTGATGTAGCATCTTTCAAGGTTGCAGTGCCAGAATGAACTCCTCTCACTTCAGCCCCAAGAAGACGCATCCTGAAAACATTAAGCGATTGTCTTTCCATATCTTGTGCGCCCATATAAACAACACATGGAAAACCGAACCGTGCACAAACGGTAGCAGTTGCAACTCCATGCTGACCAGCTCCAGTTTCAGCAATTATCCGCTGTTTTCCCAAACGCTTTGCTAGCAAGACTTGGCCAATAGCATTATTAATCTTATGAGCACCTGTGTGGTTTAAATCTTCCCTCTTGAGATAAATATGAGGCCCTTCACCATTAGGACGCTTATAATGCTCTGTAAGCCGCTCAGCAAAATAAAGAGGGTTTTCCCTTCCAACATAATCTTTCAATATCCCATCTAGTTCTTTCTGCAATATAAAAATATTCATTCCATAAATTTTATTCAATTAATAGAAATATTCTGGCATCATTGCATTACATCCTTAGTCCTCACTCAACCAAAATTTGTCAAAACATGTTCCATCCAAATTCAGTATTTTGAAAAACACTTCAAGATTCCGAATGTTTATACACTAGAAACGCTAAATAATTGCTTCAAATATGTAATTCTTTGTTTTATTATATACATAATAGGCACCGAAAATGAAATAAACATTCTTTTCCAGAGAACTTAAGTAAGCCCACAAATGCAATATATAGAGAAAGGCCAATGTATGTGTAGGTAGGCAGAGATACCTTAAATTCAGGGTCATCTTTTAAGGAATGGAAAGCAGATTCAAGCTCAGTGAGTGCATGGATAAGGGTTTCAGGTACATATTTCCCGCCAAATTTACCAAACCGGCCAAAAGAATCGGGTCGTTGCCATTGGGCCGGGTCAGAATCCACCACGTCCTCCATTTTAACCACAGCCTCTCGGGCCAAAGTGCAAGAAATTGCCAACCTTGAAGGTGCGCGAGATGCTGTAAATTTGGAAAATTTGAAGGGTAACTGCGAAGAAGAGTAGGGTTTGAGGAAAGAGGAAGGTTGAGATTTGGTGATGGTTGCAGCGGCGGACGCTGCTGCTGCTGTGGTTATGGATGCGGCGGTGGTGGTGGTTGCTGCCATTAGGATTTGATTGATTTTTTTTATGGATTTATGTCACTTTGTAGTTTGATTTGAAGGATTGTTTTATAGTTTGAACATGAGTAAGTACACGTGGGATTTGTTTGGTTAGTGGACAAGACAACTTGCAGGATTGCAGAATGCTGGTGATGTGGAAGATTGTGGACGATGTATTTTTTTATTATTATTTCTTTAAAATACTGCCTCAAAAAATTGAGGGGTGCTAGACAGATCTGATTTATTAATATTAAAAATAAAAATAATTATTTTAATATATTTTTAAGTAAAAATTATTTTTTATAATATATATATATATCACAATATAAACACATATTAAGTATTTGTTAATTATTATAATAGAAAATAATAAAAAAAATATTATTTTAATATATTTTTTAAACAAAACACATTTTTAAAATGTATTTAAATATAATTTCAAATATAAAAACAAGTATTTTTATCAGATTTGATATGATTATTTACATTGATACTTGATTTCAAAATATCCAATTCCATAATTTTTTAATTAATATTTAACTTTTAATAAAATCGATCTAATTAGTAATTTTTATAGTTGATAATGAGGCTTGTTTGTTTGAAATTAATATCTTATAACTATCTAGGTGGTGGTCCAGTGGTAAGAACTTGGGATCAAGAGGTTTACTCCCTCTGTGGTCTCAGGTTCGAGCCCTGTGGTTGCTTATATGATGGTTACTGGAGGTTTACATGGCCCTTAATTTAAGGGTCCGTGAAACTAGTCAAGGTACACGCAAGCTAACCTGGACACCAATATTAAAATAATATATATATATATATATATATATATATATATATATATATATATATATATATATAAAGAAGTGGAAGTGTTAAGATGTTTAATAAATACTTAAGGTTGATAAGGATTTGTTTTTTAAAAAAATTGATATATTAAGGTCATATTTGTTTTTGTTTTTCAAAAGCTATTTTTACAAAATTTAAAAATTTTTATTTTTTTATTTTAAATTAATATTTTTAAATGTGTTGATATCAAAAATAATTTTTAAAAAATAAAAAAATAATTATTAAATATTGGATAATAATATAAGAAATATTATAACTTATCAATCAGAGTAGAATTCAAAAGATAGTAATAATTAAAATTATAGTGAATTGATTACATTTTGCTCTTTGGTCAACCTTTCCTTCTGGATTTATATTAATCTTCTTTCATTAAAAAAAAAAGGAAAAAAAATATCATTTTTATCCAAACATTTAGTAATAGATGGGATAAATCTTATACATGGAAATTAGGAAATTGGAGGATGGAGAAGATTTGTATTCTAATTAAAGTGATATGCAATTCAGTGCATCTTTCTCTAATTCGTATTGAAATTTCTTAATTTGGTTAGACAAGGATTTTGGTGTGTATGGTAGGCAGAAGTTAGTACGGTTTTTCGAGTGTTTTTTAAATATAATTTTTAATTAAAAATATATTAAAATTTTCTTTAAAAAAAAGGTATAAGTTGATGTTTTTCTTTTTAAAAAAATATGTTTTTATAATTTTTTTATTAGGCTATTTTAATCTCAAGATCCAGATTATGGGTTTGGCTGAATATTCAAAATTGGCTCAGCCCTGATTATCAAAGTTATAGGTTTATCATGCTAACTCAAATTAACCATGATTTTTTTATGTCTTTTTTATCCCATTTTATTCTTTCATTTTTAATGAATTGTTAATTAAGATGCATCCATTGTCTCTTTTTGAAAAAATATTTATTTCTCAGGTGATCTTGATTATTTTTCTTATTAAATTTGATCTATTTACTATCATTTTCTATTGTTTTCCTCTAATTAAAAAAAATCAACTTATTTAACCTAATCAAATCTAAAGTCAAGCCATAAAATTTTCTCTTTTAAAAACATACTTACAGCATTTGAATATAATTAGCATATTAGCTCACGCTTCGTAGCGGGTCAATAATATTTTTTTTCAAATGTAAAAAAATATATAAAGAGTATAGAGAATATATTTAGTGTCTTGGGGTAGTCAAGCCAGAAAATAATCTTGGATCTAGCTGCAAAGATGAACTCAATAGCATTGAGTCTAGTAGAAAAGCCGACCCAATAACATTGAGTATGGTTATCAAACCAGACCCAATAGCATTGGATCTAACGGTCAAGAAGTTCAAAAGTTACTAGCAACCGAACTCAATGCTATTAGGTACTACTGGGCAGCAGAATCCAACACTATTGGATCATGCCAAAAGTTGTTGGGTCTGGCTGAGCAGCCAAACCCAGCATTAGTTGGAAGTGATTTGGGTCTGGCTGTCCAGCCAGACCTAAGAGCATTTGGCACAAAAAATAAAAAAGATAACATTGCCAACACCAACACTTCCAACAATATCTTTTAATTAAAAAAACAACAAAAATAACACTGTCACAGCGCTATAATAATTTTTGACATAGAAAACAGAAAAGATAACACTCCCAACAACACTACTTTCAATAATATCTTTTGATTAAAAAACAACAAAGATAACTACTTCATAGCGCTATAATATCATCTACAATACAATCATTTTATATTTATAGTATAGTACACAATATAATAAATTTATATGCACAGTATTTTTTCCACAGGATAATTTTTAAGAAAAAAATAGTATGGCTCCATGATAAAACGCGGGCAGAGAGCCTAGTTGACTTCTAATTAAAGCGATATGCATCTTTCCCCGGTGCATATGCACTGTGGGATGAACAATTGAAATTTCTGAATTTCATAAGACAAGGACTTTGGCTAGAAAAAGAAAACATGGCTCGTCGTTGCCCATTTCAAGGCCAAGTGGTTAGTTATTTTGTCTTCACCCATTTTTTTAGTTTAACGTGGATGTTCGGTCAGCTTATGCGTACCTTAACTAATCACACGGGTTCTGAAGTTAACGATCATGTAAGCCTCTAATGGTCATCATATGAGCAACCACAGGGGTCAAACCTGAAACTACAGAAAGAACAAATTTCTTGATCCCAAACTCTTATTAGACCACCATCTAGATGGTTATCTTCACCCATTTTTTATTTCCCGTTTATAATGCTAACGTGGTTCGATCTTTTTCATGAGTGCATTTGCTCAATGGGATGAACAATTGAAAAATTCCAATTTCACAAGACAAGGAGCTTGGGAAGTGTGGTTGGAAGAAGATAACATGGCTTGCCGTTCTCCATTTCAAGGCTATAGGGTTTCTACAGTCTAGACTTTCTTTATTTTTAATCATATTTTTTTTAATATTTAACATTATTTTAATGAAAATGCCATTGTTTTATAATTTTTTATGTTTATAAGTTTGGCTTTTCCAAGCAAGTCAGCCAATAAAACAAGACAACAACATCTAATGGCACAATCCAGCTTAGAGATGAGCTCCACCTTTCCTTTCTTTTCTTTTGTTGCAAATTACATTTGGGATAGCATGTGCCGTGCTTTTACACAATTACGTCCCATTTAGTCCCAAACCTACATACTAATTCTTAATTGAATCCCTAACTTATAAATTCTATCAATTAGGTCCCAAATATATTAGAAAATTCTCAATCAAGTTTCCTACCAAGATCTCTTCAAATTAATCTCATTTTGACACTTTAGTGCATATATGACATACTGATTCTTAATTGAATCCCTAACTTATAAATTCTATCAATTAGGTCCCAAATATATTAGAAAATTCTCACTCAAGTTTCCTACCAAGATCTCTTCAAATTAATCTCATTTTGACACTTTAGTGCATATATATATATATATATATATATATATATATATATATATATGCATTGGAAATAAACTATTAAAAGAACACGATTTAGAAATAGAGAAAACACTTGAGACCTAATTGATTAAATTTATAG
>Ga0325414_1002638_pt1 | contig 18284 bp, 10 predicted proteins | sample PopdelMetagenome_8_FD_206183 | JGI IMG/M metagenome (GOLD analysis project Ga0325414, IMG submission 206183) | Populus deltoides microbial communities from Bellville, Georgia, United States - Leaf-PdKOR-R3 | ecosystem: Host-associated > Plants > Phyllosphere > Phylloplane/Leaf | place: USA... | reverse complement strand
CTATGCAAACTTGAGATGATATTCCCTCCATCATTTTTTGACTCAATGGAGCATCTCCCTATACATCTACCGTTCGAGGCAAAAGCTGGAGGACCGGTCCAATATAGATGGATGTACCCATTCGAACGGTTAGATATTACAGTTGAAATGTAATTCATATATAATAAAAGTATTTTCTATGTTTTTCTTAATTGAAAATACTTGATTAATTCAATGCAGGTACTTGTTTAATCTCAAGAAAAATATTAAGAACAAGGCGCATATTAAGGCTTCGATATGTGAGGTCTATATTGTTGGGAGATCTTAACATTTATCTCATACTATTTCGAACCTCATCTGAGAACGAGAATCAATCGCATTCCACAACATGATAATGGCGGTGAAATGACTTCCAGTAGGAACTTGTCAATATTCTCTAATATTGGACGACCCACACCTAAAAATGCCGTAAGAGGAAGATATTTGTCGGAATTAGAGTTCAAATAAGCACACAACTATGTTCTATTTAACTGTGATGAGCTGAGACCTTTTATTCAGTAAGTTTATATATGTGTAATACTAATTAAACTTTGTCAGTAATATACTGGTAATTATATATTGTAATATCATATACTCATTATCACTTGCAGGCAACATCGACAATATTTGCTCTCCAATAATTCACAGCTGACCGAATCTCAGATCTTTCAAATACAAGATGAACAATTTGCCACGTGATTCAGAACACATGTAAGCACTATCACAAACTCATTCTAACTTGCAAAATTACTATACGTATAGATGTCATTACGAGATTCTCGTTCATTTACTGTTTATTGATATACATTACATACAAGGTTTATCAAATGGGAAGGAGTGCGCCTAAGTCATTGTCTTCACTAAGCCTGGGGCCTGAAAGAAAATGTAAGTGCTACAATGGGTACTTTATCAATGGATATGTTTTCCATACTGAAGAATATGGGCAAGAAAGAAAGACATACAACAATGGTGTTTGTGTTAAGGGATCCACTAGTAGTGAGTTAGAAGTTGACTACTATAGTAGATTAGAAGAGGTCATCGAATTGTAAAATCATAACGAGCAGAATATAATGTTTTTATTCAAATGCTATTGGTATGACCCAATTGACAGAGGAATCAGAGTTGATTTGCACTATGGTCTGATCGAAATCAACTCAAAAGCTAGACTTCGCAACATAAACGATGTCTTTGTTTTCGCAAAGCAATGTCAACAAGTTTATTACACATATACCCCTTCATTTAGAAAGGATCGATCAAGAGTGGATTGGTTGTCGAGGTTGTTCAGGATGAGAACGAAGACACAAGTGTGCAAGATGAAGTCTTTCAAGTTAGTGAGTTGGTTAAACCATATCGAGTTGCTCCTTCGATTGAATTGGAAGAAAATTCAAATTTTCATGTTTTCGATGATAATCTTGTTGATGTTGACGCAAAGGAGTTGAATGTTGTTTTGAGCTCTAGCAGATAAGCAAATGTCGATGAAGAAGATGATATTCATATTGAACATTGCAATGAAGGTGATGACTATTCAATTGATGACGAAGAAAATTCTGACTAACTATCAAAATGAAGCCCTGTGTAAAACCTTTTTTCATGTAATTTAGATTATGGATAATATATTTTGTAACATGAAATATTTATTACTTGAAATGCCACAATCATCGACGTCCATACCGATGGAATAGGTCCGTCGGCATTTCACAGAGAGTTCGAAAATAATTACTTGAAATGCCACAATCACCAACGACAATGCCGACGGACTAGAATATGTTGACATTTCACAGAGAGTTCAAAAATAATTATTTGAAATGCCACAATCACCGACGTGAATAACGACGGATTCTCGTCCGTCGGCATTTCACAGAGAGTTCAAAAATAATTACTTGAAATGCCACAATCACCAACGTGAATACCGATGGATTCTAGTCTGTCAGTAAGTTGAAGATGAGTCACTTTTACCGATAAAATTACCGACGGACTGTGCGAATTTCAAAGGGTCGTGCATTAAATGCATCTCTGACCGTGTTATCTTGCCGACGGAATTACTGACGGACCACGAAAAATATGGAGAGTCATTAAAAATTTTGTGCGAAATTCAAAAATTACCGACGGATTTTTGACACTTCACCGACGGAATAAATTAAAATAATAATTAATTTTATATCCGTCGGTAAAACTGCCATATAAGTTCCAGCGACCGCCCCTTCAGTTTATTTTTTCTTCTCCGTTTTTCACCTTAAATTTCGATTTTTTCCCTCTCCATTCTTCAAAGCTTTGACCTGCATCCTCTAGCAAGTTTTCTTGTGAATCTTCATCAGTTTAAAAGGTATGTGTTTCTTCTATTTCATTTTACTTTAAGGGGTTTTTTCTTGCTATTCTTTTTTTGTTATGTTTTTTGTTTTGGTGTATTTTTTGTAATGTAGATAAAATCTTGAATTCAACACATTATTAAAGTAAGCATATTTCATTCCTAAAGTCTATATTTTTTTTTGAATTTTTTGAATATTTTTTATTGTTGTTTTGACATAATTATTATTAGTTAATTTGTTAAATATTTATTGTTAATGTTGAATTTACCTTAAAATTAGTAATTGAATATATTGGAATAATTATTAATTTTACTATATTATTGCATGATTTGTGTTTAATTTTTTCCATTTATTTTGATTGTTAGTCTAGATTATTTTTTGAATTTATTGTTTTGTTGTATTGGCATAATTATTGAATAATGTTTTGAATTGTAATTGTTAATGTTGAATTTACCTTACTATTAGCAATTGAATATTTTGGAATGATTGTTAATTTTACTCTATTATTGCGTTATTTATGTTTAATTTTTTCCATTAATTTTAATTGTTAGTCTAGAGTTTTTTTTTTATTTATTGAATATATTTTATTGTTGTATTGGCATAATTATTGAATAATTTGTTGAATTGTAATTCTTAATGTTGAATTTACCTTAGGATATTTAGTAATTGAATATGTTGGAATAATTAGTATAGATTGGGTCAATTGGTTGTGGTTATTGTTAATATGTGCAGGTTTGTGGATTTAGGTAGTATCTAGTATAGGGGAGGTGCTGTCGAATTTTTTTTTAACATTTGAATTTAATTATATAATTAGTTATATAAAATTGTGTAGATGCGTAGAATGAAAACTAGAGCTGGTCGCTCACGTATGGTTGTAGCTAGTTCATCTAGCAGCGAGGATGATATTTCCTTAGATGCCTCTTAAGAAGAGGCACCTACACCACCTGCGCCGTCAACCGATGCTGCCTCTTCCAGCGCTAGTTCACAGTGCAGAGGCGACGTGTCTTCGCAGCGGAATCAATTTACCGGCAAGTACGAGGCACAGTGGAAGGACCACCTTTCAATGTTAGTTTGTTAAGGTTTTAATTTTTTTTTTAAATTACAACATAATTTATGAAGTAATCACTATTGAATTTATTTCATTTATTTTCAGGTTCACAAACATTTAGACCGCCTGAGTAATATCATCGACGTTTAAATCGTTGATGGAGATTTTATTGTTTCAAGGGAGTCAGATATCCAAGCATCCAGAATGGATGCCTCAAATCAATGCATGGTTTGACAGATTTGAGGTTGGTGTTAATTTATAATTTTCAGCTTATTTCTAATAAATTATTAATATAATAGTAAATAAATTATTATTTTTATTTAAAATTAATTATTTATACACAGGACAAATTCTGCTGGGACAGTGAGCATAACACTGTTGCGAGAAGGGTGTGGGAAAATCACGCGGCAACTAGGTAACATCGAAAACAATACAAGATTTGTTTATACAAAAATGTTTCGAAATGTAATTTTTGGTTGCGTGAAGTAGGTTGCGTGATTTTTGGTATGAAGCACAAAAAATCATTAATTTTTGAGGTTGGTGTTAATTTATAATTTTCAGCTTATTTCTAATAAATTATTAATATAATAGTAAATAAATTATTATTTTTATTTAAAATTAATTATTTATACACAGGACAAATTCTGCTGGGACAGTGAGCATAACACTGTTGCGAGAAGGGTGTGGGAAAATCACGCGGCAACTAGGTAACATCGAAAACAATACAAGATTTGTTTATACAAAAATGTTTCGAAATGTAATTTTTGGTTGCGTGAAGTAGGTTGCGTGATTTTTGGTATGAAGCACAAAAAAGGGCAAAACAAACCGCGAGAGATAGGGTTTTCAAGGATGGAACGATGTTGCGGTTTAGAGGGATTTCAAACTGATATACATCCTGGAAGATATATGGCCGCACTATCTTGAGCACGTGACGTCCGAGCGGTTCACACGACGCTCACAGTCCGGTGCTGGCAACCGGAATCGGCCAATTAAGTTACAACGCACATTGGCAGCTCCGTTTCATTTGCTGCACATGCGAAACAGATGGTAAGATTAATTTAAATGAAATATATATATATATCGTTAAATTAAGTTGTTGTTAATAAATCTTTTTTCATTATAGGATATGTCTCTTGGACATGAGCTGAGCCCGATGGAGTGGTTTGTAGAGACACACGTGCGGAGTCAAGACCGCCAAAAGGGGGCGCAACAGTTCGTTGATAACTATGCTCAACATTTCGTGGTATGTTTGTTCAACCATTTTATTTTGTAAGTTATTATGTTTATTGAATTGAATATGATGATTTTTTATTTTATTTTCAGGAGACCTATAATAATCGGTTGAGGGAGAGATACGGGGACAATATTTTGACCCATTCGGAATTCGATCTGGATTTGTGGATGGAGGTTGGATCATCAGGTGTAGCCGATAAAAATCGGGTTTACAGGCTCTCAAACACTACGGCCAACAACTTGCGGTCGGCCCGTAGTGTTTCAACTGTTGGGAGCTTCCAATCAATACCGAGCTCCTAATCTAAGGAGTTCGTGGCCTTACAGCAACACACGGCTCAGCTCACCGAAAAATACGACCACCTATCAGCGGAGTACACACAATTCAAAGCGTCTCATGCACAATAAAGAGCGGAGTTTGAACAACTCAAAGCGTCTCAAACACAACAAAGAGCGGAGTCTGAACAACAAAAAACGACTTATGAACAACTTCACGAAATGGTGATGAAAATGGCAACACAGAGTGGAACATGTACGCCTAATCCTTTTTGGCCGTATAACCACCAGCCTCCTCCTCCTCCAGCTCCACCTTTATATTAATTTGTAATAAACATTATTTACCTTTAAAATTTCATTTAATATTTTTTTAAAACATATTCAGTTTGTAATGAATATTACTTAACCTTGATTTTTTGTTTTTGATGTTTAATATAAATTTTATTTGCATAATTGGTTTTTATTACCATTAATTTATATAATTTTATATTATGTATTCTAAATAATTTTTTAAAAACAAATTTAGAAAAAACCATTACAAAGGGTTTTACCGACCAAATGAATCCGTCGGCATTTGACAGTAGCTACCACATTCATCGACGCATTTGCAGACAGATATATTCGATTTGTATTTCATACACTCACCGATAGCTTTACCAACGGACTGAATTCGTCGGCATTTGACAGTATCTACCACAATTACCGACGAATTTATAGACGGATATATTCGGTTGGTATTTCAAACACTCACCGATAAATTTACCGACAGAACTTAGCCATCGGTAAATCACGATATCACTGACGGAAGAAAATCTGGCGGTGTATTTCAAGCGGGAAACTTTTTTTTAGCGCGCAAATTTTGTCTGTAAAACCATCGGCAAATGGTTTTTTTATGTTTCCGACCGATATAGCGACGGAATGTGAAATTACCGACGAGCAGAAAGCCGACGAAAATAATTCGTCAGTGAAGACGTCGGTAAATAAATCACCAACGAACTGGTAATCACACACCGACGGAATATTTCTGTCGATAAAACTGTGAAATCTTGTAGTGATAGGTTTCCTATGATAGGTTTGCTATGATGAATGGCTTTGGGTTCAAAGTCTAAAAGCAAGAACCTTTGGCCAATATTGATCATACCTTTAGATATGTCTAGAAAATGCCAAGGAGAACTAATGCAAATCTCTTGAAATCTGCGTTTGATTCAAATTAAATTTATTAAGAAAGAAATCCAAGGAGATTTCATGTGGTTTAAAAGCTCATTTTTCCCTTAGTATTTCATACTCTCACGGCTCGTAAACCGTGGAGTCAAAAATTGAAATGTCCTCAATTATAATCAAGGCTTCTTCCAAAGATGTATGATGACTTATTATTCCTAGAAAAATATTTTGGATATTAACCGCTTGGGGTTTCTTTATCCAAACATTAACAGTGAATAATAACAAGTTATTCCAAATAATATTTTGGATATTCATCCACTTGAGATTTCTTTATCCAAACATTAATGGTAAATAATAGATGAATTCTCCCAAAATAAGATTTTTGTATTTTTTGAAATATTGGCTAATACCCTTTGGAGTTTTACAAACATGTTGTAAAATCCAGAAATGCAAGAAAATAATTTTTTGTTGTGTTTAAGAAATTCATGCGAAAACACATTTTCAAAACATCAAATATTTGTTTTTTTTATATATAAAAAAATATTCAAAACATGTTAGAGTATTGGTCGTATGCAACACACAAGAAAACATTTTTTTTTTGTTTTTCAGAGACACACACACATATATATTTGCAACATTTCATGGAAAAAACTAGGTATTTTAATACCAGATTTGTATTTCCACAATATAAAAAAATAACAAACCATAAACTAAATACACGAGAAAACCAATGATATTACTTTTTTTTGGGCTGGGTCCAACTCAGCCTATATGGCTAGGCTGAACCCAGCAGGCCTAGTTGGGTCACTGGCCTAAACCAGTGACCCGGCTGGGTACTGTTGCAGATTGCATCCGTGAATTACTCACGCATGCACTGCACAGCGTGAAGGTAATTAATTTACCTTCGCACAGTGCTCAAATGCTTTAGTAAATGCAAAACAGAATAGGGCAATAAAGACTTACCTGGCGAGGCAGCGGTTGGAGGCGAAGTGGAGGAAGACGACTGGTTGCTGCTCACGAAGGACACCCCTACTCGCTGTTCATGGTGGAGTCAGGCTTGCCGGCTGTTGTCGCTGCTTGTTTCAGGCATGGTTGCAGACGAAACGGGAAATGGTGGCCCGCTGGCTGGTCGATATTTCTCCTCTGTTTCTCGTGTTGCTGGAAGGGAAGGATGGATTCTGCTGATTCTGCTACTGCGGTTGAGGAAAGGTGTGGCTTTTGCTAGTTCCATCTGGTTTTGAATGTTATCAGGCGGGGCTGAGCTGAGGGAGAAAAAGGAATGAATGGAGAGTCGTTTCTGGGAGCTGTGTGGGTTGTGTTGACAGAGAGGGAAGGCTTGTAAATGGTGTTTACGGTGGTTGCATACTGGGGGAGTGAGGTCTGGTGAAGAGGCTGCAACCAATAGAGAGAGATGAGGAGGTGGTGGCCGGATGCTCTAAGTCGGCTGAGACAGGGGAAGAGAGGCTTGTGTCCGGGTATTTGTGGAGAATAGCAAGTGAGTGAGGAAGAAGAAGGTGAAGGGTGAAAGCTGGGGCGTCAGTTTTGGTTTTTTTCCAAAGGGAAGGGGGGGTCTGCTTTGTTTTTAAAAAGATGGGGGGGTAGAGAGGATAGGTTTAGGTTTTTGTTTGTGTTTTCCCTCTTTTCTGAAAAATTACCTCCCTTTTGAATTTTTTTCTCCTCTTCTCATTTATTATTGTTGGAGGTTCACTTATATAGAAAATCTCTACACGTGCTATTCAAGGATATATTGCAATAATTATTGCAGAGATTGTCTTCTATAACTAGGACCAACAAATCCTATATATATGATATTTTATATTGCAGTGATTATTTTCCATAACCAGCATGAATCAAATCATATATCTATGGTATTTTATATTGCAGTGATTATTTTCCATAATCAGCACGAATCAAATTATATATCTATGGTGTTTTATATTGCAATAATTATATATGATTAAATAAGTATCTTCTTGACATATTGCCTTCTTAATATTAGCCCTGATGTTCTATGTTATCGCCACATGTAAACCTTTATTATTTATTTATTTATTTTGAAAATTTATAAAAACATGGGTCAAATTAAAATTGAATAGCAACGATGTTTATCATTTTTCTTTAGGAAGAACGTCGATGATCTTTAGAATTTACAAGTTAAATCCTTAATGGAGAATATATTCAAAGACGTAGAATCAAATCTAGTTCCTTATGAGATTGTTATTTGCAGGGGTTATTGTCATCATCTTACTGCACAGAATTTTTCGTTTTGAAATAGAACGTGTGAAAGAGAACCTCAAAACTTAAATATGGAATAGATTGTGATATTGAATTATGGCATCATAGATAGGGATTACATTTGATATTGAGTCATGAGCACTGAGCTGTTCATGCATGGTGGTTCTGTTTGTGATGTTTCTCTTTTTTTCCGGAATGATATGGTCGACTGCAGTATGCACATTTTTAATGCTTTTCCAGATGCAATGCAAATAGAGGAAATTCCTAGAGCAATGTTAATGCAAGCAGGTAAGAAAGCCTCAGCCCAATCAATGAGCTTGCAACTCTGTTGAAATTCGGGAAAAGTAAATGAGTTGAGCTCCCAAGTTCGAGTCCCAGCTTTAACAATCTATTGCTAATTTGGTTCCTTAGCTGTCGAAGTCAAGTCGTCTATAGTTCTAGACGCAAAACAAAGAAAATACTCCGAACACTGCCTGATCGTATCTCTCCAAACATAAAACAGGAAAGATGACATGATGAAGTAGCTCAAAAACCGTCAATGTGATTACTGTTTCCAAACTAAATTTATTTTTTTCTTCAAAATCTTTTTAAAGGATTATGTTATGCCAGACAGTGAACTCCAGCCCAAATCCCCTTGATCGTTGCGGATAATTTGGTACATCATGTGTCGTTTCTTTTGCTAATCCTAATGTGATCCAGCGTCCCATTTTTTTCCTCTTGAAAGAAAGAAAAAATTATTCATCGAAAAAAGTAAATTAGCAGAAGGCTCAATCCTGAGCCCATAAAACAACATTGAAAAGATTGCCAATAGGCTAAACTAAGAAAGCACCAGCGTAAATCCCTCCAGCTTTCTCATTAATTTCAAATCAGAATTAATTTTTATTTTAATTCATTTATTATTATTCAGCAATGTTAGGGATTTTCGCGCGGACCGGTGGTGTTCATGATATTGACAATTGGAGGCTTAACACGTTGGCACGCAATATTTAACGTGGTTCAGCAAGTTGCCTATATTCACGGGAGCAGTCCATATTATTAGAGATAGAGAAAGATTACAACACACAATACATGGAGGAGGAGGATCACATCCACTCAACTCAACTCCCATCTCTCATTGCTGCACTTGTAGCCACTGCAATGGCAGTAGGGCTGCTGCTGCCCTTGGCAGCCCCTTTCTCTCTTCTCATGTATTTCTCTCTTCTTCTGCTCTGCACCACTCACCCATGCTGCTCTCTCGGTGTCTATTTATAGGCAAGAATGGTACCATCAACTCCAGCTTATATTCAATAATGGTGGCTGCCAAACTTTGACATTTGGTAGTTTGCATATAAGCTGCTACATTTGTCAATGGATGGTGCAGTCCATTAATGGTTGCTGCACATTAATGGCAACAATTCTAATAATCACCCCCGTTGCCATTCATGTGGGGCAATTGTCCTCTTGCTTCTTCAGCACATGCTTGCATCTTGCAGCTCTTCCAAGCTTACCATTCCAAGAGCGTCTTCGGCTAAGTTTACAGGTACTTGCCAAACCTTTCAATCAATAGAGTCACCTAAGCACCACTTTGCTCACACCAAAGGATCACTGCAACCAGATGGTCTCTCACATCACATCTGAAGAGTGTTAACGCTTGTCTCTAGGACACACAACATTCCCCTTCAAGCTTATCAATCATGCTTGGTCCAGAATGATCTATCAAGCGTTACACCAAGACTTACAACACCCCCTTATACGATAATATCTACTTCCAAGTGCGACAATCATTATTTGAGTATTTCAATATGATCACGAGCTCACCACTCTTCTAAGAATTTACTCATCCAGGAGTTGCGTCTGCCATCTTTTCCACCCTAGGAACCACACCTTACTTCTCTGCGAGTCTCTCGCTCTTAGTCCTAAGAGTCCAGGTAGTTCTCCACCTATAACCATGGGGGCAGCCTATTAAAGGTTGATCCATATCTATCTTCATACTCTGAGTATTACAATACCATCACCGAGCTCACTACTTTGACAAGAGTCAACTTGTTTCTGGAACCTGCGTATGCCCTCTACTCCTACATAACAGTCGTGTTTTAATGATTCACAAGTCATCCACTTATTGTCCAAGGAAAATGTTATCTAGCTTATTGATCTTTAGCATGGGGGCAATATCCATGAAAGTCAATTCAGCATTTATCTTCATACTCATCATAGCCACTCTATTGGCTGGATACACTTGTCCACTCTTATCTAGCCATTACATCGACTCTAGGGCATTTTGAACTTGGGCTCATATAATGGCCCTCACATCTTCTCTCTAAGGTGTCTTTGCCCATTTTCATGGGATAGTCGCATCCTTCTTTGTCTGGGATGTCTCAAAGTGGCTCCAAAATTCTCTACCACCATGTGCACTATGGGAGAGATTACTACCACTAATTACATAGAAAGAGAGAGTTACGGTACACTCCTCACAATCCTCCATCTCGATTTCTATTTTTGGAGCTTCTATGCCTTTCATAGACAGTCGCACCTCCTTAATTATGTGCATCTGCGACAACTCATCTTTCCATCCTTGCATGCATTGAAAAGGTCTTTGTCTATTGTCTTCATCAATAGCACAGGAGACTTCCTGTTATACAACCTCTACATACTATCTGCTCTAAGCTTCATCTGGGAACACTTCTTCTCCTTGCACCTGTTGTCTCATTACAGTACCTCGTTGGATCCTACGGGTACTCTTGCACAATCTTCATGTGCCCTTGTGCAATTTATGTTCTCCAGATTTCGTTCTATTCCTTGCTTATGTTTGACAATAGCTCATCTTGTCACAACACCTATCCAAGTCAAAATAAGGTGTCAATCTTTATCCCCTTATTGTATTTCTCTTCCATTGTCAAGGTCTTCATCAATTCTACCTTTGAGAAATCACAGTCACCGAATCTAACTTCTTTGAAGAAATACCACTTTATCAGATCCTTGAACATCTGGAACTCGACTGTTCCTTTGTGTTGTCATCTTGCTAGTTTTCAAGAGTTTCATTACAAACTGTTGCATATACAAAAATAGTACCATATGGATGATCCTTCAACTAAGAAAATTCCAAGGAAAGATTGGAGGGGTCACATCGGTCCCACTTAAAACCCAATCTCCTAGCCAGAACTCCTTAGGCCATATGTATCCATTGTACTGTCTTTTCGTATATACAACCATTTGCTAGCTTTGTCGTGATTTTTCTTTACAAGTGATCTGGAATATCCTGGTTTTATACCTAATTTATCAACATCTAGCGAGACTACGAATGCTTAGATTCGTCAAGATTGATCTTCATCAACTTCCACTCTCTACCTCAAATTGTCCATATGATCGGGTGTTTAGAGTGTCCTAATTTTTCCTTCCCTCAAGGCAACTAAAATTTCCCACTTAGCAATTCAGCACATATAATTGGGTAAACTTGTGCGACTTCTTCTTCTTCATCTCCATTAACCACCATAATGTCCTTTAGATGCCTCTTCATTAGGCAATCTCTCTTAATAATTCACCATCACCACTTTCAGTTCAGATCTCAATAATCGGATCATACCATTGCATCCGAAATGATTAACTTAGCTGAAAACAAGTCTAAAATCATCGAAATCGCATTACAAACGGCTAAGATTTGATCAAAACAATTCTAGCTAGATGAACTACCCAAATTCAAACTCAAATCCGGTTGCACGTAGGATCAGCTACACTGGATCTTATCCCTCAGTTCGCGGCTTGGCTCAAACTCAGCTTGACTTGTGGCTAATGATGTGGCTAGTGGGTACAACTGTGCTGACATGGCATGTCAGATGACTGGTCGCTGACATGGCATGTCAACTATGCATGTTGACGTCATGATTACGTCATGATGATGTCATCCTCATCCGAGTTAGTCACGTGGATCGGGTCGTCTGGTATTTGAGTCGAGTCAGCCCATCTGGGTGAAGAAGACGTGTGGCTCGTCTGCACGCGTGGTTAGCTTCCTCGTCAGTGCGTGTGTCAATTTCCCACATCAGAAATTTGCGGTGTTTTCACTAGTGTGCTTGTCTATTCCTTTTCTCTACAGTGGTATGATCAAAACACCATTTGGACCACTTTTATTTTTTAGCAAGAAGCAAACACCACTTTAAATCATATGCTCTGATACCAATTGTTAGGGATTTTCCCGCGGAACGGTGGTGTTCATGATCATTACCCATTGAAGACTCAGCACACTGATACATAATATTTAACGTGGTTTGGCAAGTCGCCTATATCCATGGGAGCAGTCCATATTATTAGAGGTAGAAAAAGGTTACATCACACAATACATGGAGGTCGAGGATCACATCCACTCAACTCAACTCCCATCTCTCATTGCTACACTTGCAGCCGCTGCAATGGCAGTAGGGCTGCTACCTTTGGCAGCCCTTCTCTCTTTCTCTTTTCTCACGTATTTCTCTCTTCTTCTGCTTTGTATTACTTACCTTGTGTTGCTCTCTCGGTGCCTATTTATAAGCAAGAATGTACCATCAACTCCAGCTCATATTCAACAATGATGGCTGCCAAACTTTGACATTTGGTAGTTTGCACATGAGCTGCTACATTTGTCAATGGCAGTATAGTGTAGCTGCACATTAATGGCAACAATCCTAACAAGCAATCCTATAGCTTGATGGAACCAGAGCAGATTAAGAACGTTAGGATTTTGTTCAATATGTTAATGAATTAACATTAAAAGCTGCAGCCATTGCTGGTTCTATCGAGCTACAGGATTTCTGAATAAGTAATTGACTAAAGAATGGGTGCTTCATGGGCGACAACTTATAAGAACGGTAATCCAAGAAAAAATTGATACCTGTTTATTAATAGAATCTTTGTGCCTTTGGAAGGCTCCCATTGAGTAATTCAAGATGAAAATTGGGAATTTATAAAGAAGAAGAAGATTGGTGTGCCTTCAACAAGATCTGATCAAATGGATATCTAGGAGGCATTTGACAACCATTTTCAGCCTTGTTTAGCAATAAGTGATACTATAACCTGGGATTTTAGCCCCGATTGTAAACAAGCTACTTTGAGGGCAAATGCATAATCCAAGACATGGTTTTATTGTCTAGCAAGCCAGTCGGTTACTAAAAAAGTATTCAATCATCGATACTCTGAAGACAAATGCACTCTCCATGGTTCAAATTATGCTACACTTGGAAAAATGTGCAGTCTGCTCCGTACAGATTGTATGGCTCTAACCATCTTTAGGAAGGAATGCTAAATACTTCGTACTCTAACTTGTGGTTTTTTTGCAATGAAGAACAGTTTTGTTTTTCTTGTTTTGTAGTTACTTTGCGGCGTAAGGTTTTCAACTGTTTTGAGTTAAGATAAGTTGCTATTTCGATAATGTAATTTCTCATTTATGATAAAACAAAGGTTGGAATGGAGTACAAGTCTTCCCAACCCTTTGTCACCATCTGCACAAAACGCTCATGCTTTGCATCTCACACACATCAGGCACCTGTGCACACCGAAATGCTTGATTTTGAGCCCTCAGAAAAAAACAAAAGCAATTCATCCTTATATTAAGGATAGCATGGATGTGTGCAAGTTCATGAACTTAGTACGTAGTTAACAAAAACAGAGTAATCCTCTCAAGATAAATTAAGAATAGAGCCATGGGTCTTATCATTTTCTGCTGCTTGAGGAAAAAGAAAAGTGAAAAAAAAGGTGGTAGTAGTAGCTAGCAGCAGCAACTTACCTAAATTTTGAACTGCATGACAATGATCCATGTCCTATGTCAGTGAGAAACTACTTATTCTAAATCCAAATAGCACCGGCTTGTATAAGCAATGGGACCAGCTGGTTCTGGACGTGGAGGCTCATCACCTGCCTTTCATTACCAACCAGCCGTTGGCCTATGAACACAGCAGGTACGCTCTGTCCAAACCCCAGCTGCACTAGTGCCCTTTCAATTTGTTGTCCATTTGGAATCCTGTCGAGCTCATAAACTGTTGGATTTGCTCCAAATCCACGTATAAGCGACTTGATGGAGTGGCTCATGCAGCAAGAACTCTTGCTGAAAATCACCACTGGCTTTTCTTGTATCATCACATTTAACACATCCATTTAATGTCACAGAGCGTTCAAAGAGTTGGTGTGGTTGTTGAGAGACTTCAGAAGGTGTGTGGGGTGGGTGTATTAATGAAGTTTGTTGAGAGCTTCGCTATGAGGAGCTTGAGCACCTCTGCAGGCTATTTATAATGTTCTTTTATAATTGTTAATTTGCTTACAGTTTCCTGCAGGATAGAGTACATAAGAGACTGACGGAAAACTAGTAAGAAGATGTGTTCATAGATTCCCCATTTGCCTAAATTTTTGAATTGCAATTTGCATACGATCGAGAAAAATGTGGTTTTCTGTGCTATGACGAGGACTTGCATGACGCTTTTTTATATATATATATATATAAAAAAGGACAATTAAATTGTGCCTCGTCCACTTTGGGGACGGATGTCGTCGCTATAAAGCAAGAAAAGGCTACGGATTTCGTCGTCTTAACTCTGAGGAAATGACGAAACAAGTCGTTTTTTAAACAAACGAAATGGGAAAGTGATCGGCTTAAAAAAAAAATGCAACCATTTAAAATACTGTTTATTTAAAAAAAAGATAAATATTTATTCAATCAAGACATAAAAAATTATCTTGTAATATATCAACAACATGTGTAATATGCTGTCCAAACATAAATAACTTGTCATATATACTATTATACTACATGGAAACTTTGTTGACAAAAATAAAGCATCAGGCAAAACTCTGTTTTAGAGTCAAGGAGATAACTAAGAATAGCCATCAACTTATGATCTAAGAATGAGACTTATTATAACTATATGCTAAATGATCTAGTGGTAAAAATTTAGAACTAAAGAGTTTATTTCTCTTATGATTTTAGATTTGAGTCTTGTGGTTGCTAATATAATGGCAACTGGAGGCTTACATGGTCGTTAATTTTAGAACTTGTGGGATTAGTTGAGTTACGTACAAGCTAATCCGGACACCCACAGTAATTAAAGAAGAAGAAGAAGAAGAATACTTATTATGCAATGTATTACAGCTGAATATTCATTAATTAAGCTCTCTAGTACTCCATTTTCGGCAATTCATTATAACCATCTATATATATTGAAATCCTATGAAATTATATATTCTATTAAATCCATAAAATTCTATTTTCTTAACCCACTTCAATTCCTTTCATTAAAAAATTGAATCTAGATAAAAAAAATAATATGTGAAATCTTCAAAAAAAAAAATTTCTTTTTCACTTTCTCTATGGATCCATAGATACAAAGAATCAATATTGAACCTCCTCTTTCCTATTAAAATCGATATTATTACATTCCAATTTTTTTTCCAATACTTTTCAAGGAAAATCACAAATTGAATCATAAATTGACAAGTTAGTACGCATAAGCTTATCCATGTGTTTATGTATTCTTTGAATAAAATTTTATTTTCTAAAAGATCTTATTTTTTTCATTGGTTAATTGAATTTATTGATTATATTTAATTTTATTAAGATATTGTATGAAAATATTAATTCTTATTCTTTTTTAGCTCATAATTAAAGGATTTTTTATTGATTGAGTTTTCTATGTTAACTATATTTTATATCAATTTGTATCCATTTTTATAGAATATGACATATTAATAACTCAATTAAAATACAATTATTTTTAAGAAAAAAAATGTTTATTATGGTTAATATTTTTAATTTGAATTGTATTCAAAAACTAAAACAAATATTAAATATTTTCTTTTAAATAATATTTTTATCTCACTTTCCGAATCAAGTTAAAGTCAATATATTTATTATTATTTATTAATATATATAATTCTTGATTGATTGATTAAATGCTTATATAAATTTTTTAATTTATGATTAAAATTATAAAAAAATATTAACAATGCGCACATTTTTATTATGCATGGAGAAAGGAGAAACAAAGAAGCTTCATCCCGCAGTAGTTTCTAAACCATTTTAAGATATAAAAGTTTTTAGCATTCGTTTACCATCGATCCAAAGCTTTTAGATCACACAATCATTATTATTTTTTTTTAATATAACAGAAGAGTTTGAATTAAAGATTTATTGAAAAAGGGTGGATATTAATTCCTGTTGAAACATAATTAATTTATTGGTATCATTTGATTTTGTTAATTGAAGTGCATCGAAAAAAAAGCCGGTAAGAACATAATATAATCGAGTGAAAAGTCATAATACTATAAGCAGATTAACTCTATTCTGCCCATAGTTTTGAACCCGACCCTGTCATCGATTCAGTTGAGTGATTGGGTTACGAGTCAGATGGGTTGACCCGAGTCAACAAAAAAAAAACACCTATCAAAAAAACACATAACTAGTTACAATGCAACACTTATATAAATTAAATTTAAATTATAAACCAACAATATAAATTTAATTCAATATCCAAAACACAAACAAAATATAAATTCTAAAATATTTAAAACAAAACATCCAACAACATAAATTCTAAATCAACAACACATTCACTTTTGTTGAATGAACACATTAAGTTCTTCTGTGTCCATAGGAGCAAAATTTGGATCAAATGTCGATGGAATTGAGCCAATCTCGTCAACACCTAATAAATCATTAGCATGCTCTTTTGAAACTTGATCGTCACAATCATCTTCAATATCATTAACATTTATGACATCTACATTTCAAACACAATTAATAAATAAATATTATGTGTTAAACAAAACTTTATTTTAAATAATATTTATCACTAAATAATCAATCATTAATTACCATCATCTAAAGTATCTTGTATGATCATAGTTGATAGAGCTTGGTGAAAACTCTCTGCTTTTTTAGTTGTCAAGATTGATGGGTCATCTTCTACTACCCAATTTTCAATGTCACAAATTGTCTCAACATTAATTGGATTTTAATTTCGTCCTTTCCAATAATCCCTATATATTAAAAATAAAGATAAACACTATATAATTAGAAAAATTGCAATGAACAATATGGCATATCTTGAACCTATACCATATTTATTCACTAATTAAACATTTAGTTACGTGGATTAATAATTAATATGACTAGTCTGCATTGAAGAAATTAGTGGGGGATTCATATTAAGACTACTATTGTTTTTTGGCATGGCATGGTGCCATGTTCTTTTGAAAATCCTTTTTTAAAACTTTAGTTAGAGGTAAGTGTGGCAGAGTTTGGTCAGAAATGAGATTAAAGATCCCTGTGACCTCATCATTGAGTCTGCTACTGTTCTTCACTTCTTTGTACTGATACACAAAGCGCCCAAAAACACCAACCCAGAGGGAATCATTCAATCAAGGCTCCAGCCTTCAACTTGACTCCTCCCGCTCCCCCCTCCTCCCTCTTCCCCCCTCCCTCCCTCCCTAACCTCTTCTTAAGTCTTTGTATGTCTCTCTCTCTCGTTCAGTTCTTTTAACTTGTTTATAAGTTAGAACCGTCGGCTGTAGTTCAAAAGTGGTGAGACTCTCTCTGATGCTTTGAGAGATTAGCCAACACATCATCACACCTTTCGAAAGTGACTTCCACTTTTTTCAATGTTCTGTCTCTCTCGCTTCACTCAAACGAAAACGCCATCTTTCCCTCAATACTCCCATCTTCCAGCCTAATCAAAAAAATTGGCCGGGTCTCACCCGGGTTTGACCGGGTGGACCGGGTCCCGGATCGATTGGGTTTCGTCGGGCTAATTTCTAAGCGAGTTTTTACCTCTATCCAGATCGGTTTCAGACCTATATCAGTTGGATTCCAAGTTGACCTACTGGGTTGATCCTGGTTTTAAAACATTGATTCTGCCCCAAGTTGAATTAAACTTGATTGGATTCCAAGTTAGGTTTAATTATAGCGTAACCTTTTGTGTTACCCAGACTAAAAAAGAGGAGAAAAAGTGTGCATCCGTACGAAACAAAACCCAGACAAATTTCAAACCCTAGCTCCTTAACCTAGTGCTAGGCTTTTT
>Ga0325414_1002634_pt1 | contig 18299 bp, 7 predicted proteins | sample PopdelMetagenome_8_FD_206183 | JGI IMG/M metagenome (GOLD analysis project Ga0325414, IMG submission 206183) | Populus deltoides microbial communities from Bellville, Georgia, United States - Leaf-PdKOR-R3 | ecosystem: Host-associated > Plants > Phyllosphere > Phylloplane/Leaf | place: USA... | reverse complement strand
CATGTTTAATGGCTACGAAATAGGGTTCTAGAGCATTTGAACCCTAACCACTAAGTGTTGTATTATATTTTCATTTAAAATACCTAAAAAATCATCTTAAAAAGCTCAATAACCTCATTAACAACCCAAAAAGCCCTCCAATATGTGTAATATCTTAAAATCAAATTGAAATAAAAATTTTCCATGTATATATATATATATAGGTATTATTGAAGGTAAAAATCATCTCCATCTATTACATTTTTCTTTTAAAGTTTAATGAATAAACGAAGAAGAATGAACAAAGTATTAGAGCTATAATTTATATTTAATTTAATATTAAAATTATGTTTGGTTATTAAACTTTAAAAAATTTTAAAAAGTTAAAAACTCTAAATATTAAAATCAAAGTTATTAATAGCTGAAATCCGGCATTTAAGAATTTTTTTAATTTTAATTTTTTTATTTCTTAAAAAATATAATAAAAATAAAGTTTAGAATCAAAATATAATAACTTATAAAAATAAAAATAAAAGATGAGAGAATTAAAACTTCAATAATTAAATGAAACTTTTATATGCATTTTATGAAAAAAAAAACACTTATTTTTTTAATGTAAATTTTAATCTTTTATCTTTTAATTTATTTTTTAAATAGAAGTTAAAGTTTTTTTTTTAAATAAAATTACTCGTTAATTTAACATGTATTTAACGGCATAAGGTAAGATAGATAAAACAAATCAAAATATATTTAAGCGCATAAAACTATGAAAATATAATTTTAAACCTGGGGTGTCCTCGCTACGTTGACAGACAAGTGACGTAACTCCAAGTCCCTGAAAAACCCTAACACAGAATGACATGGGGTTCCATTTATGAGCCACTTCCCCAATCACCAGCGTCTTCTTCATACCTTTGAAAAAAAACCCCGCAAATTTCCATTCCATTCACTGATTCAAATACACCAAATTTCAACTTCAAATGTATAATTTCTGCTTTAAAGTCCACTTTTGTTGTTAATTGATTGAAATTCTCTTTTTTGGGTCACCATATTTTGGTTTGCTATGGGACTCTTTTTGGTTTTTTCGTTATCTCCATGACGTGCAGAGATTTTAACAAAAAAACCCACATAAACTGGGAGACCCAATAGAAAATCTGGCTGTATTCAAAGAGGAGTCATTGCTTTAAATTACAGTAGTGGAGTGGGGTTGCATATGACCCTCTTTTCTTTAACTGGACCTTTCAGGGTTCGAGCATCCACTATTGCCATTGCCCGTTTTCACGGTCGAACTCAAGGAGGATCTCGCTTTTACCCTGATAGACAGGTAATTCAAAACCCAGAATCTTGGTTTGTCAAAGTAGTTTCCACACTTTTTGTCAATTCACATTCTTTGGATGCTTGTTTGAATTACTTGTGTGAAAAGTTGACACCTTTGATTGCATTTGAGGTAATCAAAAGGTTTAATAATCCAAAAGTGGGTTTCAAGTTTTTGGAGTTCAGTAGATTGAATTTGAATGTCAATCATTGCTATTCCACTTATAATTTGCTTATGAGGTCCTTATGTCAAATGGGTCACCATGATTTGGTGAATATTGTGTTTGATTACATGGGAAGTGATGGGCATTTGCCTGATAGTAAACTTTTAGGATTTTTGGTAACTTGGATGGCGCAGGCGAGCGATTTTGATATGGTTAAGAAATTGCTTGCTGAGGTTCAGGGTAAGGAGGTTCGCATTAATTCATTTGTCTATAATAATTTGTTGAGTGTGTTGGTTAAGCAGAATCAAGTGCACGAGGCCATTTACTTGTTTAAAGAGTATTTGGTAATGCAATCTCCTCCTGACACTTGGACTTTTAATATTCTTATCCGAGGTCTTTGCAGAGTAGGGGGTGTGGATAGAGCTTTTGAATTTTTCAAGGATATGGAGAGTTTTGGATGTTTACCTGATGTTGTCACATATAATACTCTTATAAATGGATTGTGCAAGGCAAATGAAGTACAGAGAGGGTGTGAATTGTTCAAGGAAATTCAGTCTAGAAGTGATTGTTCACCAGACATTGTGACTTATACATCAATTATATCGGGGTTTTGCAAGTCAGGTAAGATGAAGGAGGCCTCAAATTTATTTGAGGAGATGATGAGGTCTGGGGTTCAGCCCAATGTAATCACTTTTAATGTTCTTATTGACGGCTTTGGCAAGATTGGGAACATAGCTGAAGCAGAAGCAATGTACAGAAAGATGGCATATTTTGATTGCTCAGCTGATGTAGTCACCTTCACTTCCTTGATTGATGGCTACTGTCGAGCTGGTCAGGTGAACCACGGCTTGAAGTTTTGGAATGTGATGAAAACAAGAAATGTATCTCCAACTGTTTATACTTATGCTGTTCTCATTAATGCTCTTTGCAAGGAGAATAGACTTAATGAAGCTCGTGATTTTCTGGGGCAAATAAAGAATAGTAGTATAATTCCAAAACCATTTATGTACAATCCTGTGATTGATGGGTTCTGCAAGGCTGGCAATGTGGATGAGGGGAATGTGATTCTAAAAGAGATGGAAGAGAAGAGATGTGAACCTGATAAGGTGACATTTACCATTCTTATTATCGGGCATTGCGTGAAAGGAAGAATGTTTGAAGCAATTAATATTTTTAATAGAATGTTGGCAACCAGGTGTGCCCCTGATAACATCACTGTTAATTCTTTGATATCCTGCCTTTTGAAGGCTGGGATGCCTAATGAAGCCTATCGCATTAGGAAAATGGCATTAGAGGATCGTAACTTGGGTTTGTCATCTTTTGAGAAAGCTATTCCTTTGAGGACAAATACAGACATCCCAGTGGCAGTTTGAAAGAGGGTGTGGTGCAAAATTAAAATCAGCTTGTTGGAGCTGTCTAATGAAAAAGGCTTTTCCATCATCACGCATCTCTACCTTGTAGCATAAATGAGCTACGAGACAGTTTCAAACAGTAAGTTCTTTGTTGTTTTTAACTTTTCAGTGAGATCAACAAATCAAATATTACTTCAAATATGCTGCCTTTGTTGAATTTCTATTTTTCTCTACTTGTATGCATTTGTCTTCTTGACCTTCAAAGCATCTTTGCACTTCTGATGTGGATAATTAATTTGGTTACTTCTTCTCACATATTTATAATGTTGACAGTAATTATATTTTTTTTTTCCCGTAAACTTCTTAATTATGCTCTATATTGCTTAATATGAAATGCAGCTAGTTTTATTGTGGTGATGTCTGTTATTAGCCATGTCCTATTGTTTAATGGCATTAACAAATCTAATGGAGGAAAGTGGTTGCTCTGGTGACTGGAGTTGTGACATGTTTAACCGATGCTAGATAGCTCAAATGTCAGGGTGGACATTGAGGTACTGAGTTCTAATGTATAAAATAGCATGAATAAGGCAGAATTTATGCAGAAATAAATAGAAAAAGAGGAACCAAAAAAGCAGTATGATAGACCAGGTGTGTCTTAGGATTGTTAAGTTTGTGACTTTGGTTGTAGAAGGCCCCAGTTTATTGTTAAAGTTCTTCATAATGACTAGCAACAACAATAATCTCCATGAAGAGGATTGAGAAGTGGGCATGTCCGTGACCAACATGTATTCTAGCTGTTTACTGGTTGTAGCTTGTAAGTTGGGGATGCATGAATGATTTGGAAGGAATTTTGTTTGCTGAAACTGCAATGTTACTTCTAGGATGTGAGGAGGATGAAGAATAACAGAGAGCATCAGTTAATATCAAGTTTAAGTGGAGAAATACTGCATCCAATCTAACGATAGGGATCACCACAATAATAGTGGCCCGAGTCCTTTTATGAAGTAGAACACTATGGTGTTGGAGTGGATCGTGGTACTTGCAATTTTATCACATGATGCAAGGGAGACAAACTGACAACTCACATTAACATTTGCATCTCTACCAGTGAACATCTCACAAGAGTGTCCAGCATCTAGTCAAAGATGTATATCCAAAATGTTGGTAAAGTTTATGTCTGGATAAAACATGTGAGAGTGAAGTGGTAACGTCTTGAACTTAGCATTCTTATTTGATGCCAGTGGTTAATTATCAGTTCAGGCTCACAACTATCAAAAGCTTATCTTAGTTGCTATCAATTCGAATTCTTGGTGGTCATTTTTTTGGTTGCGCATTATTTTTCATCTACTTGTATGTGAGTTCTTGATGTCTGTCTTGCTTAATGGACTTTGCAGGCTGGCAGCGTTTGCATGTTTCAAGGCATTGGTGGATCACGAATTGTATACAATACAGTTTTGAGGTTAAAATTGTTTATATCTGATCTGAAATTACAGGGTCATGACCTGTGTCCTTTTTTTACGATCTTGGATAGAAATTGGGGAAAGGCGGTTTTGGGGTTTCCAGTGTATACAAGTCAAGCAGGTGGGCAGGTAGTTAAGAGCAGTAACTTTTCCCATGTACATCAAGCCTTCCATGTCTGCTATGATATCAAAACGGATCCAATGGCATGGAAGAATCAAGCAATGTGGCTAATTTTAATCAATTTCACTTTCAGTTTGATCTTGGTAGCGTTCAGCACTGTTTTGATTTGTTGTCTCTGATCGCCATTTTGCTTTGCATGGTACTGAATTCCTCAGTGGGGTTGGTTTTTTGGGTGACAGATCCATTCTCTAATAAAAATATATGCTGTAATTGATTTAAACAAGGCATTGTGTTCTACATGACTGCAAATGGTACCACATCACGGTACTCGTAGCACAAGGGTCTATACATTATATTGGGAAATAGGGCGTCTTATTTTCGTACATCAACACACATGGGCATGCACCTTGGATGCAAATTCCTATTACATTACTGAAACTAGTATCGCACACCACAAACCACTCATCCAAGAGCTCATCAAATCTTCACAATCATGCAACGACAGGATATGATGCACAGGTTGCAATACCTGCAAAAATAAAATCAGGATAAGCATTTTGAACATAAAGGCAAGTCAACAATTGCTCAAGTACGAAACCAGTCGAAATCCCTATTATCTTGGCGTCACATTTCAATGGGGCCCGTTCACAGTTAGTTCAACAATTTGCTAATGCATCAAATATTCCCTCAAGTGGTTTCACAGTCGATCTATATATAGGTTGGGACTTACCACACATGTTCTTCCCCATCTCCATCTTAAAGTAACCGTTGTCACCCCAGTCTTCTCCCCAAGAGTTCTTGATCAGCCAATATGGGATGCCATTCTCTACTCCATAACCAACTGCAAGAACAGCATGGTTCACATCCTGCCACAAACCCAAGAGATTGTCAGAAAGAAATCGCCATATATAAAGGTAATAACTAATAAGCGCGCCACAAACCCAAGAGAATGTCAGAAAGAAGTCGTCATATATAAAGGTTATAACTAATAAGCGTTCAAGCACGCAAGCGGGAAGAATATTAATATGTTTGATGGTTTACATCCATTCACGCTACCTATCTCAACATGCCCATCTAGCCGGGACAAGTAACTGAACTAATATAACATCAATAAGAGAACACGAGAGGCGTTACTTAAAGGTTGTTGACTTATGCAGTCACTTGACATTTCGAATCTTGAATGTAAACTAGATGTTTCTAAAAGTTTAAAAAGGAGCAACGTCCCCCAAAATTTTATTGAAACAATACCACCATCTGACCGATTCCATTGAATAAGATTATCACCCTAAAAATAGTTGAACTCACCATGGGAGTACTGCCACAAGTGTTGGTGGTGTAAACTCCTTCCTTGTACAGACGGAAACTACCTACTACCTCGAATGCAACGCTAACTGGACGAACAAATGCAACTGCATGCTTCAATTCGTCTTCAGCACCCTGTATTTGAGTATAAGATTAGGGAACCTCAAATGATATTAATAACGCATACTAGCATTGAAGTTTTGAGAGTAGCAAATGATCAATGGCCAGATTCTGAACCCCCCATCAGCCTCTTGTAGCAAATGGAGAATGAACAGATATTCAAACAAGGAAATGAGGAGTCTCTACTCTCTACAAAGGGGATTGTATAATATTAGATCTCTAGAGTATTAGTATTTGGGCTAGAAAAACACAGCTTCTTCAAGCTGCAACATGGATCAAATGAAGTAATTACTCTCAATGCTAATATTAGAGGTATAAGAAAGCTCATATGCCGAAAACAAGTACATCTACAATAACCAACCCAAACACAAAATATGCACACCAAGGTTTGCCAACTCAACAGCTCGAGTGAGAAATTTCCTGCTCAAGAGGGGCCAGAAAGAATATGCACACAAAATATTATTTAGGGGAATTGTGCATGCTACTTACCAGTGTAATGTTGACTGATTCGACAACTTGGACACCAACGTTCTCCGATGAGAACTTGCAGGCTTCATCTTTTCCAGTGTAAGGATATGCTTCTTCAGTGTCAAGGCCACCATTGAATTTAATGTATTCAAAGGCTTGGGATGGCAACCCACCATTGCAGCCAAAGTTATTAAATGCTCTAGCACAGTCCACAAGCTGCTGTTCAGACAGAGAGATTCCTTTCCCAAAAGCCTGGTGGTAAGCAGCCTCTAGAGCTCCAGTGGTGCTGCAGTAGAAAAATACTCAAGTTAACAAGCATGGAACATATAGTTAAAACCAGCAAATTTCAATTTTTTTAACCTGAAAGTCCAGCAAGATCCACAGTGACCTTGATTCTTAACGGGACTGACTATGCCTTCTTCCCTCCAGTCTTTCTATACACACAGAACACAGCCCATGATAAATATTTACTAATTAAGCAATAAAGATCATATATATATATAAAAAGAAAAGTAGTACCGTTTCAGGAAGAAGAGCGTTGGTGAGCTTGTGATTGCCCCTTGTGGTTGCAGAGCAATTTTGGGCAGCTCCCAGTCTGTACTTTTGGAACTCTTGCCATGTCCAATCAGCAAATTCTGCAAAATCATGAAAATGTTAGGATTATGCTACCTTCAACCACTAAACAGTAATAAGTGGATCTAATCTAATTAACTAATAAGACTTACGATTAAGACCAAGAGTGTAAGGCAAGCCCTTTTTATTGGTGGATCTAATCAAATCCAAACTCTCCGAGAATATTGCAAACCTTAACTTCATCTCCTCCTCTGTCTCATACCTCTTTCCATGCCTTCAAACAAGCCAAACATCCGGTGGGATAAGAAAAACAAACAAACATAACCATCTGATTATTGTATGATCATCATATTTAATAGAAACGTACCTGTGAGCAAAACGAGCAAAGGAGAGAGCCCGACGAGATTGGCCTAAGACCTTAACAACAGAAGATTCGAAGTCATGGAGACGGTCAGATACGAGTTTGATTGGATTGGATTCATCGAAACTTGACCCCGCTGCAACGCAGCATAGCAGGAACAAGATCGATGAGACCACCAACCCAGTGACACGAGCCATGATTTACTTGTTTTTGTGGGTGGTCGATGATTATTGGGTGATAAATAATGGGAGCGAGAGGTGGAGGATTTTATATTCGCTTTAAGAATCTCTGGGCAAGGAGCAAAGTACATTTTTACTCCTCAACTATCATGTGATTCTAGGTTTGGTCTCCAAACACAATATACTCCCAATTGGGTCCTCACCAATCAAACATCACCCCACTATTAAAATTTACAGTAAAGCCTCAAGATGAGGGTTAATTGGAAAATACTAAATAATTAAGGGGCTCAATTTGTATTTGTTTTTGTTTGGTGGCCTTATTGATAATTGGGCGAAATATATGTCCTTTGCCGGAGAATCTTTTGTTTTGTTGGTGGGCCTTTCCTTCCTTGAATTGTTTTGTGGAAGTTTGTGGAACAGAATCCTCTCCTCCTCTACTAGAACACGGAAGTTCCGTTATCGCTTACTGTGACGCACATGGTGACGCCTAACGGTTCCCCGTCGTTGTAACTTTTCAAATCATAGACGTTATATATTGATTTTTTTTAAGTGTTTTTTATTTAAAAATAAATTAAAATAATATTTTTTTTATTTTAAAAAAATTATTTTTAATAATAGCATATTAAAATAATTTAGAAACATAAATAAATTAAATAAATTAAATAAAAAATTTTAAAAATTTAAATTTTTTCAAAAATATTTTTAAAACATACAAACAAACGGATTCTTAGACTGATATAAAAAAAAATCGGAGTACTGGACCAGGTCAATCATTTTTGTTTTTTTTTATAGAAATGTTCTTTGAATTTGATACCATATGAAGTTTGGTCGGCCAATTAAATCATAAATCGGCTTTGCTAGTTCATCCAGTTTAATACCTAGCTCAGGTTAAGTTTAAGGATATAGATTTTTCAAGTCCAACCTTTAAAGCCGGGTTTAGCAATTTTAACCTCATAATTATCAATGTTCTATGCTTGACTTGTGAGATAAAAATAGAGATTGAGGTTAATGATTTTTTTAAAATGTTTGGTAAAAGAATTGCATAAAATCTAAGTGATGACAGCTAAATTAGTTATTTTCTAATTAAATTAGCCAAGTTGTTGAGAGCAATTAAAGAAGTCTCGTGGATTATATTAAAAAAAAAATAAAACATATGGTAAAAAAAACTGTTTGTATTGCTAAAAGAGATACACACACGTGATTGTCCGGGTCAGCTTGCGTGCACCTCGACTAATCTTACGGGCCCTAAAATTAATGACCATATAAGCTTCTATTGGCCCTGAGGTTTGTGAGACTCGAACTGATAATCTCTGAAGAGCAAACTTAGGACTTGACCAGGTGAGTTACACCACTCAGGGTTGTATTGCTAAAAGATATTAATTATACAAATGGTGGTTTCAACCTCATGTTTATGTTGTGCAAAAGGTGAGATTTGGAGGAAAATGATATAAACAAAGGAGGTAAAAAAATAAAATATAAGAGGTTACGATAATATCTCGTATAAATGTTTTTAAGTTAAATATTCATAATAGATTAAACACTAAAAACAAAATTAATCAGGCATTGACGCTTGAAAATTACTAAATAGTGAAATCCCATGATGAATATGTGAAGATATTTTTTTTTTATTGAGGATAGAATTGACAAAATAAACTTTTGAGTTGTTTGGAAACGTGTCCACACAAGCATAAACTACATGTAGAAGCATTGATACTCCATGAAATGAAAGCAATGAATAACAACTTCACTTTGGTTTAACCCACCTATATATTTAAATAACTATATTTACATTGAAATCTGACTTTAAGTTATGCAAGTTAACTAAGCAGTCATGTTTATCTAAACATTTAATCTTATTTAAAGAATAATATTTTTTTATTTTATAATAATGGCTCTATCTATTTATGATTCTCATAACTATTTTAAAATCTTAATAATTGACATAAAGTAAATAATAGTGATGATGATATAATATTGATTATTTGATGTATCTTGATGTAGGTCAATAAATTGAGCAACTCAATCTACATGTCAAATAGAAGTGTGGTACTCTATACCTAAACCATGTACCTCTTAAATGAATGGATTAATAATGCTAAAATATATAGATCTTGAGTACACTCCAAGCAAAATGTTGAAATATAAGATCGACACCAAGCTTCTTGTGTCAAGATCTTAATTTTAAAGGTGCTATATATAACATATAAAGATCTATAATTGTTTTTAGATTGCTAAGAGAACTTCAATAAAAGAACAATCTGATGGTTACAAACTGCACATTTAGGTTTAATTTTTTTTTAAAAAAACCTTATTAAATCCTAAATCTTTTCTTACCAATCATTTTAATATATAAAAAAAATCTCAAATGGTTACTAATAAAGAATAACAAAAAAAAAAGTGAGCCTTTTTTTTATTGTCTTAGAGAAATAATGAGCATTTTTACGTCATAACTAAAAATTAGGGAGAAAGAATCATGAGGTTCAATAAAGATAAAAAAATTTTTTATTACATTCAGTTATGGATATTTTTTGATATTGAACACTAAAAACAAATGTTTATATCAAGCCTCTTTTTTTATTTCTATTCTAGTGGATTACTTTCTAGGCACCAAAGAAGGATATAAATAGAGGTAAGGAAATGTATCTCAAAATATCAGTATAAGAGGAGTTACCTTTAAAAGAAAGAGATATAGAACATGATGATGAAGAGCAAAAAATTAAACTTTAGCATAATCAAATTCTCTGCAGTATCATTAATCACTAAACAAAAAAAAAATGCAAAACTAAAACCAAAATTGATCAAAATTAGGATTTTAGATTTAAAGACTAAGAAATGTTAATCAAAAAGGAAAATTCTTGGTTTCATGAGTTAAGATTTAAACAGTTTGTTAGATTCATTTTTCCTATCAATTTAATATGAAATTTGTGAAGGGGTCAATTTGTTGCACTTCCACCAACCAAGCTATGTATTCTTTGAGACTTAAAAATGAAAACAAACAAACACAAGCATATACTATAAAAAAATGATAACATTTGTGAGGTATATCAATGCCGTGACAACAGATTCATCAAGTTCTAAAACTGTTGGATGGCCTTTAGCAATAACAAATATATCAGTGGGCACATTTCATTGTGTCTGTAAAGGATGATGAGGTTTCGAAAATAAATCTATCATAAAGATTGTAAGATCTATCTAGATAAAAAAAAATGTCAAAAAAAAAGATGAATTATTGAGAAGGGTGATAGATCAATAATAGTAATAATAAATTGACTATATATAAGAATGTTATGGGTCTAGAAACCCTTTAAAAATCTTAGCAATTGGATCCTTTATTGCAATCCATATATGACACAATCTAATAAACATAGTCAAATCCTAGCCTTTCTAGATTCTTACATTTTTAATGTGTATTTTAACATCCATTTCTGAATTTTTTGAAGCACAAAGCACACATGAATGAATATGCATACATTGACATATTATTTGGAGTTATCTTGTGTGCTCTCCTCTTGTTCATTTTAAATGTTCAAGTAATTTATGAAAATTCAACTAAAGCAAATATAAATAAAAGCAAGCAAAGATTTTAAAATCATCCAAAACAGTGAAGAGGATAAGTGCAAAAAGAACAAACCAATAATGACAATGCTCAGAAAGAGTTAAAAGCTTGGTATGCAACCTTTTAAAATCATATTTTTCTTTTCCTCAAGCAAGGTCCTCTTGAGGTTTGCATCATCAGCCTTAAAAGCTTCAAAATTAGAGTTTCCTTGGTTAATATAGTCAACAAAGTAAGATAAGACAATGTTTCTCACCTAAAGATCTAGTTGTTTTTTTTTTCTTTTTTAGATCAATTTCATAGTGTACATCATCATTCAAGTCCTCTTGATTAGACTTATCTCACTCCTTTAAGCAATGTATTGGCTTTACCACCTAACCAAATTGAAAAACAAAATCACATTCATTTACTAATTCTAGGAAAGGTTCTAAACAAATGAAAGAGCCATACAAAACTGAAGAAATAAACAACATATAAAATGAAATAAACTAACAAATTAATCTTTATCATATAATAATTGAAGTTCATAAAATTATAATGAAAAGGTATAAATTTAGACAAAATTGATAAAGGTCAATGCATAGCAAACAATAGGAATCAAACCAAGTGCAAATGTCACTAAATATGTAAGGAAAAGGTATGAAGAAATTGGAAACTAAAAGCGATTGGAAAACCAAGTGAGGAATAACTTAGGAAAAACATAAAAGATCAAGAAAGGCCAGCAAAGCACGAACAACAGGTGAATACATTGTCTGAAAAACAAGCCTAGTGGATTATATAAAAGGGGGAAAAGCCTCATAAAAAACCACAAAATCAACTTTGATGTGTTCTTTCAAGCAATCACCTTTCAGAAAATCCAATGATACAAGCATCAATTGTTCATATAATCGCTAGTAATCCATACACAAAAAAGGAAGACATTGACCTATATCAATTAGAAACCATTTAGTACATTGATAATCAATTCTAATAAAAATAATCATCAAGTACAAAATAATCAATTAATCATGTAATGAACCGATGTTTAATAAAAAGATTTCATAATTATCTTTACCTGAGGAATCATATGAATGGATGCCAATGACGATGAGGAGTCTACTGTAACAAAGACAAACCAGATTTGTAAATTTTTGTTTTGGTTTTTGCATGGTTAAGTCCGAAAAACATAAATGAAAGGGTAAGAGGGCTTTGTAAGGAAAAAAAAGATTTTGCATAAACATAGTTCATTCTTATACTTATTCTTATTTGATTAAAAAAAACCATAATTAGAAGCTAATAAATATGGGAATTTTAGAGATCCAAATAAAAGGCAAATCAAAATTTGAGAGAGCAAGATAAAAAGAGAGGGTATCAGAAAACAAGAAGGAAAGTTACTTGAAATTTCCCCCCTTCTCTACAGTCATCATTGTCCCTGGTTATTAGCTTAGAAACTTGAGTTAATGCCTAGGTTATGTGGTGGGCTTTGATACTGTGAAGAAATAATCATAAAATTAGTAAAAAGAAAAAATAACAACATGAATATGTATCTACCCAAATCCATTTCCCTTTTATCCTCTTCTCCATCTCTCAGCCTCATTGTTTTATATATATCTTTGTTAGCCATTACTTACTTGAATTTTTTTTTTTTAGAAATTTAACAATAACAACAATCAAAGGAGAGAGAGAAAAAATTCCTGCAAGATATAAACTACAATTTAATTAGCCGACAGGAGGTCAGATGCTTCAGTTGAAGTTAAGGACACCCAATTATCTTTGCTTAATTTTTACCATAAAAACTGTTAATAATGATTTTACAAAACCCTTCAGACAATTCAAATCATGAGAAAGAAAGAAAAAATGATCCTAAGAGGTAGCAAAAATAAAATAGAAAAGAAGTTGTCTAGTTTTCCATCCATACCACTAGTAACCAAACAAGTCAAATATTAGCAAAAAACCAAGAAAACCCCAACAATTAATGAGTGTAATTAGGGTTTAAGAATGACATAAATTCATAATCTCCAAGTTGAAGATAACATGATCATAAAGAAAGGAAATAAACCTAATCAGCCAAAAAATCAACATAGACCCATTAAAATCAAACTAAAAAAAAATGAAATCAATTACACAATGATAAAAAAAAAAATAGTATTTTAAGTTTCTTTTTTTATATATATCCAAGCCATCTCAACCTCAACCCCTTAACCTCTTTATGGCCACACCTTGAGCGCACAATTACTTTAACAAAACAATCCTTAAATGCAAAGCCCATAGGTTGCTAGTGCAAAAAAGAAAAAAAAAAAGAAAAGAAAAGCAAAGAAAGATAAAAAGAAAAAAAAAAGATAAGCTTGTGTTTCTGTCATAAAAGAGAAGATAATGTAAAAGTTTTTAGATGTTATTCAGCCACATCTTCTAGGAAAAAAACAGAGAAAAAAAAAAACTCAGGTGAGAAATATAAAAAAACCCCCTTTAGGATGATTAAACCTGCCAACACATTAAGAATAAGATTGTTACTACAGTGCCATAATCTACAGTAAAATGAATCTACATATATTGTGTAATTCACAACATAAAAAGCCACATGCTTTAGATTTTTTGTTAATTGCTTCTAAATTCATGCTCAAATGAAGATTTTTTTTGAATTAGTTTGAGCTTGTTATGGATGAATTTAAATGTTTCCTTACTTGTTTAGTTAGTGCACTAAATAGGTGGCCCCAATCATTTCACTATTAAGGTATGTAAGTTATTTCATTGTGCATCTAAAATGTGAAAAGATCAATGTGTCTTCGATGAATATAATAATGACAAATGAATAATAAGAAAAAGACCATTTTGCTCTAAATAACTAGTTTATTATTCTTTGATGTAAGGGAAAAATCATCACTTCACTATTATAATCCATAACGAAACTACTCACGGGCCATACTAAGTAAGGATACCAAGAAATCTAACTTCTGAATATCTATTATTATCATTACCATTTAATGATCAAATTGCATATGCATTAACAAATGAAATATATGATTGGTGTACTTACTAAGACTTGTATTTATCATGGAAAAAAAATTGGTTGTTGTAACCATAGTTATTAAACCCGGCTTAGTGGTTGACTGGGCCAAGGGCCCGGGTTCTGGGTCACACGGGTTGACCTAGGTTAACCCAAGAAAACTAAAAAAAATATATTTGAAGTTTTAATATCCCATGTGAAAAAGTTAAGAAACAATCCATGTGGATGTATACTATATATGCTGTAAATAATGAAATTTAAAAGATTATTTCAAAAGGTTTTTTTTTCTTACATTAGAAATATTTTTTTTTTACTTTTAAATTAAAGTATTTAAACTAAAAATATTTCTTATCCACATTGGAGAAACACAACTTTTTTCTTGAGAACATATAATTAATATACTAATGGGATTTCAATCCCACATTAGAAAAATAAATTTTTCTTTTAGTGTTTATATAGTGAACTTTGATATGGGCTAATAACTAACAAAAAAATTATAGTAAACTTGTGTATATAAGATTGAGCCGAGTGAGAGAAAACCATCTGATTGCTCTCTGTACACAAGGCAAAACTTATGCTTTATGTTTTTTCCCTTAAACTGAAACCACCACTTTAAATCCTTTGATTTTTTTTTATTATTATTAACTAGTGTCACAATTATAAAGATTCTATTAAACACTTACACTCGTGCACTCTTTGTTTGAGATAACACACAACCCATAAATATTTTGTTCCACATAGAAAAGTTAAAAAACATGCTATAAAAAATGTGAGACTATATATTCATAAACTATTATTTGGTTTTTTAAGAAAAATATAAACATAAAAATAGGTTTCACCTAGGTTATGTTGGGTCACCCAGTTTTCAAGTTGACCTAGCGGGTTGTCCGAGTTTCACTAGGTCAATTACAGGCATGAGTTTTGCATATTTCAAACTTGGCCCAACCCCGGAATGAACCCGCCAGGCCAAACCGGGTTTGAAACTTATGGTTGTAACAACTAGATATTATAATGTTCATATGAGAAAGTTGGTCGAATAAATGAATCTAAGTTCTTGACATGATGTTTTATATAAGTTTTTTTAACGAAACTAAAGAGGTAAACTTATTAATCTTCCAATATGTGAAAGCTTGTTTTCGTATACCCAACACTAAAAATCCCATAACATATCTGCGTACTGTTTCAATGCCTGGCTTGTCACTTTAATATTCTCAAATCAATTATTTGTGATGTACTTTTTTTTTTATCTTTTAAAAATAGATTCAATGTTTTATTTGCTAGAAAAAAAACTACTTTGTCTCTCTCTAAAAAACCTCTCCCTCAAATATATATATATATATATATATATATTGGGCTGTCACTTATTTCACAGAATGTAGCCTTTCTTTCTTCCGTCCTCATTTTTTTCTTTTTTTTTAAAAAAACTAATTATAGCTATATTTTCTGAACTTGATCTTCGTAGAAGTCTAAATAATCATGAATTTAAATTTATATGATTTAAGACTTATTATTTTGTTTGATTTATTACCCTTATATTGTGAGTCTTTTCTTTTCTTTTTTTGATTTGTATTGGCTATATGCATGTTCATTCAAGGATTTATAGTGGATCGAGTCATGAATTTATAATTTTAAGTGGATTTCTGAAGGTGATGTTATCGACTTTATGAATTAAAAGAGGTTTTCTTCAAGAATAGAGCTCCGGCGGTAATGCAACCCATTCCCTAATAAATAAGTAGTAGGAGGAGATTTTCATAGTCAATACATATGAAAAAAATCTCATTATGGATAGTCCAAAAAAGGTAAGATCAAAAAAAAGTTCTCAAAATAAAAAGGATAAGATGATGCCTAGAAGATAAATAGTTTTTATTACAGTTTCCAAGTTTTTTTTATTTAACTAGAATCAACTTTTATGTTTATAATATTCATTTAATTCTTATGAAAATTGTAATAATTTTTTTAGTATCAACAAAATTACCCTTGCTTATAAGGAGAAAAAAAAGGATAAGAATAATTTGAAAAATAAAAAAACAAACTATAATTTATTTATTTTTTTCTTTCAATAAACACATTATATTATACTTTAAAAGGTGTGGGAAAAACACTATGCATTTACTGTGGACTTAAACTCGTTGCACCGTAGACCACATTGTAGACATAGAATATTTACACTATGGACAACACTATAGCTCTATGGAAGCGTTGCCTTTGCTATTTTTTAGTCAAAAAATGCTACTGGATGGCCTTTTTTTTTGTGTGTTCCGTGCCAAAAGCTGATGGGCCTGACTTGGCAGCCAGACCTACCGCTATTGTGTCTGGCTAGGCAACTAGACCCAAATCGCTTCCAACAGGTGTTGGTTCTAGCTTGGCAACCAAACCTAAGGCTATTGGGTTTGGCTTTGAGCCATACCCAAATATGTCTAATTTTAGTTTTTTTGCCTCTGTAGATTTTTTTTTCTCTTATTGAATTTGTTTTTCATACGATGAAGAGGGAATAAATTGATCAGATTTTTTTTTATATTGTACAAAAGTTAGGTGATGATAATTTTTTTTTCATTTGAGATTGGATTAGTTGAATTTATTTTCTTTTAGCGTTGGGTCCTGCTGCCAGCAGGACCGAATAAAGGTGGGCCCTGTTGCCAACAGAACCCAATAAAGTAGGGCTATTGCCAGCACAACCCAATAACATTTAGCCTTGCTGCCAGCTTTGCTCATTCTAATTATTAAGATCTAGCTACCCAAGTAAGAAAGATTTCTAATAACAAATAAAGTGAGGAGAGCAATCTAAAACTTATTTAATTTTTTTTTTGTACGGTAAAGAGAAACTGAATTGATAAGACTTTTTTATATTGTATAAAAGTTGAGTGATGATAATTTTTTTCATTTGAGGTTGAGTTGAATTTCCTTATTAAAGCATGTTTGATTTTACGTTTCAAAAATGCTTTAAAAAATTGATTTTTTTTAATTTTTTTTCTTTAATTTAAATTAATATTTTTTTATGTTTGTATATTATTTTGATGTGATGATATAAAAAATCAACGTTAAAAAAAATATTATCTCAATATATTTTTTTAAAAAATATTTTACAAATAACCATTACGTAATAATATAATAGCTAGAATATTAGTCTGCATTCCGCAACGAGTCAATAACAATTTTTTTTTCAAATGTAAAAATGGTTGAGTTGGGTTAAAAGTACGGAATGTATGTGCATCATCATCATCTTCAAATAAAGTATTTTCTATAGTAACACCATGAATAGCGCATAGTAGAGCAGCGTCCAATACACCAGTAACCAATTTCTTTCCCTTTAATTTTTTTTCCTTTTAAGATATTTCCAATTTGATTTTTTTTTTCTCTTTAATTTGTTTTCCTTTTCTTTTTGAATTTTTTTTTCATACTGTAAAGAGAAAATAAATTGATGTGATTTTTTTTTATATTGTACAAAAGTTAGGTGATGATAATTGTTTTTTATTTCAGGTTGGGTTGAATTTCCTTATTAAAGCATGTTTTTTTTACGTTTCAAAAATTCTTTTAAAAAATTAATTTTTTTTTATTTTTTTCTTTACTTCCAATTAATATTTTTTGATTTTTTTGTATTATTTTGATGTGGTGATATAAAAATAAGTTTTTAAAAATGAAAAAAAAATATTATCTCAAAATATTTTTTACGAAACATATTTTAAAAAATAGTATTGTGGATATAGACTCATTGCACTATAGACCACATTGTAGACATAGAGTGTTTGCACTATTGACAATACTGTAGCACTAGGGAGCATTGTGTTTTCTATTTATTAGTCAAAAAGTGTTGTTGGGTCTGGCTTAATAGCCAGATTCATTGCTATTGAGTCCAGCTTTCAACCAGACTCACCGATCTTGAGTCTGGTTGGGCAGCCAAACCAAATGCTATTAAGTCCGTTGTTACAACCAACCCAATGTTTTTGGGTCTGGCTGGGCCACCAGATATTTTCTATTTTAATTTTTTGTCTCTTTAGATTTTTTTCTTTTATCTTATTTAATTTTTTTCATACAGTAAAGAAAAAATAAATTAATGAGACTTTTTTATATTGTATAAAAGTGGGGTGATGATAATTTTTTTTTTCATTTGAGGTTGAGTTGAATTTCCTTATTAAAGCATATTTATTTTTGCGTTTCAAAATTGCTTTTTAAAAAATTTGATTTTTTTAATTTAAATTAATTTTTTTGATATTTTTGTATTATTTTGATGTGATAATATAAAAAATAAATTTTAAAAAATAAAAAATATTATCTCAATATATATTTTAAAAAACAATCATTACGTAATAATATAATAACTAGCATATTGGCCCGCGCTCCGTAAGGGGTAAATAACAATTGTTTTTTCAAAT
>Ga0325414_1002633_pt1 | contig 18299 bp, 12 predicted proteins | sample PopdelMetagenome_8_FD_206183 | JGI IMG/M metagenome (GOLD analysis project Ga0325414, IMG submission 206183) | Populus deltoides microbial communities from Bellville, Georgia, United States - Leaf-PdKOR-R3 | ecosystem: Host-associated > Plants > Phyllosphere > Phylloplane/Leaf | place: USA... | reverse complement strand
TTTCTGACGAGTTTTACCATATGATCTTCTTGTTATGGCCAATTTGAGAACACTTCCATAAGAACCTAAAGCCATACTTGTATATATATTTCTCATTGTTATATTACCTCGTGTGTGTATATTGAACGTTATCTACTCACTGAGTTGTTGAACTCACCCTCTCATTATTATTCTTTTCAGGCTTATAGCTTGATAGCAGGTTACTTTTGTTGAACCTTCCGAACCTGCTTTTTGGTTGTAATTTGTATCTTCCTTTTATGTCAAGTTAGTGCTCCAAAACTATGAATTATATTAACTCTTGTATTAAGACAATTCAATTATATTATGAAGTTGATTTTGTTATTAATGCTGCGTTGAACTCTGATTGAATTAGGATAAGTTTGTGTGTAAGTTTGAGTTCGCATAGGTATGGAACTTTAGAAGGGAACCTTGCCTATATACCGGTCATGAATCCGGGATTCGGGTCGTGACAAAAGATTTCAAATCAATTAATAACTTAACCAAAAAAAAACTTGCCACGCAAGAAACTTGAAGTAAGAAATTGATTGTTAATATAAAAAAGATTTCCATAATTTCTTGGGAAAAATTTTTTAATCATGTTGTCTACCAATGTAACTATTAAAATAACTCTTTCTTACTTTGTTTCCCTAGAGCATTATTTTCCTAGTATTCGACATTTTCTATCTCTATTTTGATTTCGTCAATGTAGAAGCTATTGAAACTTGGTTTTAGAAATTATATATCTTTTTACTATAATTCGATAAAAAATTCAGATATCCTTGCATGTCGTTATTCGAACTTGCCACCAATTTCTGATAAGCACAACTATTCAAGCCATTAAATTAAAGAAGTTTAAATTGCTATTAGTCATTTGAAGTTCTGAATTTTTCTTGTCATTTTCGAAGATTTTTATTAAAAGAATGATTTCTCATGTTCAAATTTAATATGTGGTTTGATCATAATTATCAGGGCTTGATCTCTGTAACCTTTGTCCATGTGATCTGACACTGCTCCGTCTTCTCTGTTTCTATTTACAAACTACTCTGTTGTTCTTGGTTTAGGTCTGTCTTGAGACTATAAACTATTTTAAAGCTAAATAACTAGAAATTTCCAAGTAGATGATTACTTTTGATGATGTTTTGTTCTCCATTCTTTCATCTTCAATTATAAATGACCAAGCAGAAAATATACAGTTCTGCAACACTCAAAAAGGAAGTGAGCAAAGAATAGACATCAGGCTGAACCTTGCCTTCACAGCCATGATGGAATTGGAGGAAGTTTTTTATGACAAGGTGGAAGAAAATTAAAATAAATTTTCGAGGATACAATCTTTGATTAGGGTCAATTTTTTTGACAAGGAAGAAAATCAGAATTTTTAACATACAAAAGACAACATCGTGTTGAATTTGTGTGAAATCTCACACTTTAGATCATTACAAAAGGAAATTTTATGAACTAATTCACATGATCTAAATTATTATTGGGCCATGCTGAACTCTCATACATAAGAGAAGTATTATTATTAGCATTAATCTCATACATAAGAGAACTAGCTCCCTTTGATCACAAAGATGAGAGAGGTGGGATACTTTGTTCATTTCTGAAGAAATTGGTAGGATCAACTTCAGTCTTAACGCGAACCAACCTGTCGAAGTTGTTCTTGAAATACTTCCGACCCCAAATGCTTGCTTGTTTATAACTCGTGTATCCCAGGTTGTTCACTCCTAGGTCAAGATCTCTATAATTGACATATGCTTCTCGAGGATTTTTTGAAACATAAGGAGTCATGTACCTGTACAGCCTTCTGATCCAAGCTAGATGCCTCTGGGATGCCTCCTTGGTTTCTTCACTCCAAGACACTACGGGGACAAATATGTATCGATTGCCAGCTCTATGAGGAAATGGAGTGCTGGACTCAGAAATCTCATCCATTTTCCCCCCATAAGCGATCATGAAAAATACAGGCACCTCGATGTCTTTCTCCAAGAACCTTTTCCATATCCCTTCAAATGCAATTTTAGGTATAGGTTCCTGGACGTAGTCAGATTTTGCTTTGAATTGTAATGAGGGTTGAGGTCCTTGAGGAGTCCTATCAAGTAACACATTCAAGGATGCGTTGCTTGGAAATCCACCAATGTACAGGACAGACTCAATCCAGCTCATTTCCGTGCACTCATCTTTTACCAAACCAAGCTCAGGAAAGCTCTCTTGCATCAAAAGAAGAAGCTGGTCAACCTCACCAAGAAACAAGGAAAAGAATGCAGCTTGTATCGTTGACTTTCCTTCCTCACTAGAATTAACTCTGTTTACAAGCACATCGATGATGATGTCTTCAGGAAGCTGATTCGCAACGTATTGCCACCGATGGATGAGCTTGGTTGCATTTTGTTCCAAGGTTCTTGCTGCAGTAAAGACGGTCACTTTTGGTGGAACTTCAACCAACTTGATTCTCCATGCGATAACCACTCCAAAGCTTTGCCCTCCACCGCCTCGAATGGCCCAAAATAAGTCTTCTCCCATTGATTCTCTATCAAGGATCCTTCCTTTAGCATCGATTAACTGAGCATCAATCACATTATCTGAAGCAAGGCCGTATTTGCGAGAGATCGTGCCATATCCTCCCCCACTAAAGTGTCCTCCAACACCAATAGTAGAGCAAGAACCTGCAGGGAAAGCAAGAGTTCTACTTTTCTCAGCAATTCTATAATAAAGTTCCCCTAGTGTTGCGCCAGCCTGAACCCATGCAGTTTTATTGGTTGCATCAACAGTGATTGATCTAAGATTGATCAGATCAACAATGACAAATGGGACAGTAGACATGTAAGATAGACCCTCAAAATCATGACCGCCACTCCGAATTCTAATTTCTAACTTGTGTTTTTGGGAACAATGGATGGCAGCCTGGATGTGCGATGCATCCGTTGGTGTAACAATGACAAAAGGTTTCAGTTCAGAAGAACTGAACCTGGGGTTTCGTATAGCGAAATGCAAGATAGAAGAATATGATGAATTTTTTGGGGTGTAAATAACTTTAGAAATGGCTGTGGAGTCCTCAAAATGAAGGGAAAGGCATTGAAGAAAATCTTCATGAGGACGAGCTGATGTTACACATGACAATGAAAAGAGAAGACAAATTAGAAATGGCAGCATTGAAGAGCTCATAGAAGTCATTTTTCTTTCTACTATACGCTTATGCTTTTTTGAGTGCAGAAACCTGCAAGGCAGTCCCAAATTTATAGTGTAAAGGAGAATTCTTGCTTGAGAAACAAGTACATTAAAATGAGAAGGGCTGGAGTTTCAAATAGATTAAGAATTTAAAAAAAAAATGAACTTCCTCCGCAAGAAACTTGAAGTCAAAAATTGACTGTTAATATAATTAAGCTTTTCCTGCATGACTTACCTGCATAAAAAATATTATCTGCGATTTCTTGGATACTTGCGATTAATAGGTGGTTTCGATGATCATCCACCTCAAGACGTGCCCTTAGTAACCTTTGCCCCTGTCACGTATGAAATTAGTGTGCTTTCTCTGTTCTCATCTACTCTGTTTTTATCTTCAAATTACTCTATTTTCTGCTTGGTTTTTGAGACGGCTGAACCTATTCAGATTAGGATTCACGAAAAGAGTCTACAACAGGAACCCTATCCATTCCTTTAATTACTAAATAAATTATTCTCTAATTATGTACCTCTTCAAAACAAAATACAACCCTTTAAATAAGTCCGAAATCGACCCTTACAAGAAAAGAAAATCAAAATCCCTAAACAAATAGAAAAAGTAAAAACAAAAATCGATATTCAGATTACAGGTTTGACGGGTTGACCCGGTTTGACCAGTGAATCCAGTTAATTCAGATTTTTTTTTTCATTAGTTTTTTTTCTTCGTGTAAGTTTTTTTTCTTTGTTCTTTTTTCTTTTTTATTGATTTTTTTTGTTTAATTTAGTTCATTAATATTAATTTTTTTCTATTTAATTATCACACTCTCATGACACGAATCCCAAGACCCAATTTGGTGGGTTAACCCAGTTGATTTAGATTTTTTTTCTTTTTCTTCATTGATTTTTTTCTTCCAATTTCATCTTTAAATATTGTAATTAACTATAACTAAAGGGCATCAACCTTTTTTCTTTCAATTTCATGACATGAATTTTAAGTTTGACGAGTTAACCTGATTTGACCGGTGTAACCAGTTGATTCAAATTTTTTTTCTTTTTCTTAAGTAGTTTTTTCCTTTCAATTTCATCTTTTTAATATCGATTTGATTAAGAATTAAAATTTATGATTTGTTTTGTTTATTGTTCATTGGATTATTGTGATCTCATGAGGGATTTTAATGTATCCCTCCTTACAAAGCACTATTAATCGGAATAATGCTTTGCTTTATTATTTTTTTCTTTTTAATTAATTTTTTTAATTTCATTCTTTAATATTAAATTTTTTTTCTTTTTAATTATCACACTTTTATAATACAACCTTGCAGTCAGATCCATATCCAAGACTTTGGGTTTGATGTTGCAACCAAACTCACTTAAACTTGAATCATACAAGTTTAATATTATTATTAATATTGTAAATATAACTTTTAGGTCAGGCATAGCATATAGACCCAATGTTCTTAGGTATAGCTTTGAAAAAATATCTAACACTCTTAAATCTTAACTTTTTTGATATTTTTTATGTAAAAAAAATTGACCCGCAGAGTAGGGCGGCCATGTTTCTAGTAAATAATACTAAAACGTCTTAGCACAGTTCAATGATGGCCTTGTGTGTCGTAATCTTCGAGCATGCAACGAAGTTCAGATGAACACGCTTATTCAACCATTGAAGGATGCTTATAATATTTCTAGACATTTAAATTAATAAACTTTATGTCATTTTCAAAAATATTTAATAGAGAGAATGATCTTTCAACACCTACCCTCGGTGATCTTTGTCCTTGGAAGTATTGAAATTTCTCTGTTTTCTCTGTTTTTATATTAAAAATACACTGTTTTTCTCTGTTTTCTTCTCATAAACTACTCTGTTTTCTTGGTTTTGCCTCTCTGTTTCTCTTCCTCAAAAATATAGATAAAAGTGTCTGCTGATGCTTACCCTATGATCATGTTCAACTGATACATAATCTGGTTATGAATCCAAGTAAGTAAATTTTCGATTAGTCACCTTGACCATCCACTGTTGCTAGTTTCATGCCTCATTTACAAGTCAATTACTTCACTGCAAGGTTTATCTTTTGGTTTTTGAGGTTTTTTCTTGATTAATCCTTCTGCTGAAATACTTTTAACAAATAAATTGCAACTGATTTGATGAATTCAAAATATCAATAATTCTTTACTATTCCAATTTGTTTAATCTCATGAAAATTAACATATAAAACTATTTAAATAGCAGCCGAAAAAACCTAAATCAAATAACACTTTGAAACCTAATTAAGAAAGGAATCCTAAAATAACCAGAGAAAATTCCGAAACAGCATTTTCTAGGTTTAATTTAAACATGTTCTTGACCTCAGTTGGTGCTAGCCAGCTAAACTCATAAGAAACATGTAAAACACACATAAAATTTTAGCCCTGTCCAATAATAGGATTAAAATTTATGTTTTTTTTTTATCAGAAGACCCATTAGACACTTCCGAGTTTTCTCTTGAATTTGAGCCTTTGATACATATCCCACTTCAAGAGCATATGCATTGACGAAGAACAATTTTTCGTTATGCCAAGGGAGAAGATCGAACTATAAAAATACAAGAGCAACATATCATATTTAATTTGAATGAAATCTCACAATTTAGATAATCATAGAAGGAAATTTTATTCATTCAAATCACATATCTCCATTGACCATACTTATTTTTATTACAATGATCAAAATATTGGACCTTGCATGAAATGCCATGCAATAAATGTTGATGAAGTAAACTTTATAGACATCTAAAACAGAAAATTATGTTATTAGTGTGATGAATCTTCTTCCAACCCTGTCATGTGTTATCCCCCTCCGATCACCAGGACGAGAGAGGTGGAATACTCTGCTCATTTCTGAAGAAATTAGCAGGATCAACAGCAGTCTTCACGCGTACCAGCTTGTCAAAGTTGTTCTTGAAATACTTCCTGCCCCAAATGCTTGCTTGTTTAAAACTTGTGTTGCCTGCCAGGTTATTCATTCCAATGTCAAGATCCCTGTAATTGATATATGCTTCTCGAGGATTTTTCGAAACGTAAGGAGTCATGTAACTGTAAAGCCTTCTAATCCAATCAAGGTGCCTTTTAGAAGCCTCCTTGCCTTCTTCACTCCAAGACACCTGATGCTCAATCTTGTATATATTTCCAGCTCTATGTGGAAATGGAGAGCTAGACTCAGAAATCTGGTCCATCTTTCCTCCATAAGGAACTAATAGCAGTCTAGGTGTTTCAATGTCCTCTTCCAAGAACCTTTCAAATATACCTTCCAACGCAATTTCAGGCATAGGTTCCTTGACGTAATCAGATTTCGCTTTGTAATTAGTTACAAATCGAGGAGTCCTATCAAGCAACAGTTCCAAAGATGTATTACCTGGAAATCTGTTAAGGATGATAGCCTCAATCCAGCTTGTTTCAAGGCAATCATCTTTTGCTAAACCAAGCTCGGGGAAGCTCTCATTCATCAATTGAAGAAGCTTGTCCACCCCTCCAAGAAAGAAACCTGCAAATGTAGCCTGTATTGTTGGATTTCCTTGACTGGAATTAACTCTTCTTATATATGTCGTGATCATGAGATCTTCATGGAGCTTATTTGCAATGTATTGCCACCGATGGATAAGTTGGGTTGCATTTTGCTCCAAGGTTCTTAAGACATTGAAGACTGTCAACGTAGGTGGAACTTCAACCAATTTTATTTTCCACCCAATAACCACTCCAAAGCTGTTTCCTCCACCTCCTCGAAGGGCCCAAAACAAATCTTCCCCCATCGATTTTCTATCAAGAACTCTACCATTAGCATCCATTAATTCTGCATCAATTACGTTATCCGCAGCAAGACCATATTTACGAAGCAGCGCTCCATACCCTCCACCACTCAAGTGTCCCCCAACACCCATAGTAGGGCAAAGACCTGCTGGGAAGGCAAGTGTTCTACCTTTTTTAGCAATGTGGTAGTAAAGTTCCCCTACAGTTGCACCAGCCTGAACCCATGCAGTTTTATTAGTTACATCAATGGTGACTGATCGAAAATTGATTAGATCAAGGATGACAAACGGCAGAACAGACATGTAAGAGAGACCCTCAAAATCATGGCCACCACTTCGAATTCTAATTTGTAAATTATTTTTCTGGGAACAACGAATGGCAGCCTGAATGTGTGATACATTCGTCGGTGTAACAATGACAAGAGGCTTTAGGGTAGTAGAATTGAACCTAAGATTTCGTATTGCGAAATGCAACACAGAAGGGTATGAAGAGTCATTCTGGGTGTAAATGACTTTGGAAATGTCTGTGGAGTCTTCAACGTAAAGGGAAAAACATTCAATAAAATCTTCATGAGTGTGAGCTGAAGTCACCCATGAGAATGAAAAGAGAAGAACAAACAGAAGTGGCAGCATTGAAGAACTAATAGAAATCATTTCGATCATTTGATTTTTAGCATAGAGCCCTACTGGGAACCATCTTATTTATAGAACTGAGGAGAAGTGCTTCCATAGAAAGAAAGAGAAATTTGTAATAACAGATTAAAAGTAGAAAAAGTAAATTAATCGGTGTTTGAACTTGCGTCGCAAGAAACTTGAAGTTGAAGAATGACTGCAAATAACAAAGTATTTCCTCCAGGACTATCGGTTATCTGCATTGACAACAAATCAAGATGAAAGCTATTAAATTGTGTTCAAATGGAGATGATCCTATTTTATAACGTAGTATACGAAACGGTATCTCATCATCCACACATGCAACGAGCCTTTCTGAAATTTCTTTCCAAGATTCTGACCTTTTCCTTCCAATTTTGATTAGTTAATTCCCAAACTTCTGAATTTTGATTCACCAAACTTCTTTTACTTAATTATTTCAATTAGTCAATAATGTAAGCACATTTAATCAACATATTAAATTAAAGAACGCTTATAATATTGCAATTCATTGGAATTGCTATGTTATTATGACTTTATGAGTCATTTTCAAAGGTTTGGAGTTTTAAAGTCTCACCATTAATTCATATTTTGGACAAAGTTTTTAAAATTTACCCCTTGTATTTTCGTTCTGATTTGGAAATTACTCTGTTTTCTCTGTTTTCCTTTCGAAGCAACCCTGTTTTCCTCTGTTTCAGCTCTCTGTTTCTGTCTTCAAGTATGAGTAAACCAGTCAGAAACATTACGTAGAATTGCAATACTCAGCAGCAAGAACCTGTAGAATGTGTTGGCTGTAGAGGAAAAGCCTTATGCATTACAAAATCTGGATAACCGATGTTAATTTTTCATTGAGCTAACTAGCCAAGGGACAAAGTGAAAGATACGGGAACACAATTTTTCACCAACCTCATTAAACTGTGTATGAGTGAAATCTCAGGCCACAAATTGTGATAAAAAAGAAGAAGAGAAAACTATTTTTGACAACATCTTTATTATCATTTAATTTCATCTCTCCCTATCTCCCTCCTTTAGCTAGGAAGAGAGAGGTGGGATGCTTTGTTCATTTCTAAAGAAATTAGTAGGATCAACTCTAGTCTTCACAGACACTAACCTATCAAAGTTATTGTCAAAGTATTTGATACCCCAAATACTTGCTTGTCGATAACTTGTGTTTCCTTGAATATTGTTTATGCCAATGTCAAGATCCCTATAATTGACATATGCAGCTCGAGGGTTTTTTGAAACATGAGGAGTTAAGTAATCGTAAAGCCTTCTGATCCAGCTTATATGCCTCTTCGATGCCTCGTTGCCTTCTTCATCCCAAAACACCAAGTGTTGAATCTTGTACAGATTCCCGGATCGATGTGGAAATGGAATGCTAGTTTCTGAGATCTCATCCATTTTTCCTCCATAAGGAGCCCAGACCATTTGAGGCGTGTCGATATCTGCTTCAAGGAATCGTTCCCAAATCCCTTCTAATGCAGTTTCCGGCATAGGTTCTTTCACGTAGTCAGATTTTCCTTTGAAGTTTCTGTTAGTTAGAGGAGTCCTATCGAGCAAAACATCCGAGGATGCATTACTTGGGAATCCGACAACATAAAGGACAGACTTGATCCAGCTCATTTCGATGCAATCTTCTTCAACCAAACCGAGCTCGGGAAAGCTCTCTTGCATCAATGGAAGGAGTCTATCAACTCCACCAAGAAACAAGGAAGTGAATGCAGCTAATATTGTTGTCTTTTCTTCTTCACTAGAATTGATTCTCCTTAGGACTAAGGCAATAGTGAGATCTTCGTGAAGCTTACTCGCAACCGATTGCCACCGATGGACAAGCTTTGTTGCATTTTGTTCCAAGGTTCTTGGGACAGTGAAGACAGTCACTGTAGGTGGAACTGGAACCAACTTCAATTTCCATGCGACAACAACTCCGAAAGTATTTCCTCCACCGCCTCGAATGGCCCAAAATAGATCTTCTCCCATCCATGCTCTGTCAAGGATTCTACCTTTAACATCAATCAGTTGAGCATCAATGACATTGTCAGCAGCAAGGCCATATTTCCGCATCATCATGCCATATCCTCCTCCACTAATGTGACCACCAACACCAATAGTAGGCCAAATTCCTGCTGGAAAGGCAAGAGTTCTATTCTTCTTAGCAATTCTATAGTAAACTTCGCCGAGAGATGCACCAGCCTGGACCCATGCAGTTTTATGCCTTGCATCAACTGCGACTTTTCGAAGATTGATTAGATCAACGATCACAAATGGGAGTGAATATGATACATAAGAAAGGCCCTCATAATCATGGCCACCACTCCGGATTCTAAAATGCAAGTTTTGCTTTCGGGAGCAATAAATCGCAGCCTGAACGTGGGACACATTCGTTGGCGTAAAGATAACCACAGGTTTTGGATCAGAAGTTGTATTGAACCTATTGTTTTGAACCGAGAACTGCAAGACAGAAGAATATGAGGGGCTTCTTGGGGTGTAAATGAGCTTAGAAATGGCTGTGGAGTCTTGAAAATGAAAGGAAAGACACTGAAGAAAATCCTCATGAGGATGGGCTAGGGTTAACCATGAGAAAGATAAGAGAAGAAGAAACAATAATGGCAACAAGGAAGAGTTTAGAGAAGCCATCTCCATTGTTCTTTGAGCATGGGGAACCTGCAAGAGATGGACTTTATTTAGGCGAACTGATCAGCTTCTTGTCAACAGCAAGTGGGAGTTATGAACTATTTTGATCAGTAATTGAGGAACCATATAATTCAAGTTTGACCATTATTCATGTTTTTGGCTTTTAAATATTGCTCTGCTTCTATCAACACTACCAAGAACTTACCTGATCTAAGTTGAAAAGTATTCAGACATGGAAGTTTAGAGCAATGCTTATTGTAGTCATCATGAGCATATGCAGAGTCAATGTGTTACAGGTCATTGCATAAGGTATTTTAATTACGATGCCTTGTGTTAAACCCAAAAGCATTGAAAAACTGCTTTCCTCGGTTATTGCGCATGGCCTCACACAAATCTTTGATTAGTCAAAGCTCAAGCATTGGAATGTTGTTTTTAAGAAAATAGAAATAATATTTAATATAATAATAATTCAGTGAATCTCCTTGCTTGATCTTGCCGCCAAGAGAGTCCAAATATTTTATTTTTTTATTTGGCACGTTCTAGAAAGTTTTTAAGGAGCTTGACCACAGTCAAATGTTAATTACAATTAAGTCCTTGTAGTTTAATAAAATAAATCAATTAATTTCTATAATATCAAAAATGATTAAATGGTCCTTTGATTAGGGTTGGCCATAATAGTATTTTGTACTAAAAAATTCTTTCATCCTATCTTTCATCCTATTTTGACCATAATAGATATTTTTTTTTATATTTCATGTTTTAAAAATACAAAAAAAAATTAAAACTATATAAATTTTTATTTATTTATATATATGTTTTAAAACAATAATGAAACGCAACTCTAATAAAAATTATAACATTAATTTGTTATGAGATCAGTTATCCTATTTTATAAATGGAAACTTAGCTCATATAATAATTTTTTGTATCATACAAACTTTCCTTTTTTTAGTATCTTTGGATTATTTATAAAAAAAAATTATAAAAGATATTTGTTAGTCTAAGAACATGGCTTGATTTTAATTTTGTTGGTGGAAATATATCAACTAAGGTTACGAGTTTCCCTATGATAATTACTCAAAATTATAGTGTTCGCCATGGAGAACTCTCAAGTCTCAACTCTTTAAGAGCTCTTACATGAGGTATTTTAAGTAGAATGCCTTTTGTTAAACCAAAAATATTGAAAACATTAGAATTGTTGGATTAATTTCTCCCAGTATCATTTTCAATGGTGTTCTATAATTTAAATGTCTTTTTTTATAAAATAGACAAAATTTATTGAAATAGCTATTTATATAATTATTTTATGGCATGTTTTACAAACACAAGGACAGCTTTGAGGGTAGGGGTGAGCAAAAACACTGAAAAACCAATTAAACCGAGAAAACTGGAAAAAAAAATAACCGAAAAAATTAAATCGTGAAAAAAAACCAATTAAACCGATTAGAATTTTAAAAAACTGATCGGTTCGGTTTCGGTTTTACAAGTCTGGAACTGAAAAACCGAGCCAAACTGAAAAAAAACCAAGTCAAAACTAAAATAACCGAGTCAAATAGGTTTGAACCGGTTTTTATTCTAAAAAACCGAACCAAAACCGGTTGGTTTGAATCGGTTTCGGTTTGGTTTTGGTTTTTTAAAAAAATTTGGTTTAATTTTTTTATATATATAAAAATCAAATCGAATAAAAAATAATAAAGGAGTTTTAATTAATGGAAAGTATCTTTGACTTGAAACACAAGAATCAACCAAAAAAATAATGGAGATAAATCTTGGGATTTGTTAGAAAAGTTCGAGGAATTAATTGATTTATCTTATTATAAATATAATTGATTTCTTTCTCTGTTTTAATATATAATATCCATTAGAAAATCTGACTACTGAATTTCAATTCCCTTTTTACCTTTCCAAATTCTTCGAATCTGATATTTTATTTTTTTAGCTAACAAATTTATTCCCACATAATATCCAAAATTAAATAAGAACTTAATGCAGCGATTCTCAAATGGTAAAGAAATAAAAATAAATCCATATCTACCCTATAAAATTCATATTAGTCCTTGAAAGAATTACACTCAAATCTCCAATCACTTCTGTTTCTGCCTCAATCTCCAACCTCAAGCAATCCAAATGGCTTCCCAGATTCTGGTGATTGTTAGCTTCCTAGCCATCTCCTGTTCCTTGGCCGCTGCCGGCATTGAGCCTGGTCCATTGCAAGATTTCTGTGTTGCAGATCCTACTAGCTCAGGTGGGGGTCTAATTGATTTACTCAAAACTACACTGCAATTAATTAGCTTTAATCATATTCAAGAAATTAATTATTCTTTCATTTTATTTTTAGCTAAGTCTAGTGAGTACTCCCACTAACATATTCTTTTGTGATTATGGCCTAGCTTGCCTGGATCCGAAGCTGGTAAAGCCTGATAATTTTTTCTCTGGAGGCTTCCATGTTCCTGGCAACACATCAAACCCCTCTGGCTCCACTGTTACATCAGCTTCTGTCGCCCAAATACCAGGCCTAAACACCCTTGGACTCACACTCATTCGCTTTGACTTTGCACAAGGTGGTCTCGTCACTCCTCACATTCACCCTCGTGCAAGTGAGATTCTTACCGTCTTGGAAGGCAGCCTCCTTGTTGGGTTTGTGTCCTCTTCACCGGAAAACAGGCTCTTTTCCAAGGTCCTTGAGCAGGGAGATGTCTTTGTTTTTCCCATAGGACTTGCTCATTTCTTGAGTAATGTGGGCAACGGAACTGCTGCTGCTATTGCTTCTTTGAACAGCCAGAACCCTGGTTTTATTGCTATTCCTAGCAATATATTTGGAACCAATCCACCCATTGGTGATGATGTTCTAGCCAAGGCTTATAATGTCGACAAGTCCATTGTTGAGAAACTTAGAGCACAGTTCCATAGTTAAATTCTGAATTTTCGTTGTTCATGCATGGTTGGTGTTACTTTCACGAGTTTGTAATAAAAAATATTGCAAGAAAATAAAATTATTCCATATATTAACAAGCAAGGAACAACTCATTGGCATTTCCTTGTTCTTACGACTCTTGGTGCATGTGTAATCTACCAGCCTTGTCTTGGGTACCCCAAAGACATGGGCATTGGACGGCAGCAAGTTTCCTTCGAAGACTAAATTCTTGGACTGTCGATCCATCGCCATATATAAGAAGAGTTCCTGCGTACATACTACATCAATGATCAATGCTGTACGTAGTTTACCAGTCTCTTTGTAGTACCCCAAAGAATTGATATGGCTAGCCACAAAATTGTTGGCTACTGCAAGTTTTCTAGCCATCATTTGTGCCCTGGCCACTGCCTTTGATCCTAGCCCATTGCAAGATTTTTGTGTTGCAGATCCTACTGGCTCTGGTTGGCATCTGGTTGTCCATAAACCCTATATTTTTTTATTTATTTTGTTTCCATTTCATTATCTTATCTAGTCGGTTTCTCCACGATTTTTAAAAAAAGAACGAATTTTTGGTGTTCTTTTAATGTAAATATATTGTTAAGTTGCTTTGTTGTTCTAATTTTTAATTTTAATTAATTTGATCAAATATGATCGAAGTTGATATTTGTTAGATTTCAAAATTAAAAGCACTCATTGCAAGTTTTTAAAGATTCAAACATTCAAATAGAAAAACTAAAGATACACACTCAAATTGGAAAAAAAATTACAATTCCCACCTTGCAACACTAATGGCATTCATAATGCCCACGAGAACCTGCCTCGCTAATAAAACCATGCCTATCACACAAATTAATCCAAGGAAAAAAGCTACAAGTTTGAAGTGATAGATGACCAAACACTCGTCTACTAAATACAAAGACATCCATCATTCAGATTTAAAAGCAAAAGGAGTCACGAAATCCCATCTTCAATACAAGGAACCACAACCCATACATCAGCAAGTCAATCTAGTTTGACCCCCCAATGAGAAACATTTCACTCACTTAAATAGAGCCAGGGAAATACATACTTCAGACATAGTGAAAAGAATTTCAAGCTATCTTAAGTATCATGTTCCTCTTCCTCTTCCTCCTCGTACTCCTCTTCATCGATAGTTGCATCCTGGTATTGCTGATACTCAGCAACCAGATCGTTCATGTTACTCTCAGCCTCGGTAAATTCCATCTCGTCCATTCCCTCGCCAGTGTACCAGTGCAAGAAAGCCTTGCGCCTGAACATAGCTGTGAATTGTTCACTGACACGCCTGAACATCTCCTGGATTGAGGTTGAATTCCCTATGAAAGTGGATGCCATCTTCAGACCCTTTGGCGGGATGTCACATACACTAGACTTGACATTGTTGGGAATCCACTCAACAAAGTATGACGAGTTCTTGTTCTGGACATTTATCATTTGTTCATCAACCTCTTTAGTGCTCATCTTACCACGGAACATGGCTGAAGCAGTTAGATAACGGCCATGACGCGGGTCAGCAGCACACATCATGTTCTTGGCATCCCACATTTGCTGGGTTAGTTCAGGCACAGTCAGAGCACGGTATTGCTGTGATCCTCTTGATGTCAAGGGTGCAAATCCAACCATGAAGAAATGAAGACGAGGGAATGGGATAAGGTTAACTGCGAGCTTTCGTAGGTCAGAGTTCAGCTGTCCTGGGAAGCGAAGGCAGCATGTGACACCGCTCATGGTGGCAGAAATGAGATGGTTAAGATCCCCAACTGGGATATGGCAAAACAAAACATAAGGTACCAGGGTCAGATCATGATGCTTCAAAACCTTACATGGAACATACATGCATGTGTTTGGGCATGTTCATGTACACATATCATGCATCTGTTCGTACGAATTACATGTGTATTATCTGCAATCAAATTGAGCTGAAGATATTGCATATTCTGGAAGAGGGAAGAAGAATAAGTGAACAGCAAGCTGTACAATAGAAGTTGTTGTTGTTGTCATCTTTATTTGTGGGGCATAGGGGTGGTGGTTGTCTAGGTTAGAGGCAAGGAGACTAGGAGAGACAGCAAACCATGTGGATTTAAATACCAATAAAAAATAAGAAGTCACAAGCAATCAATTCCCTATCAACCACCAATGAGAACGAGAAGTGAGCAGCCAACTAAGAACTAAGCATTTTATTATTGTTGTCCATCTCAACATTCATTTTCAATCTTTAGGTAGAAAAGACCAGATGGTTCTTTTAATTAATTCCAGATTTAACATCTTTAAATTATGCCTTTCAGTTCACAGAAAGCGCTTTCAATTAACTTACAAGTGGGGGTAGCAAGCTTGAGAGTGCGGAAGCAGATGTCATACAAAGCTTCATTGTCCAAAACCATGCATTCATCAGCGTTTTCTACAAGCTGGTGGACAGAAAGAGTTGCATTGTATGGTTCAACAACAGTATCAGATACCTTAGGTGAAGGGAAGACGGAAAATGTCAACATCATACGATCAGGATACTCCTCACGAATTTTAGAAATAAGAAGAGTTCCCATGCCAGAACCAGTGCCTCCACCCAAAGAATGGCAAACTTGAAATCCTGTTCCGCCAAATATATTAAATGATTCTTGAAAACAGACAGGAAAACTAAAAATGTAGAATCAATGAGAAAGGACAGTTCTAGATAGAACTTAAATTTAAGAGAAACAACAATAATGGTACACCAATCAAATGACCACAAATTAAAGAGAAACACGGAATATTGCAAACAAAAACCAAATCATGAAAAAGATAGAAACCAAACTTCCAACCATGAGTATAAACCACACTTGAATCTAAATAGACCTTGTTACATACTTCAAGTCCCGCAAGATCATTTTCTCATTATCTGTTATCAGCTGTGAAAACCAACGACACAAGTTTCCAGCCAAAAAAAAAATCAGAACTAGCCTAGCAAATGGAGCAGTCAGCAAAACCAGAAAAACAGGATTTAGTCCAGCATTACGATGTCATTGAACACCATGAAAGAACAAGTCATGGAGGCACCATCATAAACACACATTTAGCTTCCCAGCAAGCTAAACAAAATAAAAATGAAAAGCCCCTCATTTTCATAATACAAAAAATCAACGGCACCAAGAAAAATCTCAAAAAAAACCTGAATATAAGACCAGATCCAATCAAACCCACTTGTATTCTTTGTATTCTAACAAACTAACCAAAACCATTTAAAAAAAATAGATATATCCAATCAAAACAACCAAAAGCCATTTCTCAAAGCATTAATCCCTCGCAATGCAATATCAAACAAGCAAAATAAACAAAACTCATAAGGGTTCAATCAAAACAACACAAAAGGCACTTAAAAAGACATCTTTAAAAAAAAATACCTTGCAAGCAATCACAATTTTCAGCTTCTTTCCTGACAACATCAAGAACAGAATCAATCAATTCAGCTCCTTCAGTGTAATGCCCTTTAGCCCAGTTATTACCAGCACCGGATTGGCCAAAAACAAAGTTATCAGGCCTAAAAATCTGTCCAAAAGGACCAGATCTGACTGAATCCATGGTACCAGGTTCAAGATCCATAAGAACAGCACGTGGCACATATCTTCCACCACTTGCTTCATTGTAATACACATTAATCCTCTCCAATTGAAGATCTGAGTCTCCACTGTACCTCCCTGACTGATCAATCCCATGTTCATCACAGATCACCTCCCAAAACTTGGCCCCAATTTGATTCCCACATTGACCCCCTTGAATGTGAAGGATTTCTCTCATTTTGGCACCAAAGTTTGCACCTCTTTGGGGTTCCTGAAATGGTTTTTAAGTGGGATCTGAAGGGGAGAGGGAATTGAGGAGGAAGGAGAGGAGGAGAGCATATAAAGGAGGTTTCTTTGGGTTTTTTTGGGTCTTTGAGGTGATTTTATTGGTTACTTGCATGGGATGGGGTTCAGGGTGTGTTTTTTCTAATCATTTTTGGTTGCAAGTGAGATGGAATGTACGTTTGAGTGTTCTGGAAGGAATCACCTTATCAGTTTATGTCTAACATGACAAGTTTATCCCTTGGGATCATATTGTCTTTATAATGTGTATTTTAATTAAGGCTTAAAGACTGTTTGTAACAAATTTTCTATTTCTGATTAATTTAAATATTATTAATAAATAAATACAATTTAAATATTAAAAAAATACAATTCAAGTTTTTTTAGATTACTTTCATTTGATTAGATTAAGAATTAAGATTTTAAAACTAATACTAAATATCAACAACTAATCCCTTTACAAGTGCCACTAAGTATCAAAATAGTTAACGGTGTGATGATTTAATTTTTTAGAGAGATCCATTCCACAGAGTTAATGTTATAAATGGCTGATATTATTTGAGAAATAAATTTGAATATTTCTTGTATGTACAAGCAATGGTAGACCCATTAAAAAAAAAATACTAAATTGTTGGTGGTATTTGATGAAAATACGTGATGAGACTTGTGGCATTAGGGCTGGCTGCCTGCCTCTGGGATTACACAGCAAGAAATTTGTAACAAGCTGGTGTTTTCAAGATGAGATATGAACTTAAAGCAATAAAGTTTTAATTTGGAGAGAAAAGAATCAAACTTTTTAATTTTTTGGGAAAAATAAGATCTACTCTGCTCTCCAATGTCTCTCAGTCGCAAGTCCCAGCTGTGGTACTTCGATCCACTCTGTTCATGCTTCCTTAGTTCTCACTTTCTCAAGTTTTCTGATACTTTGATCTCAGTCAAGAGGGCTAGGAAAGCAGGCAACCCCACCATGAATGAATGAATCAAAAGCTTGGAAAGTTCATCTCTTCCAAGTTTGCTCGGAGAGTAGAATAAGGGCAACACCAAAAAAGAAGTCATCGGATTTGCAGATCGCATTTGAACAAATTCCTGGCATGATGAGAGCTCGTGCTCAGAAAGTTTGGTAGGCCTTAGTTCATAATGGCCCCTTACCAAAACCCTGTTCCCCAAAAAGACATTTGGACCAAGTCCTAGGTAAAAGATGTTGAACAGAAATAAGTTGAGTAGCATTTGGAATCCATGAAAATGGACTAGGCCTGTGATGCCATTTTTGCTAAAAGCAAACCCATCTAATAACCATACACTACCGACGGGCTGGCCCGGGTGATGTAACAT
>Ga0325414_1002632_pt1 | contig 18302 bp, 17 predicted proteins | sample PopdelMetagenome_8_FD_206183 | JGI IMG/M metagenome (GOLD analysis project Ga0325414, IMG submission 206183) | Populus deltoides microbial communities from Bellville, Georgia, United States - Leaf-PdKOR-R3 | ecosystem: Host-associated > Plants > Phyllosphere > Phylloplane/Leaf | place: USA... | reverse complement strand
AAACTAACTACATTCCGTTAGCATGGAGTTTCTAATAAGTATACCGATATCAAGACATAATAGATACTCGTGTAATTATCAAAGCAATGCATATCGTATTGAATATAATTTAGTTCAACATGAGTACTTAAAAAATAAAGCAGCGTGTATAAATATTCAATAAATTAATAGTTGTACTCATCATATAATCAACACACATATTTATTTATATTACATGCACATTAAAGATTATCTCACTCACACGGAAAACAAAAGCAAAAGATAAACGAATGCGGAACCAGAGGCTACTGAAAATCGTTAGGAGAAACGTTAACACTTAACAGAACCTATAACACATACATAAAATACTAAAAAAATAAATCCAAGTAAAGCATCATAAAAGATTAAAAACTCTAAATTTAGATACCAAAACGTAAATATAAAGCCGAACTGTTTCACCCGATCGATCCGAACATAACTCAAACTAATCGAACCTAATGTATTCAGTAAAACTTTACTGTTGGGCGTTTACCAATCAACCACCATCACAGACCAACCGGTTAGCCAGTTTAGACTTGTCGGTCGACCAATAGCAAACAATCAACCGGTCAACTGATTTAGAACAACTAATTGATCAGGATTTCCAGAATCCCGATTAGCCAATTTTTAAAATTGCAGATCATAGAAAAACATAGCATGTTCTTCAACAACTCACGATTTCATTCATCAAATTAGTTTGTTTTATATCAACTAACACCCTAATACTTTAATTAAATTCCTTAAATCATTCAATAATCAATTCAAAATGAAACCTAAACACTTCTTAAATCTTTTCACAGTCAAATTTCTAATAGAAAAAAAAGAAAGAATTGCTTGCTTGTTTATTCAACTTTTCTTGAATAAAAAGTAGTATATTCTTTAAATATCCAAGTTAATTGGGTTGGGTTTTGAACTGAAATTTTGACTCGAGTGTGTTGGGCCAAAACATGTATCTTCCATTTTAAATAACTAATCAACGTTGGAAAGCAACTTGAAATTTGAACGGGTTGGAAGAAGAAGCAAAGTGCAAATTGGATGAAGTTCAGGTACCTTCAACATCAGCGTGCACAGTTCTGGCGCCGCCAATAGTATTTGCCTATCCGAGTCAACAAGCCCGCCCTTGTCATGGTATTCTAGATGGGTCAGGTATACGAACGCATACTGCTTTATCAATGATGGCTTCTCATCGATCAGGATCAAAATGCGGATGCCATTGGCGGCGCACAGTAAGAATATGATCCGAAACCATCCAAATAATACTGTCCTATACTTACCCTCTTAACCACATACAAAATCACTGCCCAGATTTCGCTCCATCCTTTAGCCTCCACCGACTTTAGAGTAGGCTTGCAAGTAGCGGTACCCTACTCTCTTCCCCAGCACCTTAGTAATTAGGGTTTCTTCCTACTTTTTATGTAATCTCCTTTTCTCAGCAGCGGACAATCAGATCGCAGGACAATCCTCCTCCTCCTCCTCCTCCTCCTCAGAACAGTATCCTTCAAACAGTCCTTCCTCGTCGACTCTGTCCCCCATAAGAGTACCCTTACAGGACTTGCACTTGGGCTCCTCCACATTCACAGGCTCCTCGTCCTCTCTGACAAAGCCCGTTCCTTCCCCATCCATGACGTCTCCAACACCAACTTTTACTTTTTTGTATCACCACGTTCCTCCAAATCTTGCTTTTCAACAGATTGGGTGTCCCCTCGCCGAACACAGAGTGTGTACATTTTTTAGATAGTTGATAGTCCAGCTTCCCATCTAATTTAATTTAGATCATAAACTAGGTATATACTCAAATTCTGGTGCAGGACTTTTTGAGTCCTTGAATTTTCAATCTGGGATAAATCTAATCTCCATCATCTATTCCATTGACAATTTATATGCTAAAAGTCGAAATTCATATTTATTTTGCTGTTTTAGGCAAGGCACTTGGGATTTTTTGAGGGTTGGGTTGCCTCGACCTAATTGTGATTTTTCACGTTATTAGCAATTAATTAGTCTTAATAGCCATTTAGTGGTGCCTACCTTTGAGAACTCAAAACCAATTGCTTGTTCCAGAGCTCAAGATTCCAATAAAGGATGGAGCAATATAGCTGAAATGGGTGAAACAAACGCGAAAATTTTAATTCAACTGAACAATCAGGGGCAGGTTCTTATTAATACGTTCCCTGATTCCCTCACAACCAGAAAAGAAAAGCCTTATCTTATTTGAGAGGAAAAGAAAAAGAATAACAGACACTAAGATAATCATGCAGTAGAATAGGATTAACTTGTATAGCGTGGGGGAGGGGGGCGGGGGGCGAACGGTGGCACGATACTTGCACAGGAAGACATGATAGTATGAAACAATGGCTGACTATCAGGGGGCAGAATTCCTGGTACGGATCAGTCCAGATTAGCAATGACAGCATCAACCACCTCTTGTGTGGTGCTGTCTCCACCAAGGTCTTTGGTTCGACACTTCCCCTCAGATATTACATGCTTCACTGCAGTCTCAAGTCTATCAGCAAATGAAGGAAACTGAAGGTGTCTCAGCATCATGGCAGACGAGAGCAGCAAAGCCACTGGATTTGCCTTCTTTAGTTCCACCATTTTTTCTTTTCCCACGTTTCCAGCAGAAGCACCTTGCTCAAAAACAGCATAATCAGCTCCCACATTACCTGTAGTCGCCAAAAACTAAATAAATTATAAGGCAAGCTTATAGAGCTGATAATAACAGAAAAGGTCCAAAGGACGTGGAACAATCAAGCTCCTAACAGCTTCAAGATTAGGATTCCTTAATCTATAACTCCTTAAAGAAGGTAGGGAAAAGTCTTTTGCAGAATTAGAACTTTAACCAAATTCATACCTCCTGGCATGACACCAGTGCCTCCAGCTATACCAGCAGCTGTATTTGCCACAAGATTGCCATAAAGATTAGGAGTAACCTGTACAGAGCATAACAGAACTTTCATTAGTGAAAGGTCTAAAGTCAAAAGTGCTAAACAGTTGACAATCAAGCATGCATAAGACTATTGATTGCAGACAGTGGCCACTGCAAGAAGCTCAGTGAGGAGACGTGAAAAGACAAAACTGCAAGTCTAATTCTCAATTAGTTTACACCATGGTTTTAGCATCCTTGTATTATTAAATAGGGTTCTTCATTTAATCACACGACAATTTTTTCCCTAACCATACGAACTGATAATTCTCTCACCACAGCAAATGCTACCGAGAGACCTGCTGCTGAACAACAGACTTGTTCCGACACATCAAAACCGAGGTTGCATACCAACACCATAAATACATAGAAATCACCTAATAATGAATAACATCCCCCATAGACACCAATTCAAACAATAATGAACAAGAGTTTTCAAAAAATCACTTACCATCACATCAAATTGCTCAGGTTTCGAAACCAGCTGCATACAGCAATTATCCACAATAATCTCAGTATACTTTATACTCGGATATTTCTTCGCAACCTCTCTGCAAGACTCCAAAAACAGCCCATCTGCAAGTTTCATAATATTTGCCTTATGCACTGCCGTCACTGTCTTCCTATTATTCAAATAAGCATACTCAAATGCATACTTCGCAATTCTCTCTGAGCAAAACTTTGTTATCACCTAAAAACACATTCGTCACCATCAACACACCATTATATATATATATAAAAAAAGGAACAAATCACACACAACAAAAAGTAATTATTCAAAATGAAACAAATAATCGTCAAATCAGTTTTATAAGATTTCAATCTACCAAAAACTCGAACTTGAATAAGCAAAACATAATTATCACAAGAGAGACTATTGATCATGAGGTGCTATAGAATAATACTAGTTTAGGTTCTTCCCGGAATCACTTCCGGGAAAATCCCTTCCATCAAATCAACATGTCCCTTTAGTGGGTCACAAATATTCAATGATCATGATAATTAACAAAACCATTAACTAATGATTAACACAATAAACAACAAAACAATTCACTAAGTCAAACAAACAATAAAGGTTGATTACTTTAAGGCTTTCAACAACACCAGGAACCACCTCATGCTCAAGCCCAGCGTATTCCCCTTCAGTATTCTCTCTAATAACAACAATATCAACATTTTCGTGCCGTGTAGGCAACCCTGGCAAATTAAAACAATTAACCAGCGAAGCATACAAATCCAATTCCTTCCTTAACGAAACATTCAGCGAGCTGACACCACCACCGACCGGAGTCCTCAATCCTCCTTTCAGACAAACTTTGTTTTTCTTAATCGATTCGATAACTTCTTCCGGAATGCGATTCATGTCGCCGTGGACTTCGTATTTCTCGAAGTAAACCGGTGCGTGCATCGCTTGCATTACTTGTTCTACTGCGTTGGTGACTAAAGGCCCGATTCCGTCTCCGGGGATGAGGGTGACTGCGCGTGGTGTTCCGTCTCCGGGTCGCGGCATGTAGGTAACGGACCGGGAAGTTGGGATGGGGGTTAGAGAGAAGGAGGTGGTGGGTTTGGTTAGGGCTTTGAGGAGGGAGAAAGACCGGCGAGCCATGGAGGCTTAGGGATTTTTTGTGTTTGATTTTTGGAAATTAGGGCTTGGAGGCCATCAAAGGAGAGGGAGAAAAGAGCGGGTATTTTGGTAATCGAGGAGACTAGAATAGAACGGAAGAGGAAATGTTGAGGAAAGTTTAAATTTAGTCCCTATTGTATATATTATTCTCAGTTAAATTCTAAAACAAGAGACTCTATCAATCAGATATCAGATGTTTTGAAATTTTTCGGTTAGGTCCTTCCGAGAATATTTGTTAAAATTGTCCATATAAGAAATATAAATATTGATACAAATCCGGATATAACCCAACTAAGGACCCGAAAAGCTTAATAATTTAATACAAAAAAATAATAATAATAATAAAAAAGTTATACATCAACCTACCTATTTGTTTTAAGTAGTGTTTTAACACTTTGTTTTAATTAAGGGAATTATATCCTTCATTTGACAAAAAATAAAAAATAAAAATTCGAGTTAAATTCAACCCTTCAATGTTTTGAGAAACAATTTTTTATTTTTTAAGAGAAAAATAGGATTCAATGTTGAATATATCCTGTGTTCCTCTTTGCTAAAGTCAGCTTCGGGCCTTCAAAGGTTCATCAACAGCTAGAGAAGCTTACACCTATAACACCATTACCTGCTGCCTTCCTTGTCTTTGGTCGAACCATCTGCACCGTAATTGCCTGTAAACTACATCACATCACATCACATCAGGGTTCTTAGTTTGGAAAGCTTCCCTCTCAACAATTTATCTTGGAAGGTGATGGGATATTTGAACCTTTTAAAGCTACAACGATGATTAGGGCAATTATAGAGCTCACTTGGCAGTCTGCATATAGCAGTTTGGTTTATCATTCTGCATCGGAACCAGGATATTACTCGGCATAGAGTACGTAAATTCGGTGACCCTCAAACTCGAACAGTTGAGTTCAGAAGATGACGAAGTATACAATGAGTACCCACCCCTAGTTGTCACCACTAGCTATTTCTTTCAAAGTTTTGCAGCATGATAATGAGCAATGACAAGGAAATGCCAACATCTGATGCCTAACTCATCAAACAACAGATCAGATAAAAGGAATTTTGGATTAAAAGATAAGGACGGCAAAACCATAGGCTTCGTCATAGATCGCCTACACACGCAATTATCAAGCACTCAATTCTTCATCTAACAAATGTTGAAATAATTGAACGTTCATGCATACAATGTACGGATTAAAACTAACAAATAATTCTCTAGCAATCACATTTGCGAAAGAAGAAGTGAAATATTTTTTTTCTAACCATACAAAAATTAACTTCAATGAAGCTCAGAAAACCTTTTTTAATGGCGGATACCATCTCTCAATATAATGAACATAAAAGGGATCCTTCCAGAGTGTCAAAGAAAGTCAAAAGTTCTATTTGAAAAAGCCTCCATATAGCGTTATACCCAAGAAATAAGAAAACCTAATTCTCAGCTATTAACCAGCTTCAAAACCTTTTCTGCCAACAATCCATTTATGCTGAATCAACATTCGTAGCTCCTTTTTTTCACGCATCAACCATGAAACAGCTGGCCTTAAAATGCATATACAAAAATACCTGAACTAGAGGGTTGGAGCAGGAGAAGCCACAGTACCACCCAATCCCATCTTCTGCCCCAACACTGTAAGCTGCTCAACGAACTCAATTCCAGTGAGGATTTCTGTTGTTCCATATATAACATGCTTGACAGGCTGCTGACGCTGTGCAAATTCTTGTAAGCTTCCATACTCCATATAATTACCACCACCAATCATAAACACTATAGCTTCTTTAAATGGCCCTTTCAGATGGCTGCCACTGGTCCCAGAGCCTGACTTGGGAGCTCGAGGATCAAACACAAGGTAAGAATCCACATCAGGATTTGGCCTCCCCTCCATCAAAGCTTCCACAATCCTCGTTAATGCCAGCTGCCTATCGCTAGATAATAAATTCTTCACACCAGCTGTCACAGCGCTAATTGACTGCCCATAAAGTTTTTCAGCCCAATCAACAATGTTACTTCGACTGGCAGAATTTGATGATGCCAACGACACATTTAAGGACTTCATTTTCTTCACATACTGGAATGCACAAGTATCAACCTCAGACTCCCTTAGAGAAGTTTCAATGGCTTCCACTTCTGACGGATTAATACTTTCAGAACATATAAGGTAAATGATTGCAAATCTGAGCTTATCCATCTTGGTTCCTTTCCCTCTAAGCACACCCAAAAGTTCATTCCGATCAATCCCTCCTCTGACCATCATGTCATTCTCTTTTTTCGCATAGGAATCAAGAGACCTCTCCTTGATCTCACCCAACAAAACAGTTGCAATGTTTGTGTGCTTATCAATCACCTGCTTCCGCTCTGTCAATTCAGGCAGAGAGTTCACAGCATTCATCAAATGCTTGGTGTTCCCAATCAAGTCCGTCCCATCAAACTCAGCCCCATCAGTTCCTCCAGTCCTCCTATTAACCTCATCAACATCCTTCTTATACTTGTTCAATTGAGTCTCAATTTCCACTGCAACTTCAGGAAACTCCAGGGACCCATTTGCCACCCAAAATGGATCAGAACTATCCAATTCACATGACCTCATCCCACCCTTTTCCCCTGGCACACTCAACCTGTTAAGCCTCAAGCCAAGAACATCATGAACAAGAGTAAGATACCTAAAATCATGTTGTATTCCAACTGACAATTCAAAATTTCGATCAAATATACACAAAACTGGCCTCTGAAATGAGCTCGCAAAACCCCCACCTTCTGTAAACAAATTGTTCTTTGACAATAAATGATCTCTCAACTTCTGATCTAACACCGACGCCACCATCTCTGCTGGCCCTCCACTTGGACACCTAATAACTGGCACAACAGCGAGTGTTGCCAACACACAAAATAACCCACTAGCAACCTTCTCAACAATCTCCTCAATCTCTCTATCACCAGCAGATGGATCATTCAACTGAACATAACAAAACTTCTGCGCCAACGAAAACAAGTTATGCTCCAAAGTCACAAACTCCAAATACTGGTCATGCACCTTCAAAATCTTATCTATGGACTCCGAATTCAATGTCCCTGATGCAAGATCCTCAAGAAGCGGACGAGGAATAGATGATGAAAAATTAAGGTGCAAGCTATCATAAAGCGAGCGTGACGCATCAGCAACAATCCTCTGAACATTAACTTGACTTGGTTGAACAAAGTACACAGCAGGGACATCATGGACAGGCTTTCGATCCTTGTCAATAAGGAAATAAAGAGTAACCCCATGTTTTCTCAGATCCTTGACATGAATCAATGGAGATAATATATTTTGACAAAATTTATCATAGATCAAGATCTTGTAAACCTCTTCATTAGCAGTACCAGTTGCATTCAAAGGTTGGTTCAGATTTAGCATCCGGATTATACATTCTGCAGCCCCCAAAAAAAATGAAATTACAAAACTTGTTCAATAAACACATCAGATTAAACAAAAAGGAAAAAAACTTTTAAGTGTAATTTGGGATCGAATCTAATACAAAATGGGTTCACATCAAAATCAAAACTTACTCACTAAATACATGAAATTAAGCAAAAAGTAATGAACTTAAGAGGTTATTTGGGCTTAAAACTAAGTAATAACAAATGGGTTATTGCTTCATTCCACAAGAGATCTAAAGAGAGAGGGAGAAAAGGCACTGACCTGTTTGTTTTTGACGCAGATTGAGAGCCATAACAGTAGGAAAAAGAAAAAAAATCTGAACTTGGTGAAATCTCGGAGTGTAAATTTGTTAGTTGTTACTCTCTAGTCTCTCTCTCTCTTCAATTTATCCCTTCTTTGTTAGCTTCCCTGTCTAAAATGGAGAGATCAGGGGTTTGGCTATATATGCTGGATTCAATGACGTCGGCTTCATTATAGTGTGATCTTGATTATCCGATAGAATTATAACACGTCATATGTTTAGAATTCATTTTCTTGACTTTGTTGACTATCACTCGACCTAACCAATGAGGAACTGCCACGTAATTGACATGAAGCATTAAATATGTGGTCATCTGCCCGATTTTTAGAAACAGGCAAAAGAAGAGGGAGGGGAGTGTGGAGGAGAAGAGAGAGAGATTCTGGCTATGGAAAAAAATTTGTGTTTGAGAAACAAATATTGGGTTTTAAGGCATGGAAAGAGCATTCCTAATGAAAAGGGTCTCATTGTTTCCTCTATGGTGTTACCACCTATCTTTTTAAAAACTCTACCTTTTATTCCTAAACCTGTTTCAGTGCTTGTTTATAACCAGTGGGTGATTTTATAACAGGAAAATGGGATCAAGGAAGAATACCAATTAGCAGATGAAGGTGTTGGTCAGGCACAGTTGGCTGGAGAATTGTTCCTTAAGGTGTGTATTTCAGTGTGAAGATTGCATTTTTCAAAAAGATAACATTTTTCATGTTTTATCCTTCCATTCTGCGTTCAATTTTCCTATGTAATCTATTTGCATAGACTAGCTAGTTCTTAGGCTTTGTTCTAATTTTATGGGTATCGTAATTCACAAAATAAAAGGGCAATTCTGATTGTATTTTGAAAAAAATTGACACCTTTTTCGGGCAAATCTTTGAATTCCTAGAGTTAGAGAGGTTTAAGATGTTATAGTCTATGGCTTGAGGTTTTTCAATTTCATAAGCAGCAAAGCATGGAAGGTCCTTTAGAAAAACTAAGAAGTTTAGGTTTCTGATGATGGTTTGAATATTCAACACTGTTGAAGAGGCCAAACCTTGGGATGAGAAGGAATAGTTGAGTTGATTATGTGAGTTTTCAAAATTATGTACTTCAACTTGCTTTCTATGCCTGTTTGAGCACTACCCAAAACTTTTGCAAACTTTGTACCGTAAAGACATAAAAGGACCAAAGAAATCAAAGTTTGGCGTGTCTTAAAATTGACAAGAGATTATGGGAAGAAAGTAGTTGTTTCCTGTAGGAGTTTTGTTGAGGGTGGACAATCAAATACTATTTGCAAGAGAATATAAACGTATGCATGTCAGCTGGGAATATCACTCTAAGAATTATGCAAGAATGGGGCACATTGGAAAATGATGGTATTCTGAGTTTGGATAGACTGTGGTATCACTTTGTTGGAAGCATTTGTGGATGAAAAAGAGACGGAAAATGAAAGATTTCTAGGATGTTGTTGTAGAGATAATTGACGTGTGAGAGAGTTTAAGGAGGGAATTTGAAAAGCCAATATTTAAAAATGCTTGATGTTGTTATAGAGGATGGTTTGACAAAAGGTTTTCAATAAACAAGGAGAAAGTAAAGACTGAACAATATGGCAAATGAGAGTGGAGACTCTGGGTGGGGAGTCTGCACTTGGTAGCATACAAGGACATATCATGCTGAGCATCAAATAACTTTGTTTATGCTTTTGTGAATTCTTTTTGCCAATGTTATCAAGGTTGGCATTATAAATAAGGAGAAAGCTACAATTGCTAATGGCTTGATGGAACTCTTTTTTATCCCTTAGTAATTGGCTTTCTTTAACTGCAGTTGTTGATTTCCCCCTTCAGCAAATTTAAGAGTCCGCTGCATATCCAGCTAACTGTATAATCTGTGCAGGAATTGAAAGAAAGAAACATACCACTTGAAAGTGTTCGCATCTGCTACTCTCCATTTGCAAGAACGAGCCACACTGCCAAAGTTGTTGCATCTGTTTTGAATCTTCCTTTTCAAGGTCCTCAATGTAAAGTGAGTTACTGAACCCAATGAGCATTCTTTATTTAGTGCATCTACTTATCTGCTGCACCGAAGTGCTTGAAAAGTGTCGTTCCTCATAATGCCATTCACTAGGAAAATTATCTATAATTAGCAAGGGTTGGCAGACCAGATGTTATGCCCCCCACCCCCCCAACATGCAAAGAAGTTGCATGGTTATCTTTCATTTTATTGGGCTGCTGGCCATTTAAGCTCCTCCGATGACCTGAGTCTATGGTGCTACTTTGTTACCATCTGAAGAAAATAATCTGCTGAACATCTGGTCTCTTTTCTATCAGAAACCTGTGTTCAGTCAATTAAATGTAATGAATTTTTTCTTGTATGTTTGTTGTTATTCCTCATACTCATTATAAAGTAAATGCTACTTGGCAGATGATGGGAGATCTTCGAGAACGCTACTTTGGTCCTTCATTTGAACTTTTTTCACATGATAAGGTAACACATTTGTGGAGTTTATTTTAGATTTTCTTGCCATAAGGCTACTAGATTAAGGGTCTTTTGTACATGTATATGGTAAGATGGAGTACTCACTGCAACAATGGCCTCACTCAATAACCCGCACCATCTAAGCCAAAGAAGCACAGCCCTTCCCACTAGCAATTGAGGCTTACTTTTTTTCTTTCTCAATCGACAGTATCCTGAGATATGGGCACTTGATGAGAAAGATCCATTCACGCGACCAGAAGGTGGAGAAAGTGTTAATGATGTCACTACTAGACTTGCAAGTGCTCTGGCAATTATCGAGTCAGAATTTCAAGGGTAAGCATGTCCATGTTTCTTTGGCATTATGAAAAGCATGATCCAGAAAATGAGGAAACAGTTTTAGTACCCTCAGTATTATCACCTTATAATCCATCAAAGTGTTTTTAGGAAATATTGAACGTTTCTGGGAACATATAAAAGAAACCCATTCTTTTACAAGTTGCATTTTAATGTGAACGTTGGCGTTGGCTGTAAAGGCTTTGTTTTAATTATCAATTGTTGTGCAGGTGTGCAGTCTTGATTGTGAGCCATGGTGACCCCTTGCAAATCTTGCAAACAGTACTAAATGCAACCAAGCAAAACACAGAGTCGTCCTCTAATGACTTGGCATCAATAATTCAAGCAGTCAAGGTCCCTTCTGTCTTGTCTCAGCACCGGAAATTTGCACTGGTTACTGGAGAACTTAGGCCGGTAGAATAATTTGCAACTCATGTTGAGTGATGTGGTTTGAGACTTCAGTGATTTGATTTTGTTTAGACTTGAAAAATATCCCGTGAAGCAACAATGATTCTTCTGATGAGCAATAGCATAGTCTGCTTAATAAAAGATCCATTCTGTTTCAATGTGTTTTCGATAAAATATACTTGATAGGTAGAGGATTTTGCCATAAATGAAATGGTTTGCAATATATAGGCCAACACCAAACTGATGGTATAATTGGCAAGCACCGAAGCTTGGGTCACATATTTGTGATTTCACACAATAACACAGTTCCAAGCAGACACAAGGACAGCAGCAATAACAAAAAGAACAGAGTGAACAGAGTTTATGAGAAGCAAACTCTTGTTTTTCTGCACACCAAGTCTCAGTAACTGAGTCAATCCAACAGAGGTTCCCAACATGAAGAACTGCTTCAAATAAGCCTGGCACCCCATGAGACATAAGATCCTTGAACGTCCCATGCTTTGGGTTAGAAGAAACCAGAGCTCTGCATTCATACTCCAACAACGTCTCACCGTTCTTCAACAGGCATAAAACTTTAACAAATCCGCTGTTCGAATAGAACTTAGAATCCTTGAATGATATATCTTGTTCCAAACCCCTTGGCAAGTAAGCTCCCATGTTGTACTTCTCGACCCAAGACTCCACCGCTCCATATTCCATAACCATATCTCAAATTCTCCTTGGTTGCACAATTGGAGCCACAACCAGTTGATAGAATAACAAGTTGAGGCCACACCTATTGGAGCCACAACCATTAGGTTTTGGGACTATTTGCAATCGATCATCTGCAAGATGAAAAGAGAGAATAACGGGAAGTTTATAATGCATGCGAATCCAACTAAGCCAATGAAGCCTTCCATTAAGCAAGACCCTAGTGGAGTCACAATTAGATGGTAAGATATTTGATGGGGGGGTCTTGCATGGGATCAATAAGGACATGCAAGGTGGTGGCCCAGTTGAGTTTTAATTTCACGTTTTTGGTGGTGGACCACCGTTATTATGTTAAGGGTTGTGTTGAGTTTTATCCAGTTGGGCCACTATTGTTCAAGGTTTTGTGTAATGACCTGGTGGTTGAGATTTCGCCGATTCGGGAGCTTGATTGGTGGAGGAGCTACATGTACAAGGAATAAACAACGCATGGAGTCGTAGTTATGCATTGCTGGGTTTTTTTTAATCATTTCTTCGTGATGGAACAGGCAGACTAAATGATAGATGATTTCTCATCTTTTATGGCCAATAAGTACAGCAGCATGTGAAGTCCAAATATTGAAGCACATACACGTTAATTTAACAAGACTCAAACGTTATAGTAACTCAATAGCTGTGTTGGTTTTCACAATCAGGGCTTTTAAAACTTTAATACAACATTTCGAAAACCAAATATGTGATACATGCCTAGCAAACCCATCATGAAGGATCTTACAGTTGATGTAAAGATGGATTCAGATGAAAATTTGAGATTTTCTCATGCATGTCAGCCAAAAACCATCCCATCGGAGAAAATTAATAGCTCATGTGATTGGGATGCCAGGACAAGACATCTTTTTGACTTGAGTTTCCTTCGGTTGTTCTTTGACCCCTGATCTGATACCCCTGAGTTGTTTCCGTAAAAAATGGAATAAAGAAAAAGGACTCTAATCTTTAGTGACCCATCTACGACCCCTGACCTGATATGCACCATAGCTTTGATCGCTGCTACTTTCTCCCCCGCTTTCTCCACTGATATATCCTGATTTCCTGCGGTGGTGCTTCTTCCCCCTTGCTACCCCAGTGTCACTGAAGCTCCCATTTAAAAGAGGGTCATCAATTCCACGAATGACCCTCCGTGTGGGTGAAGATGTTGCTATGCAACTATCATCCTTTGTTCTTCTCTTGTCTTTGTTGTGCTGCTTCATATTTTGAGAAATTCTATGCAGTTTCTCGTTGAACTTTATAATTCCCTTCTCCACAGGCACCACTGCTTGGTTTACAGTGAACTTCACATCATTCACAATCTGCATGGGAGACAACAGCTGATTCAGCAGGAGATAAATGTGAAGTCATGTGCTTCACCAAACCAAACTAACAGCGCACATTGCCAGATTTGTGTTTTACACTGTAATTTTATCACATTTCACATATGGACATTGACTGGCCTTCAGTTTAATTTATTACTAGACTGGCAAAGCTGATACTGAACCAGCAACTCCTTTTGTTTACAGTATCAATAAAGTTTCAGGTTAGTGACTGCACAGCTATACTCCAGTTGCATTCTTATTATAAGCTAAATGAAAGAAACTTACAAATCCACCACCACCAACGACAACATCTCGGACACTTTCTTTTATGGTCATTCCACTCCTAACATCAATGTCGGGTTGAGGAAGGCGTAGCTTTGTTGGCCGCTCACTGTCTCTAACCTCATCAGGATCTACGGGGCAATCAACAGACACATAATCTCCAAGAACTGCAACACTTCCAGGAAACCGGTCTCCCATTAGCTCATAAGGCTTGGCAGGGAACACATACAGATGAACAATAGAAGCAATGCCCATCTGTGCTGGATGGATACATTGACCTGTTAAACTTCAATATTTTGAATGAGAAAAAAAAAGCAGTTATAAACTTTATTGAAGAGATCTAGACATTGATGACTGTTGCACTCCCCAGGAATATTGTAACAATAGCTACAAGAAAACTTCACCAATCAAATTTAACCATTAACACATGTAGCACATTGCAGTGAAAGACACAGGACCAACCACAGTTCATAACTTTGTTTACACCATAACCATTAAACATGAGGCCAAATGGCAAAGTTCACCAGCATGTCTCGGTGAATAATCACTGTAACTTTGTATCAGATGCCTCTCGTCTATTCCATCGCTAAACCTACTGCAGAACACCCATACTAGTAGAATAACATATTTTTTTCACGTAGTTCTAAAGCAAATGACAAGGCAGAAATCCCCAGAACAACAAAACAAAACGAATTGCCCCATAAAACATTCTATAAGCAAGTTTAAACAGCCATATAACAGAAATTATCAGTCTGGCCCCGCCATATAATGGCAAAGGTGGTGTGTCCAGCATTTCAGATTGGTAGTCCTTGAGAAATGACATCCTAGACATGCTACATGAGAAACCAAACAGTACATCCACTTGAACACCTTTTATTTTGTCCTTTTTCTTGATTGATAAGATTAGGCTCAAGTCTATTTTATTCAAACTCTTCCTCTGCCCTTCACCACTTAAGCTAAAGCCCAAGGGCACTGCATTCAACTCTTTACCACCCTCCTTCTGAACTGTGACATCTACGACCATTATCTGCTCCTCTCCTCACTGCATCCCCTTATTTCAACAACTTGAGACAGACTGCACTGGCCCTAAATTGCAGAACACTGCCAATTTACTTTTTACTTGACCCTTGCCCTAAAGCTCATCAATCAGCAACATGCCATAGTTTCCTCTCTAGAGAAGCAACTAGACAAGCATTTCCAGTTCCCAGAATGCTTAATTTTCTCATATAACCATCCACAAATAATAGAAGGCACACGGACATGCACGGATGTTTTATTGAAAAACAAAATCTTGCTTTTGCTCTGTCATAAGAATTCCAACACTCAAGTTGGAATTACATAACTTTTGCATTTATCTTGTGATAAAATCTTGACTTGTCCATAAAAGAACCTAGTGGCATTTGAGTAGTTCAGAATTTTGATTCACCCAAGACATTAACCTATTCACTTCATGATGTCAAAGACAGCTACTAGTACAGCAACAGATTATCTTACACCACCAAGAGCAAGAATAATATACGTATGGAACAGAACAGAAAAGGAGATACTATGGAATGGAAGCTATCTACCTCTATACAAATGATAAAGTCTTGGATACTTGACTTAAATTGCAAGCCTTGAGCTATAGGACTTTTGAATAAACCAAGAGAGTAGAGAAGAGCAATTGCCACTCCTTGCCACCAAGTCAAAAATACAATTGATTTAAACATCAGGAACTTGTATAAAGGTTTTATGTGAGCCAGTTCATCCTTTATGGCAGTGTAAAATTGCACCAAACAGTACAAAGCCCAAGATTGACTGAAATTTAGAACCACCGCCATGTAAGGATACCTACAAAACCAGGGGAATGCTAAGGTATTCAGTGATTTTTGACAAGAGATATCTGTTAAAAGAGAGTACACATCAATTGGGGCCAATTTAGAAGTAGGAATCATTATATACACACTCACAAATAAGACAACGAGTCCACATGGAATGACCATTTTAAAGAATATGCAATTAAACTATGAACCAACAAGTGCATTGGCATAAGGATGATAATTCTCAACCTCTATCAATCCCATGAAAACCTTAACAGAAAACAAAAGGTTCAAGTTTCAATAAAGAAAAGAAGCAATGGACCTCACAAATGTAAAAATCAAGATCAGCTTTACCCGCATCTCAATTTAAAATCTCCTTCACAATATACACCAAAGGCTTCAAGAAGTACTGCTAAAACTGCCGTCAAAGACTTTATTAACATCTGCCAAAAAAGATACAGATCATAATCTTTTCCAATCCAAGAATGATGGAATTGGGAAATGTAAAAAGAGCTGCAAAATATAGAACTTCTCAAAAGAAAACATACATATTGAACAATACCAAACTTTACAACTTGGTAAAACCACTGACCAAGCTTCCATGGTTTAAAGATATAATTCATTGGAAAAGGGTGTTTTATAACTCCTCTTTCATGATTATGTTCTAAAAGGGGTGCCTTAGAACTCGAGCGACCTTCTCTTTCCAAAAACTCAATAGTTCTTTCTTCCCCACCTTTAAGAAGTAGACAAAAGAAAACAACTATCAATAACAATATCAACACCAGAAGAATAAACAAAATGAAATCAGGAAAATAATTAATTAAAACCATAGGAAAATACCTCATCCATATGTATAATTACAAAACTATAAAATCATAGAAGACTCGTATGCCTTGTTAATAAACAATACTAAAAATCATACAGCAACTAGATCAAACTTTTACTTTTTTATATAGAACAAAACATCCACTTATAAACATAATTATAGTTTGCAATTTGACATAAATGCTGTAAGATGACATTTAAAACTAGAATTGCACCCAGCCAGACATGTGCATTACCACACGTGCAATGTAGAATGTATTTGACTATGTTCACATACTTCTCTGATTGTGTATGAAAGAAGCATGAACAAATGAATCCAATACATCATAATGACAATGCCAGAGAATTTCTTCCAGCCAAACTTGCCAATTTCGCATCTTATATTACTTTACCCATAGATTATTTAAATACATGCGCACATGTTTTAATTTTTGCACATTTCAAAAGAAACTAGCACACCCTTGAAATTGTCAGAACAGGAACAAATACATAAGCCATGTTCAACAAGTTTTTTTTTTTTTTTTCATGGCAGCTTGTATTCAAGAAAACTCCATCATGACCATCTGGGGCCTTAGGACCAAAAAGCTTGACTACAAACCATAGAAGGAAACTGTCTTCGGCTGCTAAAAAAACCCCAAGATTCTGACTTCCACATGAGGATTCATGGACAAAAGCATGGAAATGTCAATTCCATGAAGAGGAATATATCAGACCATCCAGAATTAGTAAACAACTTCAAAGAACTACCACTACAGAATCTAGGAAATGACAAAATTATACGAGATGAATTAAACTGAATTTCAGATAAAACCCTTCATTGCACACAAAAAACTTTTAGTAAGAAACGTACCTAAGCAAGCAACAAGGTATCTTCCAAAGCAATACATAGCAAATGATTCATAGCAATCCCGCAGTATTTCGATATCAACGCTAATCGACGGATCCAGCAATGAAACAAACTATTCAAAATAACCCAAGTTAGGGGGAAAAAAATCAAAAACTTCCATCCACCTCTCCAAATTCAAAAACTCAAACAACCCATTATTCAAAATTCAAACTTTTCACAGAATAAACCTCAATCAAGCAGAACAATCACTTACTCACCGATTCTACAGCATAGCAAGGAACCATAAGGATAACCCCGATCAAAAACTTCTGCTCCTGAGAGGTAAAAAGAGTACCAAACAGTCAACCAACAAATATCAGCAAACTCATTCAAAACCGAAAGCAGGGCAATCAAACAAGGAAACAAATAGTCACCTCAGGATTCCTGTACGCGGAAAGATGCTCGAACAAGAGGTAGAAAGACGAAGACAAGGATACAAGTACAAAAGCACCAGCAATCAAAGTATCCCATAAGGGAATTGAGAATGTCAAAAGATAATAAACTATGAGATCCTGTAAATGCTTCATCGCCTGCTTCTCTCTCAAATGCGAAATATCATACAGCATAATTTGAATTTCCCAATATCCATAATCAATCTAAAAAAGATGAGATTTTGAATTAAATTTCTAATCAATTCATTCATCAATCGTAATGGAGAATCCAAATCAATGAAAGTTGAAAATAATTTACTTACAGCTGAGTCCAAATTGAACTGAACAAGGCAAGGAAATTGGAGGGGTGAGTGGGGATAGGCGAAATGATTCTGCTCCGCGACAAAGAGGGATTTTTATTCACTACATTATGGTGTAGGGAGGAAAGATTTTCATAAAAAAAAATCGCAGCCATTCAGCTACTTTGGTCCCTACTATAATATATTTCTGATTAATGATTATAACAATTCACTAGCCAGTGAATATTTTTGTTGTTTCCATTTTAGGTGCAGGTGATATCTTTATATAGTTTTTCTTCAAAAATCTTTATCATAATTTGCAATTAAAATAAAAAT